>PPCM01001035.1_pt1 | contig 15010 bp, 9 predicted proteins | sample 1555541 | NCBI WGS metagenome assembly PPCM01 (sample SAMN05284479, study PRJNA326546) | Marine sediment metagenome, whole genome shotgun sequencing project. | isolation source: marine sediment | place: Germany: Wadden Sea | collected 2012-09-05 | reverse complement strand
AATCAGTCGCCCCCCCATGGATTCACTGAGTTGGCATGGCTGGTGCAACCCAGCCATTCGATTTATATGACATGAAATAGTCGGAGTCGAAAAGTTTGTTTCCTGCCGGGCTCGAACCGGCGATCTTTACTGTGTGAGAGTAACGATATAACCAACTAATCCAAGGAAACATGTAAAGGACTCAGGCCGCCGTTTCGACATCGCTCGTATGTACTAAAACACAAACAAAAACTCCACAACCATGAAACCCCGATGAGTTGTTGCACCATTTCTAGGCTCCCTAGAGACACTGCATGCAATAATGTGATCAACAGTCGTGTTTCTTGTGTCTGCGGTAGAGGTGTGCCAATTCGGGGTGTTGGTGATTACTGAATGAGATTTGATCACAGAAACAAAACTTCCGCTACAGCCGAGGTAAAATGCATGAATAAATGTTACACTGACTGATAAGCCCACATTTATGACAATCCTAAATTTCACATCTACGATCTCATCATTTCTGGTCCCAGAGCAATCAGATTCTTCAATCATTTCAATTGATAGCAGCAGACATTGATAGCGAGGCACAGTAGATAACATTCTGCCCGGCAAGTCACGGTATTTGTCGAAAGATATTTTTGGCTCAATTGATAAAGCGCAAAGACTTGCTTGGAAAAATGGAATCGCTCATCAGGTAAAGATGGGATTATACCATTGTAGCTCATGTACATGTCGTGTTCTATACCGACGTAGGTCATACCAGCGTTCTCTCTGTTAGGTTTCATCACCTGTCAAGGGTGGCGCCGCGCCCTAAGAAACGAGCAGCCATTGAGGCTATTATGGATGTCACAGGACATCCTATCACATTCCCACTTGAGTAAGGATGAGCAACCGCACATTTGCACGCTGAGAAGTCGGCCAGGTGATGTGTGAATTCCCGTTCGATTGACTATAAAAACTATAATTACGATAACAAAACGTGTGGCTGGCGATCGGCTTGATCTTGCCGTTTCTCGTCATGTCTGAATCAACAAGGAGTATAGCCGACTCAGGCCTCCCTGTTAATGTTGGGCGCGGTTCTCAGCCTTCGTTTGGAGTCAGAAAATCAGAAAGATCCAATTCCATAATGACTGTGCCCGTCCTACGAAAGAATTCTACTGTGGACAACAGGTTTAAGATCCGCAAGATGCAAGGAAAGGGGTCTTTTGGCATAGTTTACCGCTGCTTTGACCTACAAACTGGAGAAAATGTGACCCTCAAAGTTGGCCGATCAAAAATGGCCGCATCCCTTTGCCAGACCGAGGCAAAGGCACTCATCCACCTGTTTTCCGCCCATGTGCGCCATGTCCCCAAGCTTGTCGCCATCAAACAGACGCCACATCTCAGTTACCTTGCTGTCGAACAACTCGGGCCGCCGCTTAGCACGCAGATTGTCCTCGAGGCAGCGCTTCCGCTCAAGACTGTCCTGGAGATCGGGCGCTCGATGAACTCGTGCCTGAACTCGATCCACCAGTGCGGATACATCCATCGCGATATCAAGCCCGGGAATTTCGCGCTCGCGAAAAAGTCCAAGCAACTTTTCATATTTGATTTCGCCATTGCCCGCAAGTTTGTTGATGCCCAAGGCAACCCGCACCCGCCGCGCCCCAACCCCGGCTTCCGCGGGTCCATCGCCTACGCCTCGCCCAACGCCCACTGCGAGACGGAGCTCTCCCCACGTGACGATTACTGGGGCCTGCTGTACAGCATCATAGAGCTGTTCATGGGAAAGCTGCCGTGGGCCACCATCAAAGACAAGGCGCACGTCCACCGCGCCAAGCTCGGTCTCATTGCCGGCGACGACGTCACCCAGATGCTCCCTGGCCCCTTCCGCTGCCTCATCGATTACCTGGCCACCGTGCCGTTCGGGCAGACCGTGGACTACCTCCTGGTCGACGCAATCCTCACCGACGGACTCCAGGAGCTGTCGGACTGTGGATCGACCGACACTAACCGGTCGTGTAGTGAATCCGGCTCGATGACGTCGGGCACATGGCCTACATCCATCACGGACCGTTCAGGCGTCACAGGCAGCGTGTCGTCGTCCCGCACGGCCAGCATCGCACGTGATAACGGCCCGCCCGGCGTCTCTGGGGCGTCACACCTCAAGCTCAGCAACATCCGGGCCCAGCAGGAGGCGTGCGGGTCCCCCGTGACCCCGACCTTCCCCGAACTCGCCCTGTCCATCGCCAGTGACGACGCCCAGAGCTCTGTCCAGATGTCCAGCTTCAGTCTTGAGGGGGAAGGCGACAGTGCGTCGCCCCGCAGTGATGGTGACACAGTGGTGCGGCCGTCACTCGGCCACACACCCGCTGACTCGATCCACGAGACGGACAGCGGGTCGGACCCCAACACGCCATCCATCCACGCCCATCGGCCCCCATCGACACATTCGGTCCATTCGTGCCGGTCAGCATACTCGACGCGGTCCGCAGCGTCCGGCCGCATGTTCTCCAGCGGCCCCGCGGCCCCCAGCGTTTCCGAGAGCATTGAGATGGCCGAGGCTCGTCCAGGCGTGGGGCGGTGCTGCGTGGGGCTCCGGGACTTCCTGTTGATGATCTTGGGGAAGGGGTGAGAGAGGAACTACACAGTTCATGTTACCAGCGGGATCCTGGGCGACGCCTGGACCGCAGCTGATGAAGATAAATCTTTACCGTAAATGGTACTATCGGATGGCGCTTGACGGGATAAATAGGGCCGGTAACGGGGAGGCTGTGTGGACTCCTACGATGACATAGCCTCAAAAAGGCAAGATATGGCGTATTCTGCCACACTAACGGCATACCCGTCCCAGCAACCTCAAGGAAATTAAGAAACCAGATTTATAGTTACAAAGAGAGTGAATGATCTTATCACAGTGTCCGCGGCCGCCACATATAACCGACGCTGCATTGTTAGCCATCTTTCCGATGGTCTTCTGTTTCAGTTCAACCACATCAACTATTAGGAAACCGTTGAGCGCAGTCCGCGAGCATCACGCTCTCAGTTGTCCGGAAAACGTGATAGTACGGCCCGGGACCCACCACCACCGGTCTGGGGCACACCGTGGTGTCCGTCATGTCCATCATGTAGCACACTCCGGACCGATAGTACGAGCGGCGGGAGCGACGCGATTTGGGAGAACTAGGCGGAGATGGTTGGCCATCTGTACTTTCTTGAGACTTTCCTGATGTCGAACTGGGTGCGAATGCCGCCGTACTATGATCCGTAGCGGTTGGCGGCTTCAAATACTTTGAACTTAGTTGAACTTTGTTTTCTGCTGAATCTAAACAAGCTAGCTTCTTTTGCGAGTCTGATTCGGTCATAGTTTCAGTAGTCATCGACCTCAACGAGGCGCGTTCTTGGCGTTGAGTCGTTTGGAGGAAGAATACAGGGAGGGTTAATAAAAAGAAAAGTCAATCGTGCCAAAGTGTGACCAAACACACCACCTGGCGTGTACTAGTGCGTTCACGCGTTGTTTTCGTGCTATTACTCCAATGATGTATCTCAAATCTACTTCATCGTAATTCAAGAGACCGATTTAGGCAATCGCAGTTAATGCATAATAACTGTTGCCAACTGTTCACATTAACGGTCACGAGAGCATTTATAAGAAGAACAATTCTAAATCTATTTATATAAAGTCAGTCGACAGTCGTGACGCTTTTTTTAGCTGTGTGCCGCCCATGGCAATGTAGGCCAATACGTGCCAAGCTTGAACCACCTCAGTATGCTCCGCAAGTCATGGTCCCGATTGGGGGGCAGTGGTTGGCTGCCAATCATTGTATTCATTGCAAGTTTTTCGCGGACGCACGGCGACTGATTTATAGATATCAATTATTCTGGTCTGTAAGGGTTAAAAGTTAAGTCTCCATGCTGATCTGTACCGCGGCCGGCCCGTACCCCTGATGCTCTTAACATGCTCAATATTGACTATAAGACCTAGATCTGAATCGATTTGATAAGAATCACGCCCACATGTGCCGTCGTTGCCCTGTTTACATTTAGTCACCAGTGCTCCGTAGCGCTTGCCTCACCCGGCCCCCTGTCCCAGATGTTGGCGGACTAGCGATGCCACCAACTGAGCTATATCCGCTGGAAGGCCGGCCGAACCAAGAGCCGAAGCCGGGGACGGAGCGGCTACATTGACTGGTACCGGGGCTGGTGCCGGTGCCTGTGCGGGTGTTATTGCTACGGGTTGGGGCATCTTCACCTCACCCGTCGGCCCCCCCATGCCTTGCCCCGCCTCCGCCGCCAAAGCCCGCCTCTCCCAGCCCTGCCTTAAGGTAGCCTCTCTGTCGACCTCCTCCACGGCCGTCTGCAGCTTGGACTGAAGCTTGAGCACCAATCCCGCCTGATCATCCCGCGCCTCAACCACCGCACGTTCCAGCCCCGCCTTGGCCGCCTTCAGCTCCACGATCTCCGCATCCCTCGCCTCCACCGTCTTCCGCAGTTCTTCCACCTCCTCGGGTCGGGTGGGTGTGTGGGTCGACCCCAACCTAGACCCGATACCATACGAGGCACCCGGCCCCACACTCAACCGACTCAGACCGACGGGGGTGCCATGCAGGGTGTTCACAAGGTCCGCGTTACGGCGGCCTAGTTCAGCGTTATCTCGCTGGGCCTGGGCAAGGGTGGTGGTCAAGCCCTGCAGCTCCGCGCGGGCCTCCGCAGCGGCCGCACGCCTGGCTTCATCGATCAGCTGAGGCACTGTCTCAATCTGTGTCTGTAGCTGAGTTAGCAGTCCGCCGTACTCCGCTGCCCGCGTGTCTGCTTCATCACGATCGATGCGGGTGGCCTTGAGGTCAGCTACCATGTCTTGCTGGTCACCCTGCAGCGTCTGAAGTGCCGTATGCGCCATCGCGAGCTGTGATTTGAGATCTATGATCGCGCTGCCCATATCGCCTCGTTCCTGCTCTGCACGCCCCGCCATCTCCACTCGTTCAGCATCCGCGCGGTGTGCCTCCCGCTGAAGTCTGTCGTTCACCTCCATGAGCCGCAGGTTCTCGAGTTCCTTGTCTCTCATCTCCGTGCGATACGTCTCCACTGTACCATCGAGGTCCGCGACGCGACGACGGGCCTCGGCGGTGACCTGCTCGAGGCTTTCCCGAAGACCCGCCACAACACGGTCGGCCTCCCGCGCGTCGGTTTGCCGGCTCCGCTCGACCTCTTCGAGTCTAGCCTGCAGCGTGTTGGCTCTAACGACCTCTTCCTGGAGCCTAGAGGCCACTGCAGCAGACTCACGGGGTCGCTGTGTCGATACGTCGACAAGGCGTGACGCTTCGTCCATACCATCAGTTTGGCGGCGAAGCTTGAACCGTAGCGTGTCCAGCTCCTGCTCTCTCGATGACAGAAGCGCTTCGAGGCGGTCTTGATTTGATGTGTAGAAGTCGTGCTGGGCCTTGAAGCGGTCTTGAAGCTCACAAACCTCGCGGTGTAACGATTCTACCACAAAAGATTGATCTGTGGCCGTTTCATGGCCACTTTCCATCGTATTCACCCCGAATTAGTGAAATTTTCCAAATCCTTTTCAGCAACCCCAATTTTATAATGCTCAACAGAAACGTGCTTCCCGGAAGCCCGATTGTGAACAACATCCATCCACATGCCATCTCTTCAACACCAAAGAATTAAAATTTATCATCCTTTTTATTGACCATGCTAACTAGCTCAACGCCACGCAAGAAAGTGCTGCTATTTTACCTATCCCAATCCCGTTGTGCCTCTCACAGCTTCCCGCTACTCAGTGACAGTATCGCACTTGCTATCCTATGGCTCGCCTGGTTCAGCCCGATGATCTCGCTGTCATCGCTATCCCCGTCCGTGTCGCTACACCCCCATATACCCGTCCCCGACCGAGTCAGTGGCCACAGCTTGGCCCTCCGCACCAGATACTGCTGAAGGGAGGCGTGGTCCTTGGAGGCGATCGCAGTGAGGTGGCCCAACGTGAACCACCACAGGAGGCGGCCCCACCGCATCTGGGCCCAGTGCTCCTTCATGTCGATCGGATGATGGGCGATGACGTCATTCCGGATAACTGTAAAGAAGGATATGAAGCACTGTCGGGTGAGGCAACATATGTCAATGGTCACGCCATTCCGGAGCACGAGGACCATCGACAGATACGGCGTCTCCACGAACGGTGACTGGGCCGTGCCGTGCCAGAATGCCGGCCCCACGGCCCCCGGGATGCACTTGATGATGTCGGCGATCCCCACGGACGTCGGCGGCGCCTCTCGGTCCCGTGCCCACGAGAACTCGTGGCCCGAGTAGCGGATAAACCGCCGCTCGGCCCGACCGTTGGGGTAGCGCGGGAATTTGATGCAGGAGGCGCCGTCAGCGGTCAGGGCCCGCATGGTGTCGAGGGCGGTGTCGAGGTCGGGGTCGGGTCGACGCAGGGTCCGGCTATGGGACCGGCTATGAGACCGGGTGTGGGGTCGGGTTGGGGTGGGGGTCGGGTTCGACTCGTCACTCTCCTCGCCGTGCTCCCAGCGGCTCACCCTGGTCGGCTCTGGGGTGGGCCTGGGGTCGTCGGTGGGGTCGTCGCACCACCCATCGGGGACGTCTGGGAGGGACTGGCCACTGTAGATCGTCATGGTCAGTGCGGTCTCGTCTCTATATAGCCCGGGGGTTGAGGAATCGGTGAGGGTGGGGTCCTCGTCCTCGTCCTCGACATCGTCATCATCGTCGTCGTTGCTGCTATCGATGTCGCGCCGCCCCCCGCCCCCCCCCGTCGGGTAGGAGGTCGGGCTCGGGCGACCCCATGCCCGGCCACCCAACCCAGGGCGGCGACTCGGTGGTAGGGGACGGGGTGGGGGTCGTCGGCACGTCCGTCGGCACGTCAGAATCTATCGGCAGGACGTCAACGCTCACCACCAGGTTCTGACCCGCCCGTAACGACGCCTCCAGCGCGTCGTCCCGATCGAGCACCACCTCCTCCAGCACGGCCGCACGACGGGCCTGGTACGTCGCCTCCCGTCTCGCGTCGTCCACAGCGGAGGCCAGGGCCATCGTCCGGGCCCGCGTCTCGGCGAGCTTCACACTTAATGCGGCCACTGTCTGGCCACTCTCCTCTGCTTGCATGCGGGACAAGCGGAGGGCCTCCTTCACGTCCTCAAGTTGGGCGGCCGCCTCAATCTCCTGGTCAGACGCCCTGAGCACGTGGCGCGGGGCACTGGACAGCGCCCGTGCCTCGTCCAGCGCGGCCCTGGTGGACGCTAGGTCCGTCCTCAGGGCGTCGAGTTCGGCGTCCTTGGCGGCCTCGACCCTCGATGTGGCGGCCACGGCGGCCCGTAGCGCCTCGCCGGTGTCCATCAGCTCTGTTCTAGTGCTGGTCAGCATCTGGTCGAGCTCCTCTCGGGCTATCCCGCCGGTGTGCACGATGTCCTCCAGCTCGACGATCCGGGCCGGGGCGGGGTCGGGGGTGGCGGTGGTGGCGTCTATCAGTGACACGACGGGCAGGGCTACCCCACCAGGTGGGGTCGGGGTGACCTCTACCCAGTCGACCCGCCCCCCCCAATCCCCGATAACTCTCTTCATAACACCGTCAAGTACCGTGCGCGAGACATCCCGGGCGGTCATATGGCCCAACTCACGGCGAGCGGCCGCCAGATCGCCCTCTACCTCGGCTAGTCTGGCCTGAGACACGGCCAGGTCGGATGTCAGCACCGCTATGGTGTCGGCATCGGCATCCTTCACCTCCCTGGGTTCCGAGCCCGCGTCTGATGTGGCGTCGAGCTCCGACATGAACGGGGACACGCTGGTCAGGGTCTCTAGGTCCCGATGGGCCGCCGCTGCTGTCTGGTTCAGGTCGTTGATCACGATGGTCAGCTCGGACATCTCGGCCGCATGCAGTTCTTTCGCATCGGCCAACTCGGCGCGGGCAGCAGCCAGACCACTCTCTAGTTCAGCTCGGGTGGACTGCTCCTTGGCGATAGCATCCTTGAGCTGCCCTACCTCCACCTCCAGCTCGGATGCACGGGCTGCACGGGTCGCTAGCGAACCTTTCTCTCGCTCCAAGTGAGAGAAGCGGCGCTGCAGCTTGGCATTGTCGCCGGCCAGTCGCTCTAACTCTACAACTACCTTAGACATCTCAGTTTGCATCCGTTTCCGACGAGAAACCGCCTGTTGCTTATTTGTTCTCAATTTTTCGACCAAAGGGGTAAGTGGGATCAGATTGTCTGATGCTAAGGGGGCTACAGTGTCAGTACTTTCACTTTGGTCGGCCATTGGCGGAGAGCGTTGGCTCGTTGGCGCCTCTGGCATAGTGTTTCGATTTTCTGGTCCAGTCTATTTATCATCGATCAATCGGATTGTGTTACATGGGGGCCCACACCAGGTGTAGCTACATGTTGATCTAGTCCAAGCACCCTTTTCATGTTTTTCCTTTCTTCAACCTGAAAACAAAACGAGCTGTAACCGCTGTAATTGATGCATTCGGTCGACCTCGGCTTCGTTGACCTGGCAGATCACTGCTATGTCAACGTTGACGTTGTCCAGATCGGTGAAATGTATCACAACAACTTCAATCGCTTTGTCAACATCCTCCACGGCTTCTCGCACATCGATACGCAGCTGCTGAACCACAAGCTGTTCACCAATAACAGCCCCTTCATGTACTCGACGGGAAAGGTTGGTCACATCCACTATTACTTCAACAAAACGACACTTTCATCGCTTCACGCGAATGAATCGACAGACGTTGACGATATCTGCATCAGTCTGGTGAACGAGGACCTCCACAAGCGGAACGCGGTGCGTGTGGTCATCGGCATCGGGAACATGGCCGACGTGAACACGGCAGACGCCCAGCGGGACTGGGAAGGGGTGATCAAGCGCTTTGCTGGCGACGCAGTAGTCTGCAAACTATTCATATTTGGCTGTGGAAACGGGGAAATGGATGCCTGGCGGCTCCAGGAAGCCGCAGCGAACGACGACCTCGGCACCACTGAACCCACGCCCATCCGTCGCACCCTGATGCACATCCCCGAGGCCGACAACATCCACCTCCATAACTATGTCGAAACCATCATGGTCGACGTCACGGAGCGCGTGTACGAGGTCGTGACCCGGCTCTTTGGGTCCATCAAACACATGGACACGACCCCAGTGACCGTGATAGACGAGATGTCGCGCGCCTCGCTCAAGAAGCGGCGGGTGGGGCGCGTGGCAAAGCATCTGGCAGACGTGGCGCTAATGGTGGGCGCCTTGAGGGATGCGACGTTCCACTACGCCAAGGCAGCGGCTGAACTCGGCAGCGGCGATGTTCTGTGGCACGCTGCTGCCCTCGAAGGCACCGTCGCGGCCGAACTTCTCGAATCAGCCCTCGCCAACGGGACCTCCATCTTCGCGCCGGGCTACTACCCCCCGCCCCAGACCCTCACGTCGATCACCACCCACCTCGACACGGCGCACACCATGTACACCAGCCTCGGGGAGCGGGGCCGGGTTCACGCCGCGGGGGTCGCCGTTAAGTTATTGACGGTGCGGTCCGGGCTCGTCCGCCACCCGCTCCGCCGTATCGTGTACCAGATCCCGGCGACACCCGCCCCGCCCCGCCCCGGCCTCGACCATCCCACCCGCGCGTCTCTCGGCCGTGATATCTCAGCCGCCATCGAGGCGTCCGTCTCCGTGAGCCATAAGGGTGACAGGACACTCCTGTTGACGGGTGTAGCGGCCCTGGCTAGCCATCTAGGCATGCTACGGAAGGCCTCCCTCGCGCGTTGGCTCCTCGCGGTCGGCCCGTCATGGAGCTGCTCCATAAACGTCATCACAGACCAGGCGACACCGCGGGTCAAGAACAAGAGGCTCTCCGCGCGTCTCAGCGAATCAGAGATCTCACTCACCCTCAACGCGCTAGGACCCGCCCCGCCCCACCCCCGCCACACCCGGCAGGTGTCCGGCCTCTCAGGCCTCTCCGCCCCGTGCGCCGCCCCCCACGGCATTTCCCTCCGCCGCCAGTCCCTGCTGCTCTCCAAACTCATCCCGGTGTACGGCCTGACCCAGCTCCTGTCCCCCGCCCGCCGCACGGCCCCGGGGGTAGCCGGGTGGGGGTCCATCGCCCGATCCCTCCTGACCAACCTCCTGCGGGTCTTCATGGGGCTGGGTTACCGCTTCCCCACTGCACGGTCGGCCCTCGCCTTGTTGATATCTTTCCCTGAGATCCCTGCCACCGACCAACAGACTCTACTCAACATCGTCGAGAACAACAGCGCCGGGTTCCGCTCCTTCAAGGGCCCCGTCTCCGTCTCCGTGGCCCAGAACCTTAACATCGGCACCCGGTCGGCCATCCCGCTTCAGGCACCCTTCATATCAAGTATCTTCGCCCACCCATGCACCGTCGCCCGCCCCAAACCCCTCCGGTCAGGCCCACTGTTGGTGAGCCAGGCCCACGAGGCGTCCGTCGGGGTCCCACACTGGGTCAGCGGCCAGCTCTGCTCCATCACGGTCGATGTGACTTCCCCATGGTCCATCCCCATCCAGCTCGCCGACCTGCACTGCCTGCTTGACGTGAAGAACGTGACCATGACGACAGTCTCACCCGAGGTCGTCATCCTCCATCCCGACTGCCTCACCACCATCAAGATCACCATGCACGCGGCCTCCCTCGTCCCCCGCCCCACCGCGGCGCGCGTGACGGGTATCAGGGCCACAGTCGCCGGGTTCCACTTTATAGAGCTGTTTTCCCCCGCGGGCCCCGCCCTGACGGTCGATATGTTCCCACCCCTGCCCCGGGTGACCCTCTCCGACGCCCCCCAGGACGTCGTGGTCGGGTCGTCGCGCCGCGTGTCCATCCCGTTGACCCTCTCAATGCCGTGTAAGATCACCGCCGACCTGTCTACAGTCAGTGTCCGGAGTGCTCACCTCCAGCTCGGGGTGCTTGAGGTGACCGACGTCGAGGTCACACCCACCCCCACACCGCACCTCCAACTCACCGTGACATCCCCCAGCAGGGCCCTCAACGCGCCCCTACCCGCTGAAGTCAACATCGGGCTGGACCTCGAGCTCGCCGAGCACTACGTCCAGCAGTCCGTCCGCACGGCCATCCGGCTCTTCCCCGGTCCCCGCATCCACTCTGCCAAGCTCCTCCGACTGACCGGCAGCGGGGCCCTCGTCGCCCTGCCCCTCACCTCCCCGCTCGACGTCCCTCTGGCGTGTTGGATGGCGGACGACGCCGGGGCAGTCGTGGGGCCGTCCGTCGTCACCGGGGACGCCGGGCTCCTCCTTCATGTTTATATCCCGGTCGAGACTGTCCGGCGATTCGTGGCGGACCCCACACAGGACCTCCTAGCGGGGACATCCCTGCTGTGGAGTGCGGCGGACCTCTGCTCTGGCTCCCTACCCTTGTCGGGGACACTTGGCGATGTCTGTTCCCTCTCCGCCGTGTTAGCGAGGTCGGTCGTCGCGTCCGAGCTAGCAGACCCCCTCCCCCGCCCAGTCACCACTGAGCTGACCTGCCCCGACACGGCCGAGCCCTTCACCCCCATCACGATGCAGGCGACGTTCACCAACATGACCGCCGCCCCCCAGCCCTTCTCCTGCTGGGTCTGCCCGATCCGGCCCGACACCCGCCCCGCCCCCGCCGCGCTCGACGGTGTGCTATGGACGGGGGCGTTCACCCACCACGGGGAGTTGGGGCCGGGGGAGGCGTTCACACTGAAGACGGAGGCCGTTATCGTCCACGGCGGCCAGTACCTCGTCACTGCCGGGGTTAATATCACCGGCGAGGGTGAGATCTGCCGGGGAGTCGATTTAGTGACTCAGCGGGGACTGCAGGTGACCTGAGGGAAGGTTTATGCAGCGGATTAGATAGACTTGGTAAATTCACCACCTAGGACTGCTGCACAGAGTCATGGCGTTGTTGGTTCAGGTAGAATTATTAATCAATTTCTTTGAGTACCGACCCGGGCCGGGCCGGGCCGGGACCAGTGGACGTACCTGAGCAAGGACACATCGTACTAAATGCTGACGTCGCTCACGGGATCTACCAGATGCCAGTGGTCACTATAGACACAGAAGGAATGCTGGAAGGAATCGGCCACGAACAGTAGAAGTGGAAAATTCGTTGATGACAATTCCGGGACTGAGCGGCAGGCCCGGACGAGGTAAGCCAGGCCGCTCAACCCAATGGGGGGCAAATGAAGAAATAATCAAAACAAACACACGACTAGCTCTCGACTAACAGAGGGCACCAGACACAGCATAGCACTCCACAGGCATCCACCAGTCCAACCAGACAAAGCCACAACCAGGTTTCTGCGCCACCCGAACAAGTGGCATATTTCGAGCCAAACCACTAAACAGCCAAGAAAGACTTAAAAGACAACCACTCCCCTGATAACCTAATGCGCCCAAACGCCCCGGCTGATAGTATTCCAGGCAATCCCACCAAACACTAGACCCTGCTGTCCGCGGGCGAAGGCTCGCAAGAGCACCCCTATCAACGATGTCAGACCTGTAAGGTAAGATAGGACCCTCTTGGCAGAGGCGAGTCGGGGGTAGAGCAAGGCAGGATGCTGCGGGATAGGCCAGGCGACAGGAGATGCAGGCATCGACTACTTAGCAAACCAGCAACTGCAAAACAGCCAGCAGTCGCCCGAGCGAGTACCCATTAACCGCTGCACCCAGACCGCCGGAGAGCTGTGGTGCTGCAATATCACAGTGGAAAGCGGATCCTGAGTGCAGGTGGGACACTAACGCCTTCGGCACTGCAGGCCAGTCCCGACAACAACAGATATTGAAAGGCCCTGGAACACCTTTAATCCAATGACCAGGTCACTCCCTACAGCGTGATACCGAGGCTGGGGACTCGTTGTACCCCAGTCGAGATGTTTACTTGGTGACGAACACTGCAAATCTTTTTTCTTTTCGTCTTCTTCTGCTGGGTGAAGACGTTTGATTGTCTCGATCGGGTCCCTTGACCACCTCGAGTCGTGGCCTATAAATCGGGTCGGGAGCTCGTCTCTGGTCATCCCAGCCTGCCCCAATGCTGCCATCGGTCATCGCTTCTAGCGCGTTCAAAACCAAAAACACAAACTATAAATAAATATAAATAAAAATGAAACTTGGTCGAAAGTTGACATCCAAACTGGCCAAAACACCGCGGTGTAGCTGGACGCCAATTGCCTCCTCTCCGAGTGAAATTTGTCAAAAAAAAAATTCCCCCATAAATATGAGTTTCCTGGCCATTAGAGTGCACCTAGACGAGCTAGCCAAGCTGTCACCAGTTCTAAGTTCCAAAATCCCCTCAACTACGCGCGTGAAGACTAAAAATGCGACTGTGACCGGACTCGAACCGACAACCTTCTGGGTAGAAACCAGATGCTCTATCCAATTGAGCCACACAGCCGACAATAGGAAATGGATAGGAAAGTTAACGCGACGAGCCGACGAGAGGCCCCGACAATACTCAGGACTCGGTCAGCGATCGACAAGAGACTTTTGTGACCGGGGACCGGGGACATCTCGGGTATGGGTTGGGGGGCACCATGACATCAAAAATCACCAAACTATCTGAGGCACCAAAGCACTTGTACATGACGGGTGTCACGTATTTATGGTCCCTATGGGCCCTAAATCTCAAAACTGACCTCAAACCCCGGAACCATCTCGACACTGTCAATTGAGGTTGGCGACCTCCAGCAATTGGCCCGAGATGACAAAACGTGTAAAGTGTAAGTCCGTATGCGCACTTTTGTCGACGGATGGATTATTATTCAGGGGCCTGACGTCGAGAACCTGGAATGGGCAGGCTGCATGAGCACGCTACACAACATGTGCGCCCTTATCTCCTACCAGGGATATGACATCGTCCTGGAAAACGCCCCTCACTATACATTGCACATAAAATTTTATCAAAACATGTCTGACTAACGCCGTCAACTTCCTGTTCCTTCCCGGGCCTCTACGCATACCAAACATATCCGTTGTAGTAGTTTAATTGATCCGATTCCCCTCCGCCGCTCTACCCGGTGCCTTCGAGCATCTCCATCAGCTCGCCCCAAGACTCGATAAATCCGTGGGCCACGGCTTCAATCTCCGGCCTCCTGCCGAGGTTATCGCCGTCCTTGATCCCCACAACGGACATCCCGGCGTTGAGTGCCCCCTGCACACCGTGGAGCGCGTCTTCAAAGACGACAATGTCGCTAGGAGCAACGGCCATGAGCTCGGCCGTCCTCAGGAAGACGTCCGGCGCAGGCTTTCCCGCGTTGACCATGCACGTTGTTGTGAACGTATCCCCAACCATCAATCCTATGGCAGGGAATCGCGACATCAAGGCTCGGACGAAGGCCGGGGATGTCGCCGTGGAGAAGCCGAACGGGATGGACCGCGTCTTGAGGTGATGCATGAAGTCCAATACGCCCTCCTTCAGCTCGATCTGGTTCCTGTAAAAGTCTGTGGCCATCTCGGTGATGATATCCATGCCTGCATCAACAGAAATGCCGAGATCAAAGTCCTCGATGAGGCAGCTGACGGACTGGGGGAGCGACATGCCGCAACACTTCTCATGGAAGTCGTCTGAGATAACCACGTCCCTTCCAAGGTGCTGCATGAAGCGATAGTCAAGCTTTTTCCAGAAACTCATCGAATCAGCGATGGTACCGTCAATGTCAAAGATCACACCCTTCATAGACTGTACTAGGGTGCCAACGTGCCCGGATTTCTCGTTTATGACCATAATTGCGGGTGTACAGACTCCAAAAAGAAAACACATATACATATAAAAGCAGCAAATCGCACAACGAAAACGACCACAAACGTGACCAACATCCGCAGTGTGTCCAGTATACACCAATCTTAACATCCCCCGTCTCCCCTTAACTATAAACGTGTCAACCCCGCGGCATTTACAGGATACAGCCCGATTACTTCAGAGTGCCAGACATAGAGTGGACGAACACCTGCAGGTTAGTGCTGAACTTCTCCACGTCCTCAACGCCGTCGACGTCCGTCAGCAGCCCATCAAAGCAGCGCTCAATTTCCATCTGCCCGCGTTGGTCAGACGCCCTCGACG
>PPCM01001034.1_pt1 | contig 15019 bp, 9 predicted proteins | sample 1555541 | NCBI WGS metagenome assembly PPCM01 (sample SAMN05284479, study PRJNA326546) | Marine sediment metagenome, whole genome shotgun sequencing project. | isolation source: marine sediment | place: Germany: Wadden Sea | collected 2012-09-05 | reverse complement strand
TGGGTAGTCTCCCGAGGGTGTTGACGTGCGGACCTCCAGACTGCCCGCTCTAACCCACCCGGGGGCGGGTGCGGGGGCGGGGGCGGGTGTTTGGGGCGGAACACATATATCTATAAAGTGAGAGAGTTCGTCGAAGGCGCGATCGTCACCGATGAGGGCAGCGATGAGAGGGATGTTGCCGTTAGTGGCCCCGAGCCCCCACTCGACGGTCTTGGCATCCGTCCCTGCCCACTCCACGGTCGCCTTACCCTGCCCCATCTCGGCCTGAGCGAGGTAATCCCTCACTCTCTGCGGCAGGAGGGCGTCCATGGCCTGTGCCGCGCCTGCATCGCCCCCCGGCACGTGGCGATCGATGAGGGCCTGGAGGGGCGGGTGTACGATCCATCGCCCGTCCGGGTCGACCGGCGCGTGAGAGGGGGGTGGGGCGGGTACAGCCTCGGGGAGGTAATGGTTCCGCTTGGGATGGACGGGGCAGAGGAAGCGGCGACAGAGGGGACAGAACGCAGTCATCTGGCCCTCGACACTGGTGGCCGATGCCCGCGACCCGATGGGCATTCTTATCTCCTCGAATCTATCACGCAGACTGCCTAACGTAAACCCGCTGATGCCCGTCACCATGCGGATGGCGTCGTCCCGCAGTTCATCCCGGTCCCGGTGCGCGTTCGCTGGGTCGGCGATGTAGTCTTCTGTGAACCGCAGCATCAGCTCGTCACCGCTGCTTTCGTCAGCGTCCGAGTCGAGTTCTGTCGCAGGATCCAGGTCCGCCCCGTCGCTCGAGTCGCCTTCTTCGCGGGTCTGGAGGAAGCGGCGGCGGGGGTGGGAGAAGATGCGCTCGTTCGTCCGGTGGTCCGTTTCTGTGGCGACGTTGCTTCTAATGATGGTGAACGATGTGTACCCCGGCTGCACGTCAGGCGGCTTGAAGGTCAGGCGCGGCGTGGGGACAAACTGACGCACTCGCCGACGCCCCATCCCGGACCCCACGACAGGCCTGGCCAGGTCCATGTTGGGGCCGGTGGCGACCAGGTCCTCGGGCCGGACGGTGCCCGCGGGTGGCCGAGGATCAGGCTGGAGCTGGGATAGCAGAGCGTCGAGCGACGCACGGTTCTCCGCAGCAAAGGAGCTCCGGACGTCCGCTTGTGCCTGTGCCACCCGGGCGCGCTGCTCGGCGGTGAGACTGTCACGCCCCTGTTCGCGGTAATTGGCAAGCTGTGTATCATGGGAAATCACCTGTGTGAAGTCGTCGTAGTGTGTAGATGATGCATCAGACGATGCTGAGTTTCTACGGCCGCGTTCAGCTGTTTTGTTTAGCGAAATAGTCTCTAGATCGTCCAGTGTACTTCTTTTGAGTTCGCGCTGAGTCAAGGGGCGAATATGAACGGGCTTATCGTCGACAGACAGGTCATTATCAGCCAACTCTAGGTCGTCACACGCGTCATAAGTCTTCCAGAACAATTCTTCGGCAGCACGGCCCATCTTCATGAACTGGCATTTATTAACTTACTCGATGAGCTTGGACCAGGGGTGCTCCTCACGCCCGTACTGGATGTTCAGCATCTTCTCGTACAGCCAGTTGGTGAGCTCGCCCGACACGCCGTTGTGGGCGAGTGGGATCTCGATGTCGCTGTCGAGGTACTTGATGCCAGACACGGGAGTGACGATGGCGGCCGTCCCGCACCCGAACGCCTCCACAAGACGCCCGTCCTTGCTGGCCTCGACGATCTCATCGATGGTGTAGTGGCGCTCCTCGACCTTGATGCCCTGGGATACGACGTGGGGGTCCGTGCGGCACAGCTCGAGCACAGACCGGCGGGTGATGCCGGGGAGGATGGTCCCGTCGAGGGGAGCCGTCACGAGGGTGGGGGTACCCGTCTTCTTGTCCTTGATGACGAAGAACTGGTTCATGGCGCCGACCTCGGTGCAGTACAGCTCACCGCCCTCGGGGTAGAGCCACAGGACCTGTTGGCAGCCCTGCTCCGCCGCCTCGCGCTGGGCGATGATGGTGGGGCCGTAGTTGCCGCCGACCTTGGTGTTCCCGGTACCGCCGGGGAAGGCACGGACGTACTTGTCGGTAGCCCAAAGCTTGACGGGCTTGAAACCGTCCTTGTAGTAGGGGCCGACGGGGGAGGCAATCACGAACAGCTTGGCGCGCTGGGCGGGGGCGATGCCGAGGATGGGGTGGGTGGAGATCATGGTGGGACGGAGGTACAGCGAGTAGCCGTCCTTGTTGGGGATCCAGGACTTGTCGACACGGACGAGCTCCTCGACGCACTTCTCAACCTCCTTGGCGTCAAAGGCAGGCATGGCCAGACGGGCGACGGAGTCGTTGAGGCGGTCGAAGTTGTCGTTAGGGCGGAAGAGGCGAGCCTTGCCCTTGGCGTCAATGTAGCCCTTCATGCCCTCAAAGGCGGCGAGGCCGTAGTGAAGGGACGTGCTGGCGGGGTGCATCTCCATGTTGCCGAAGGGTATGATGTGGGGCTCGCCCCAGCCGTTCTCGCTATCCCAATCGATCTCAAGCATGTGGTCGGAGAAAGTCGTCCCGAAAGTGAGCTCCTCAAGGGGCTTCTTCTCCTTGGGTGCCTTGGTGAGCTGGATCTTAAGGTTGGAGGCCTTGACGTCAGAAAGGAAGCGTTTGAAGCTGCTGGAAAGCATGGTGATACAGAATTCTGTTATGATGTCTGTTTGTCCGTTGACTGACGACGACCGAAAATCAGGAAGACGAATCTTGACCTTTGCCATAACTATGACATCAATGGGCCGCCATCCTTTCTCTGGGGACCCCGGGTGTGGCCCAGCAATCCCAACGACTCAGCTTTTAATTTTTTGTTTAGGAAATCTCGTATGATAATTAAGGGCGCACATAATGCGCAAACGGCGGGAATGCCGTGAGGCACAACAGGCGGGTCATCACCATCTATCCGACGACGAGGGTGACTCTGGTCAATTTCGAATGAAAACGGATGCCGCAGGAGGAATGGTGCGATGATTTCCACGATGATCTATTCCTGGGCGAAGAAGAGCAGAAGCAGCTGTCGCTTGATATCGTGAAGTCCTTTCTTGTTGACCCCAATTCGGGGCAAGATATTAAGAATGCGGTACTGTTGAGCACTGGACACGTTGTGGACAAGCTCTCCGTTCAGAAAGATGAGACAGGATCACACATCTGCCCCATCACCAAGAATCGTGTCTCCTTGGACGCCAGCTGGCCAGTTCTCCTTTTTGCGCATCTCTGCGAACACCTGTCCGGCCAGCCAGACGGCCGGTGGACGACGCACGTCCGCAACAGTGTGATTAGACGCCGAATTGACGCCGAAATGACGGAAATGCACGCCCTGGAGGCCGAGCTGTCCGTGCTTGTCCGTCTGACGGACTCTGCGCGGCGGGAGAGAGATGTCGCGTGTGGCACCGTCCGGGGCCTGCTCAGGGAACATAGAGACAAGCACGAGGCGGCCGAGCGGGCCGAGGAGGGGTGGCGGGCCGTCCAACGCACGATGGACGAGCGACGGAGAGTCCGAATGGAGAACAGGACAGTGCTACGGCTACTGGCAGACCCAACCCAGCCCCTGCCCGAGGGGGCGGCACTGGGACCAGAGGCACGCGGGGTAGTGATGACGGCGCGTCTGGCACGCTACGAGGCTGAGACCGCTCGATACAGAAAGCGGCAGGCGGCGATCGAGATGGCCGCCATGACCCGAGCTGCCGTCCCCCGGGCCGCCCTTCCGGTGGTGGGCCCGTCCCCCCTCCGGCCCGTTGCCCTGCCCGTTGCCCAGCGGAGCCTCGCTAAGACGCGTGGGATGAAGCGGCTGAGGAAGGCCAAGAAGCCAGCGTTCATATGGCTCAAGAAGTGAGCCGGTGGGTCCGTTTTTTGACTTCCTTGGGTTTTTCTTAGATTTCAGTTTTTGGCATCAGATTTTTTCAGATGATCGTGTTTGCCAAATTGATAACGGATAAATTACTGTTACTTGCACTGGTGGACCCGCCCACGATCACTACTGCTGTCCTATTCGTACAAAAGTTGCGAACCCTGCATCGATTTAATTTGTCTTCATCGCCTGAATGGATGAGGTAAACGGCCAGGGATTGGCCAATCTCGATGATATACTCCATAGCCTTGTAAGTACTGGGCAGCGAGAGCTGGACACGGATGATCCGAGATGGGACGAGCTGTCGCGATCAATAGAGGAACATTTGTCAACTGTATTGCGCCAGCTGAATGGTTTCATCCGAGGTAACTCGCTACGCGTTTTGGACCATTTTTCTCGCCGCCACGACGTGCCCGCCGCTGAAGACATCGCCGAAGAAGCCGCTGAGGAGGACGAGGAGGCGCTACCCCCCGACGAGGCCGCCCCGCCGTCCGACGAGGCCGCCTCCCCCTCGGACGCGGCCCCTGCCCGGCCCGTGACCCCTCCCATAAGCGTTGAGGACGTGACGACGCGCATAGCAGCCATGTTCAGGGACGAAGCGAGCACCACAGCGTCCCGGCTGCCTGTCGTGCGGTATCTGCTGGGCCAGGTCCGCGAGCTTCGTCAGAGCGCGACCACACGGAAGAACCGCGCACTACTGGACTCGAGATCAACATCGCTGAGGCAACGAATCAAGATGGTGCACGAGGACACGACCCTCACGCCGCAGGACAAGTCCAAACTCGTGTTCACTCTTATGAATGAGCACCATACGCCCGACGCCGCGCCCAAGAGGGTCGTCGAGACGGAGCACTGGACACACTACGCCATGTTGGAGTTCGATGATGACGTCGACGCCGCGGGGGAGCCGCTGGAGGAGGGCGGGGTGAGCGCGCTGCGGACACGGGTCAATGGCATGCTCAAGGAGCCCGCGTGGCTGTCGGACGAGGCGTTCAATGCGACTCTCGACGCGCTGCGGGTCTTCAAGATGCGTCCCGGCCACTTCCTCACGCCCGACGACGCCTCGAAGGACACCATCTTCGGGGGCATCGTCCTGGCCGAAACCATGAACTCCGTCACCCCTGGGGTGGAATTCAGGTCCATTAAACCCGACTCGTTCACCGTCGACTCGCTCACCAAGGAGGTCGCCATGATCGCGCGGCTCGCCTGGTGGAGGGCACGCGGATACGAGGATTGGGACGCCATCAACGAGCACACGGCGGCGGAATCACCGGACGACCACCCGAACAGCTTCGCGGAGATGTCGCAGGAGCAGCAGGACCTCGTCATCGGTGCTGCGCTGGGCGATCTGGCGTACGTGACCATCCGGGCCATGAAAGTCCACAAGATTGGACGAGCCCGTGGATGTCGCCACTACATCAGAGGCGTTATGGCCTGGTGCAAGGAGTGCGGCGAGTACTACACGTGCCGTCTGTGCCACGATGAGCAGGACCATGGACACGCCTTCGACCGCCGCGGGACCGAGCGGTGCCGGTGTATGAAGTGCGGTGAGGAGCAACCCCCCGCCCAGGACTGCCGGGCATGCGGGGCTAGGTTCGCCGACGAGTTCTGCTCCCACTGCAATCTTTGGGAGACGCACCCGTCCAAGCCCATTTATCATTGTGAGAAATGCGCCATCTGTCGGGTAGGATCGAGCGCCTCGTCCAGACACTGCGACGGGTGCGGCCTGTGCTTCCCCATGGACGCCTATTCGTCCCACAGATGCCCCGGTAAGGTTAAGGACGTCGATAACCCCTGCCCGATCTGCGCCTACCACCTCAACGCAACCCGGGATAGTATTTTAACCGTGCCGTGCGGCCACCAGATGCATTCCAAGTGCCATCACGGGCTCCTCGAGCGCTACATCTACACGTGCCCGGCATGCCACAAATTGATGCTCACCGGCAGCAACAAGAAGTCCTGGGAGACGTGGCGCGGACGGGCCATCGACGAGCAGCCGACGCCCCAGGAGTACAGCCACCATCGAACTCAGGTGCTGTGCAACGAGTGCTGCCATAAGTGGTCCGCCCCGCTCCACTTTGTCGGATACCGCTGCCCGGAATGTGGGACTCACAATACGGCCGCGCAGTAGGCGGCGAGACGGATAAACAGGATGATCTACTAACATTCACAAATATTTAAGAACACGCCAGCCATTGAGTTGCCGGCAATGCCACCATTCGAGTCTCTGCGGTCTCGGCGGAAACAGATTAAGGAGTTCATTGTTAAGGAGTGCGAAAAGGGAGAGTTGCCGCAGCACTTTCATGAAGGGCGGACTATAAGTCGCATCTTCCCTCCGAAGCCTGAGTCTCAGGCCCCCATCTCGTGCATGGCAGTTCAGGGCATCGCTTGTTATGGTCGATTTACAGTGTTATTATAAAGCCAGAAAAGTTGACGAGGCCTGAACTCACCCACAAATGCATAGATCCGTGGGTCTCTGTCTTATTTTGCTTGCACTGGTTGTGCTCTCTCTTGAAAGCACGTTTGATACCACGAGGGTTGATTATTACCTTCTCAACGATGGTTTTGACATGGACTTTCAGCAGACCTGGCACAAGGGGCACACTGTCGCTCCTGGCCATTCACACGTTCTTGCTGTGAAGCCTCCCAACCCGTCGTACCGCATCAACGTCCGCTCGACCCAAACCCGGCACACTATGACGGTCCTCTGTGGCGACCAGGACTTCGCTCTGTTCGAGGAGAGCATGGATGCGTTCCAGGGGTACCACTGGCTGGGCAACGTGCCCATGAAGAGCCACGATTCGTCTGAACCGCTGTCGTGCAACTTCATGACGTCTCGTTTCGCCGCCGACCATTGGGAAACGGAGTATCCAGGCTACGTGACCATCACTAACCATGGCACTGAGGACATCACGTACGATTACGGACTGGTGTACACGTCAGGGCAGCTGGTAACGCTGGACGACGAGCGGCACCACTCGTTCACGGTGGATACTGGTAACGGCGTCGATGCAGCCACGGTGGGCATGTTTATCGTGAATGTGGCGCACGAGCGGCCGCGCTACCTGACGATCAACGTGATGGACTCCGTCGCGGGCCACCTCAACATTGTCCAGGTGAACTCCAACGAGTACGGCCACGTGCCCGACATGTACGAGACGGTGGACATCGCGGGTGTGTGGGAAACAACCATCACGCCTGGGACGTCCCACATCATCGGCTATCTGACGCGTCCCAACCTCCCGTACGACACGCTCATCACAGCCCAGATCAGAGACATCGACGCCAGCCAGATCATCACGGCGATACCGAATGCCAAGACAGACTTCTCGTTCGCGAGGTACGATGAGGTGTGGATGACGTTCACGGTGCCTGACTCCACCAAGGACGACGGCGTGCTGTTCACTAACTTCGCCAGCATCCATGTCACCGACTATGACCCGGGAGACGTCGCCATATCCGTGTCTCGATGCCACACCCACCTGGCCACCGGGGAATGCACGGACCGGCTCCCATCGCCGATATTTGAAGACATCACCATCCTCACCGAGGCCCCCGCCGTGGTCGACTTTGATGGTCATTCCAAATCCACCCAACCCCTGCGGTCCGGCATCTACTGGATCCACCTCACCAACCAGAACCCCAACGCCGTGTTCCCCGTCACGGGTCGCCTCACCCTCCTCCTGGACACGTGTGGCGAGGGGATCGCCGGGCCGTACTGCCCCAACCATGGATCGGCTATTGTCGATGTGAAGCCTTTGGACACGTCCACGCGACTTGTCAAGGCCGCGGGAGGTGCCACTGGACCGACGGTCGCCCGACTCGTGTTCGACCCGGCCTATTCACCCGATGTGGTTATAACCATTAAGGGGGTCCGTTTGACTCCCGGTGACCGGGTTGATGCGATCATCGCGCCTTACCCATACAACCTCCCGACGTACAACACAGAGGAGAGGCCCGCTACGACCGAGTTACCGATCACAGCCGACACGCCCTCAGTGGACGTGACCGTGCGGCCCTTCACGAACCTATATGGTGACGATGGTCGGGTGTTTATCACGCTGTACTCCAACGCGGACGTAGAAGTTGAGATTGACTTCACACTGGACGCGTATTGCAATGAGCACGGTGCAGTTAACCCCGCTACTGGCATTTGTTCGTGTCGTAATGGATACACCCCCGCGGACGGCTGCTTCTCCCGCCCGCTGTCCCCCCTGGCCAACACGACGTCAACCCTCACCCTCCCCATGAACGACGTCGTGACGATGACCATTCCCCTTCATGAACGGCCCCTGGCCCTCGCCCTCCAGCCTACCACACCCACGGCCCCGAGGAGTCTCGCCATCGTTAACTTCATGGCGCGCGGAAGGCATGTTGGCGTACCTCTCGTGGTTGACCACTCAGGATGGACCCTCGCCCGGTTATTGGCCCCGTACTGGGGCAGGGTCGACGAGGCGCGCCTTACCATCTCATCGGGTGCTGGAGAACTCACACTGAAGACTATGGGACTTCTGCCGGAGCCACACGACCATAGCTGGCACACGAAACCCGCCCGTGAACCGTCCGGGGCCCTGGAGGTCGTGCTCACCATCATGAAGGTGTGCGTCGTGCTCGTCATCGGCGGCTGTGTCCTCCTCGCCGTCGCTCTCATATTCTTCTCCCTTATAGGCCTGCTCGTTCTTATCATTGCGGGTATCGGTGTCACACTCGGGATGATGAGCAAATTCACTACCTCCAGGCGGGAGGGCGGTGAAGGTGCGGCGCTACTGGACTCGATCGACCCGATGGACGAGATCTGAGCGGTGCCAGCGGATGGAATATAAAGTGGTATTTGACACAAAAAATGCGTTCTGTTTTCGTGCTTGCGTGCTTGTTTGCCGCGGTACTATGCGCTAAGACTGTTACTGTCAGTCTGACAATCCACGATGACGACAGCTACAAGTTCGAGCACGGCCACGTGTCTGGGGCTACGGCATGGGCCCACTACGAGGAGAGCTACGAGGAGATCGGGTGGCAGAAGTTGCACCTTCGGACGAACCACAAGGATAGCGACGAGCAGCAGGCCCGTGCGGCCGGCATGCTGGAGGCTCACCTCACCCACGGTGATATCGTGACCTTCTACCGCAATGCCGTCGAGAGCAACCCCGTAATGTTCGACAACTCGTGCCCTGCGCTGCAGAAGTACATCGAGGACAGCTACAACCACCTCACGGCCGAGGCTCTGAGCCAGGGCGACACGAACCCGGAGTGGGGTATGGTTATGTTGTATCTCGAGCAGCTGAACTCCATGGGGACGCAGTACCGCCGCGACATGGTCGCCGGGGAGCCCAGCATTAGCGACCTGGACTTCTACCGCATGAACATGGCCGGTGAGGGTGACGACCTCGTGCCTTACCTCTGCCCCAACAACGCGCCGCAGAACGCGGACGAGGAGGACGCCCGGTACGGTCACTGCACCGGTGCCGTGCGTGTGGCCCCGGGGAACGCCGAGCTGTTCATTGGGCAGGACACGTGGTCGTCATACAGCTCGATGAACCGCATCCTGAAGCGGTACTCGTTCGGATACCAGCGTGCGACCGTGGGCGACGTTTCGTTCTCGTCCTACCCCGCGACGCTGTTCAGCATGGACGACTTCTACACCACAGGAGCCAAGCTCGCTATTCTCGAGACTACATTCGTTATCTTCGCAGCCCAACGCGCCGAGCTCTACACTCACGACAACATGAACCCGCTGGCCACCGTTCCCACGTGGATGCGGGCCATGGTCGCCAACACGCTCGCCCAGAACGGCGAGGAGTGGACCGCGATATTCGCCAAGTACAACAGCGGCACATACAACAACCAGTGGCTCGTAGTAGATTACAAGCTGTTCACGCCCGGAAAGGCCCTGGAGAGCAACACGGTCTGGATGTTGGAGCAGCTCCCCGGCCACATCCACCGCATGGACAACACGCCGCTCCTCCGCTCCAACAAGTGGATCCCGTCCGTCAACGCGCCGAGTTACGCTCCTTTCCACAAGCTCGCGGGCTACGACGATCAGACGCCGTACTGGCAGTACCACGGGCCGCGGTACCACATCTTCTCCGAGCGTATGGGCAACGTCAAGACCATGGCCGATTTCAAGGTAGGTTTCTCACCTTTACTCTTCTTACACAGGGATTCATGCGCTATAACGACTACAAGCACGACGCTAACCAGAACGGCGACCCCGGACAGGCCATCTCGTCGCGTTACGACATCCGGCCTGACAACATCCCGGGGCATTCCGCCATCTGCTTTGGCGGGATCGATTCCAAGGTCGCAGACAGCAAGCTCGTCGCCGTGATGGGCTTTGACGCCGTCGCGGGCCCCACCACCGCTAACGGGAACCCGCCCTTCGTGTGGTCAACGTCCACCGTCTGTGCCCACAACCCGCACCGCGGCATGCCCGACAAGATGCAATGGGAGTGGACGTCGTTCACGGGACACAAGGGCCACCACACGTCCAACTTCTGGGACGAGGTGATCGCCGTGATCGTCGTCGTGCTCGGCCTCGTGCTCCTCCTTGGTGTGTGCTTTGTGATCGTCGTCGGTCTTGCTATGGTGGTCAAGACGATCCAGGCCAAGCTCAAGGCACGGAAGGACGCCGTCCGCAAGGACATCGAGAAGTACGAGGAGTTGTAAACAATGGATTTCTATCGAATGTCGGCGACGACGGGCCTGTTAAGCTGTACGCCGGTCTCGCCATGAAAATTGTTGGACGCGGGGACGATCAAGCGGCACTACAAGAAGCCCCGGCAGCAGCCCGTAGAGCTCCGATGCGCGTGGGTGCAGTGTGCGTGTTAACCTTTCCTATTCTACGAACTGACACGACTGTGAAAATGATCTCTGTTCGTTCCGAGATCTTCATCTTAATAGCGGTTGCTCACTCGATTCAACATTCGGTCGGGCCAAGTGGGACCTATAAATAACAAATTTTGGCGGAGAAGAAAATACTAAAAATAACAGGGTCTAAACTAACCCAAAGACGCATAGAACCGCGGACACGGTAAGAGGTTGGGGGTTGAATATAAATCGAGAAAACGACGAAGAGATGATGGCAGAGGACGCAAATGTCCTCGCAGAGGGCCCACCTCCGCCAGAAACGAAGGGTATGGGAGAGTTTGACCATGAGGTTGCTAGGTTAGTCCGTCGCTTCGTTCGAGGACGTCGCTGGATGGTGATGTTAATGTGCTTGGTGTTCTTATCGGCAACGTTCGTTTATGACGCCACTGTCATCATCCGCATGTCGTTCTCTGGCATGTTTCCGTTCGCCACCATCATTCACGAGCTATTTGCGATTTTTTTTGTTGTCGTTCTCCTTCTGACCACGCGATCCTCGGCAGCCACACAGCAGATCCGCAGTGCTGTTCGTCGCCATGTGACCGGAACGCAGTCCGACTACGTCCTTATCGGCGTTGGGCTTGAGCGCGCGAAGTATCCGTCGCAACAGCAATCCTCTTCGGAACAAATGTCTGCTGTGCTCGGCATTGTCAATGATCTACTCACCAACGTCAGCGACCACCGTGCGGTGCGGTCTCTTCGGTCTGTGCGTGGCCGTCTGGTGCGTGTGATGGACTCTCCCGTCAACACGGACATTGAGGACGCCCTCATGCTACCGAGTGAACAAGTCAGGTACCTACGGCAGTCAGGCACGCTGTCCGAGGAGCACTGCACCATCGACCCGCCCGGACTCAGTGAGCGCAACACGTCAGGCGACACCACGGTCACTGACGAGCTCCTGGCCACTGAGCTTCTCGAGGATGCCGACATTGTCGTTAGATCGCTCCGGTCCTGGTCGTTCGATGCCTTTGACGCGGCGACACGGCTCACGGAACACACGCTCTTCGTCGTCGTGTACCAATGCCTGACGCAGCTAGGCGTTGTCGATTACTTCGCGCTCCAGGAGGTACCGCTTCGTGAATTCATGCTGGCTGTACAGGCAGGCTACAGGGACAACCCTTACCACAACGCCACACACGCTGCGGACGTTGTTCAGGCTACATTCTTCATGTTGGTCACCGGGAAGCTCGATGCCAAGCTCACCAAGATGGATCTTCTCGCTGCCATCATTGCCGCCGCCATACACGATTATTACCACACTGGCGTCAACAACGCGTTCCTGCGGCAGGCGGGGGCGGCTCTCTCGCTGCGGTATAACGACATGTCCGTCCTCGAGGCCTATTCTTGCTCCTGTGCCTTCGAGATGCTGCTGGCCCGACAATACGACTTCCTGCAGCTGCCTGCTGAACACAAGGCCATATTCCGTGAGAGTGTGATCCAGTTGGTCCTCGCCACCGACATCGCGCGTCACAACGACCTAATGGAGGCCGCCAACACGAGACTCGACGAGGGGGCGTACGAGACGGGGACAGTGAGCCCCGCGGACCGGCTCCTGATGCTCAAGATGGTCCTCAAGTTCGCCGATGTGTCCAACATCGCCCGGGGGACCCAGGATTACCTACGGTGGAGTCGACGGTTGATGGTCGAGAACGTGAGACAGGGGATCGCTGAGCGGGCACTACATTTACCCATCTCGCCGTATGCTAACAGGAACAAGCTGGACCCCGCACAGAATCAATACGGGTTCGTCACGTTCGTCGCCGGGCCGCTCGCCAAGGCGGTAATCAGATACGCCCCCAACACTGAACTGACGGCATTATATGACCAAATGCAGCGGAACCTGGCGACGAGTCAGGATCCGGCCATCACCCACGAGACTGTGGCCCACATCATGGAGGAGACCGAGAATTACTCCCCGACCGAGCTGATACGGCAGGTCAAGACCCCTCTAGAGAGGCAGCACTCGGGGGCCCCGGGGACACCGCTGGGGACCGCACGGACCCCGACAACGAGCTTTAGGGGCGTGCATCGACCGTCGGGGTCCTCGGGCCAGGAGATCGTATCGCCTCGTGGAGGCAGGACGGGGAGCTTTAGCATGGACAGGCTGAGAGACCAATTCAAACTGTCGCTTGCTGATGCGGGGCTCGTCGATGAGGACGGCATCCCGCCCCGGGGGCAGTCACGGCAGGATAGCCCCGGCGCCGACCCGACCCGTCGACGGGGGCGGGTGGGCTCCAGGGTGTGACCTGGGCGGCCGCGACGTGTATTGTATCCAGCATCGATTTAGTTATCTCACTGACATTCAGAGGCCCTTTTTTCATAAACATCATAGCCATATAGCCGTCATATCGAGCATTCGGGGTGGATGGCAGAGGCTTTTCACGAGTTTCTATAATTCGAACGACACAAAAAACACAACCATGGATATCTGTACAATTAGACCTGGAATGAAGGGGGATGAGATTAGAAACTACCAAATAGAATCGGCCGACGACATTCGCGGCGGTTTCATCGCCCAGGAGTACCTCTATCACATGCTGCAGAAGTCTCCCACCGCTGTGGAGGAGCTGGTCGCGCTCCCCGATGGACTGAAGGAGAAGCAGTACAACCTCATTTGGGAATATGAGCACCTCCGTGCGATTGTTGACCAGCTCACCCAGCTCGTTGTCAAGCTCGACTGCCTTTGCACGCCCGACAGCTGCCCCGAGATGCGTGTTGGCGACGATTGGGTGTTCCTGTGTGCGGCCCACAAGGCCCCGCAGCAGTGCCCTGCGATCGACTACATCGTTCACACCCTTGATGCGACGATCACCGTCCTCAACAACCGCGGCATGTTCCCAAGCCGCATCACAGTCAACGCTAAGGGCCAGAAGGTGTTCTCTTCCATCTACCGCCGCCTTGCGCGCGTCTTCGCCCACGTCTACGTCCACCACCGCGAGGTCTTCGATGATTATGAGGACGAGACGGCGCTCTGTGAGAGATTCCTAGTGTTTGGCCTCGAGCACAAGTTCATCAACATCAAATCGTCCATGCTGCCGGAGAACTTCCTCGACGAGAGGAAGGCCGCGCGCCTCGCCAACTTGGAACTCTGAGGCCGGCGAATGGGAATAAACTGCCATCGCTCGACACTCACACAAGTGCCTATGATCGGGTGAACAGGTCAGGTCGTGATGAGGACGTAGAGGATCGTTAAGATCGTAGATGAGAAGTCACTTGGACAATGTGTGAATCGTAGATTATCGTGGAATTCCCTGAAGATCGCCCAGACGGCAGTGTCTTGTCCGGATTTTTATAAATACACTATAAACGACTAAGAAAATCGTAGACAGTCGCGTTCTCCCTGTACAATGGCTAATCACGAGAGAAACCCTGGAGTACCTCTTGATATGGGCGTGATCAACTCACTTATTGTGAACAAGAACGCTTGCGAGCGCCGTGCCGCTGAGCTTGGCACTCGTCGTTCGATCAAGAAGGACTGGCAGATGGCGTGGCTCATGAAGGCCATCAACTGCATTGATCTTACCACTCTGAAGGGTGACGACACCAAGATGCGCGTGCACCGTCTTTGCGAGAAGGCCAAGCGCCCCATCCGTCAGGACATGCTCAAGCGTCTCGGTGTTCCTAACCTGACCACCGGTGCTGTGTGTGTGTACCCCGCCCGCGTGAAGGACGCCGTCGCTGCCCTCGAGGGTACCGGCATCCCTGTCGCATCTGTAGCAACGGGCTTCCCCTCTGGCCAGGTCCCCCGCCACGCCAAGCTTGAGGAGATCCGCGAGGCCGTGAAGGACGGTGCCCGGGAGATCGACATTGTGCTGTCCCGCGATATGGTGATCACCGGCGACTGGGCCGGCGTGTACGAGGAGGTCCAGCAATTCAGAGAAGCTTGCGGTGATGCTCACCTCAAGACCATTCTCGCGACTGGCGAGCTGCCCACCTACACGCACGTCGCCAAGGCGTCGATGGTGTGCATGATGGCTGGCGCGGACTTCATCAAGACGTCGACTGGCATGGAGGCTGTCAACGCCACGCTCCCCGTCGGTCTCATTATGTGCCGCATGGTGCGCGAGTACCACGAGAGGTACGGCTACATGGTCGGCTTCAAGCCCGCGGGCGGCGTGTCGACAGCCAAGGTTTCCCTTGTGTGGCTCAGCCTCATCATGGAGGAGCTCGGCGAGGAGTGGCTCAACAACACGTACTTCAGGATCGGCGCTTCCAGCCTCCTGGGCGACATTGAGCGCCAGTTGTGGCACGGGCTGACCGGGCAGTACGCCGCCAGCTCCTACATGCCCATGGGTTAA
>PPCM01001033.1_pt1 | contig 15029 bp, 10 predicted proteins | sample 1555541 | NCBI WGS metagenome assembly PPCM01 (sample SAMN05284479, study PRJNA326546) | Marine sediment metagenome, whole genome shotgun sequencing project. | isolation source: marine sediment | place: Germany: Wadden Sea | collected 2012-09-05 | reverse complement strand
AAGGTTGTCTTCTGCTGAAACCTGTACTTTTTCAAGTTCTTTAAGGTTCAGGAAGTAACCTTTGGAGTCCATAGAGATACCCAGAGCAACACCACCTGTTTCATGGTCGGCAGCAGTCACGATCAGGGTTTCTTCAGGATGTTTTTTGTAGAATTCGTAGGCAATTGCAACAGCGTCGTCCATGGCGATAGTATCCAGAATTGTGGATTTAGGGTCATGGGCATGAGCTGCATGGTCAATACGTCCGCCTTCAACCATCAGGAAGAAAGGCTTATCCTGTACGGAAAGAGTTTCAACTGCTTTTTCGGTCAGTTCGTAAAGAGCAGGAAGCTTGTTTTCTTTGAGCTTGCTGTTACGACGTTCAACTTCATAAGGAAGATGGCTGTAAGTCAGTGCTGCAAAGATTTTGTCGCCTTTCTTGGGCTTGTAAGCACGGAAAGCATCACGCTTGGAATCGCCTACGAAAGTCTTGTAGCCCTGATCTGCAAACATTTTAACAACGTCTTTGTCGTCTTTACGTTTGGATTTCAGGCCTTCTGCGTTGTCTTTGGCAACGAAGTGACGGTAACCGCCGCCTGCAAAGAAATCGAAACCGGAATCAGTCTGGTCCACAGCGATTTCGTTGGAAGCGTTACGGTCGGGGTTATGGGCGGAGAAAGCGGCCGGAGTCGCATGGGTCAAACGGGTAGAGGTAACAATACCTACTGCGTAACCGTTTTCTTTTGCAGCTTCAGCGATGGATTTGATATCAGTTCCGTCGGGAAGCTTGCCGAGGTAGCCGTTGGTGGTTTTGTAACCACATGCCAGAGCGGTTCCGCCTGCTGCGGAATCGGTGATCAGGGTGTTGTCGGAATAGGTGGTAACCAGTGCAGACTGGGGAAAGGTGTTCATAACCAGCTTAGCATCTGCATCATTCTTTTCCAGCTTATTGTACAGCTCGGCAGCCATACGCTGGGTGGGCCCAAGACCATCACCGATGAAGTAAAACACATACTTAGGTGCAGCAGCGAAAGCGGTAGCCGCAATCATTGCCAGACAGACGGCCAGAACCAACGGACGTACAATCCTTTTTAACATTTTCACATTCCTTACCGTTTTAAGTTATGCCACATGCCGGGAAGACCCCGAACATGAAAGCTGTAATGCTCACCTTCATGAAATGAACGGTATTCCTCCATCCGAACAAACATGAAAGTTCACAATGCAACATTGCATATAGGTAATTGCGAAGCTCAGGCGGATCAGCCCGCATCAAATGTGATCCTCCGTCCCAAACAAAGGGACCTTCTAAAACCCACAGCAACAACACAATATTTTTGCTATTTGCAAAAAATTTAAGCCACATTAGAACTATTGGAATCATTGTCAATGGGGGTTTTGTGTAAAAATAATAAGAATAAATCGTAACACAATTGTAACAATTTGAAATTCCGTTCCAAATTTCGAAAATAGCTAATTTTAAAAAAAATCAATTTTATTTGGTTTCAATCAAAAAAACCGCCATAAATTCGATTTTGAACGATTCTAGTCAAAATAAAGCGTTATTGTTTTCGACTTTGAACTTAAACGAAGCCGAGAACAAATAACTATAACCAGACTCATAACAGTCAAAATTTTCCGCCTTAATGATTCTTAACAAACCTAATAATCGATTATTTTTCCCCTATAGCAGATATGATGAATACAGGCACAACTCCATCCGCCTGAATTATTGGTAAGACAATTGAATGGTCCGGATATTGTATAATTCCATACAACGGCAGGAGACAATTAAAGAGAATAAACAGAAGGTGGAAAATGTTGAAATCAATAATTATGACTACAGCCCTAATGTTCTTTGGACTGACTAATTGCTTTGCGGCGGATTTTGGGTACGCGGAAGATCCTAAACCGGCACAGACAAGGATAACAAACGATTTTTCGCTAAGTGAAATTGTAAACGGATTGAATCTCACAGAGACACTGAAGACAGAACTGATTTTCGGACTTGATAAACATCATGAGTCAGCACATGACGGCCCCGATGCAACCCCCAGCACCATGGGAGTCGGTCTTGGATTCAGCTTTACCTTTTAGATTTCGCAAACAATTCTGACTTGCTGACAATATACCAGAAAACAGATTCAGCAGTGGCCTTTGTTCCTCCTCCGTCAGCCTGTCCATTGGTCAGAATAACGAAGTAATACCCTCTGTATCTGAAAGCCAGCGCAGTATATATACCCGCAAAATTTCCATTATGACCAATGGCAGTATATTTGTTCATCACGCCCAGACCATAATCAATTCCATCATAAGTGACCGGCCGGAAGTCCAATTGCTCATACAACAACTTTTCACTTATACCGTAACCGCCCAGAAAAGCCTTCAGCCAGACCATCATGTCTGTTGCGGTTGAAACACCATTGCCGGAACACCATGCCCATGACGGATTGATCCGAAGACTCAGATCACTGATCACCCCGGTCTCAGGATTGTAGTCATGCCCGGTAGCATACGGCTTAGAAATGTCAGAGCTTTTAACAGGGAAAGTAGTAGAATTTAATCCCAAGGGCACAAGAATCCGCTTTGAGACCTGATTTTCAAAAGTATCTCCGGTCAATTTCTCTATGATCAAACCGAGCAGAACATAGTTTGCGTTGTTGTATTCAAAATCGAAACCGGGACTGCATTCTTCCTTGGTTTCAAAACTCAGCAGGCATTCCGGTGTCCAAATCAAAGAAGGCTGCTCCCTGAACAATCGCAGGAAATTTTCTTCTACTGTAAAATTGTTCAAGCAACTGCGCATATGTAAAAGATTACGAACGGTTACGCGGCTCTCTTCAGGGACCAAATCCGGCAGAATCTTGTGCGCTTCCGTATCAAGGCTAACTTTCCCCTCCTGCACCAGCATCAAGACCAAAGAAGAGACAAAAGTCTTAGTGATACTGCCAATGCGAAACTTGAGTTTGCTGCTCATGGGCTTGCGGCTACCTATTTTACGTACCCCGGTTCTGTAAGTCTTAAGTTTACCGTGCGGATCTTCGACCATCATCACTGCACCGGGTATGTTGAATTTCTTTACAGCCTCACGGAAAAGTACTTTCAGTTCACTGTTGGCGGAAGCAACAGGGCAATAAACAATTGTCAGCAAACAAAACACCGTGCACAGAAGTGCACGAAATTTCCTTCCATGTCTTGCATATAACCGATAACCATTTACCATACTTATCCTTAACATAAACACTATCCTGTTGGAATAACGCACTGGCACAGCGGCAAAAAAAAGGATGCCCTGTAGAAGGGCATCCTTGGAGTACAATATTTCAGGCAGGTCCTAGTGGGGCTGTTCCTGATATTCTTCCTTGATCAGGTTCAGAGCCAGAGGAGTAGCACTATCACGTCCACGGAACAACTCTTCCGCGGAAAGGTTAACCAAAGCACTGCTCAACACCTCGTCCATGCTCTCCACCGGGATAACTTCAAGATCCTTCAGGATGGCGTCCGGCACATCCTTGAGGTCCTTCTTGTTATCAATAGGAATAAGAACAGTCTTGGAAAGTCCACGGTGCGCAGCCAGCAGTTTTTCGCGTAGACCGCCGATGGGCAGTACGCGTCCACGCAGGGTAATCTCACCGGTCATAGCCAGATCGTGCCGAACCGGGACATTCAGAAACGCGGATGCAATGGCGGTGCAGAGGGTGATCCCGGCGGAAGGTCCGTCCTTGGGAGTTGCGCCCTCAGGCACGTGCACATGTATATCAATCTTTTCATGAAAATCCGGTTTAAGACCGAACAAGTCGGAACGGGAACGGATATACGACAGAGCCGCCTGAGCGGATTCCTGCATAACTTCACCCAGCTTACCGGTAATGACTACCTTGCCTCTACCAGGCATAAGCACAACTTCAACCATGAGCATTTCACCGCCAACCTGAGTGTAGGCCAGACCGGTTGAAACGCCGACCAGTGACTTTTCTTCACTGGCTCCGAAACGGAATTTATGAACGCCGAGAACCTTATTCAGATTGGCCGTTGTAACATGGACATGCTTACCCTTATCTCCGGATTCAACAATCTGCATGGCGGTCTTTCTACAGACTTTGGCCAGTTCACGTTCAAGGTTACGCACCCCGGCCTCTCGGGTATAGGTACGAATAATGTCGATCATGGCGTTATCGGAAACCGCAAGATTCTCATCGTTCAAGCCATGTTCTTTAACCTGCTTGGGCAGAAGGAAATCCTTGGCGATATGCATTTTCTCGGTTTCGAGGTAACCAGGCAGCTTGATAATCTCCATTCTATCCTGCAGGGGCAGCGGAATAGAATGCAGATCGTTCGCAGTGGTAATAAAAAAGACTTTCGACAGATCGTAATCAAGATCAAGATAATGATCGTTGAAAGTACCGTTCTGTTCAGGATCAAGCACCTCAAGAAGAGCCGCCGAAGGATCACCTCGAAAATCAGTACTCATCTTATCCACTTCATCAAGACAGATAACAGGGTTGCTATATTCGCAACGCCTCATGGATTGGATAATCTTACCCGGCAGCGCACCTACATAAGTACGGCGATGACCTCTGATTTCAGCTTCATCACGCACTCCACCAAGAGACAGGCGCACAAATTCACGGCCCATAGCACGGGCTATGGAACGGGCGATAGAAGTTTTACCTACACCGGGAGGACCTGCAAAACAAAGGATGGGACCTTTGATAGTTTCCACCAGAGCCTGCACAGCCATGTATTCAAGGATACGTTCCTTGGGCTTTTCAAGACCGTAATGGTCTTCATCCAGAATCTTGCGGGCTTCAGCGATATCAAGCTTGTTTTTTTTGTATTTATTCCAAGGAAGCTCCATAACCCAGTCCACGTAATTGCGGACAACGGTATATTCAGCAGAGGAGGGAGCCATCTGGCGCAATTTTTTTATTTCTTTGCGCACCCGTTCCCGGGACTCGTCTTCCATGTTCTTTTCATTGAGCTGTTCTTCAAGTTCATGGGCTTCTGCCTGAGGATCATCTTCGCGGCCCATTTCCTTGTTTATCGCTTTAAGCTGCTCATTGAGGTAATACTCGCGCTGGTTCTTTTCCATCTGTCCTTTAACACGGTTTTTAACCCGCTTTTCAATGGACACGATTTCAATTTCACCAAGTAACAGCTCGTAAACAGCTTCAAGTCTCTGGATAGGATCAACCATCTCGAGAATTGTCTGCTTCTTGAGGAACTCCACCTTAAGGTGGGGCATAATGGAATCAGCCAGCTTACCGGCCTCACGGATAGTGGAAATAGCAAGAACTGTCTCAGAGGCAATCTTCTTGTTCACTTTACCGAATTTTTCAAGGGCTTCGTGAACAGAACGGACAAGAGCCTCAGTGGTATGTTCCTCGGCAGGGAGATCATCTACTCTTTCAACATTAACCAAAGGGAAATTTTCCCCGAAAACAACATCTTCAGATTCAGGATTCCAGCTGGCGCGGTACATTCCCTCGAAAAGGACTTTGATGGTACCGTCAGGAAGCCTAAGCATCTGCAGAATCTTGCTGACAGTACCTACCCGGAAAAGGTCTTCCGGCTCGGGTTTTTCTTTTTCAGGGAATTCCTGAGTTACCAGAAAAATCTTTTTGTCGTAATCAGAGATTGCTTCTTCAATGGCTTTGATCGAAGACTCCCTACCGACAAAAAGCGGTACAATGGAACGGGGAAACATTACGACTTCCCGCAGGGACATCATTGGCAGAATATTCTGTTCAGCAGATGTATTGCCACCTTCAAATACTGTGGACGACATTTATCCTCCTGCTTTTAACCCGGAAACGTCTTTTAACCAAACGAGAACAAACACTCCGTCCGTTCACAGGCTGGAAACCAAATCAGGTAAAGTTATTTTAAAATGTCAGTTAAATGATTAACACGACGATTGATTTTAAAAACATAAGTCAACAGCACAAAAACTGATAACCCTATAGAAATATGAAAATAATGCCTGCTTCAATTTTGTCAAACCACAAACGCTTATTAATTGCATTATACATGAAATTGAGTGTCTGGCGAAGGGAATATAAATTTCAAAACAAAGCAGAAGCCCTGAGTATGATCGGCACAAACCGAAATTTGATTAGCCTGAATCACAAACAACGCAAAAGAGGAAGAAATCATTTAGCAGTTCGGTCAGTAGGCAGGAAAATTATAAATTTCGTCCACTCCCCTTCTGACGAATACACTTCCATGCGGCCTTTATGCAGATCAGTAATAATGAAATACGAGATAGCCAATCCGAGTCCGGTCCCCTCGCCTACTTTCTTTGTTGTATAAAAAGGTTCGAAAATACGTTTACGGATCGCTTTATCCACGCCATTACCATTGTCTTCGATTTCAACAGCCACATACTCAGAATCCCCGTATACACGAAGACAGAACTTCGGACCTCCGTCTTCGTAGACTTTGGATTTCATGGCGTGCGAGCCGTTTTTCAACAAATTCAGAAAGACTTGTTGAATCTCGCTTCCTTCGCAGAAGACCTTCGGCAGATCAGCAGAATATTCACGATTAATCTCAATCTTCTTGAAATCATACTTGGTGGAATAATCATATTCATTGCGAGCAAGATCGACTGTTTTGTCCAGCAATAGAGCCAGATCATATTCTTGAAAATTATCCTCATTTTTACGGCTGAAACTGAGCATATTGCTGACAATGGTTCCGGCTCGGCCCACTGCGGTCGCGATCCCATCCAGAATCCTCGGAACTTCCCTGTCTTCAAGATAGCCATGCAGGTCTTCCAGCCTCAGGTTACGTTTATCAGCAGCCTCAACATTCCCCTTCAAATCGCCAAGAATACGTCGTCTCACATTCTGTGCACCCTGCGCGATAGCTCCAAGCGGGTTGTTAATTTCATGCGCCATTCCGGCCGCCAAGCCACCGACAGAAAGCATCTTTTCATTCTGGACCAACAGATCCTCAAGCCTGACGCGTTCAGTAACATCTTCAATCTGGATAACTACACCCTGATGCTCTCCGGTAAGAATGGGGTAAATCCTAATATCATCATAAACGATATCGCCATTCTCTTCCCGTGCGATACGTGGATTTTTCCACACTTTACGGCTGCGTAAAACCTTGCTGACCCGATCCATATAAGGCAGCAGGCGGGGAAAAACGTCTTCAACATGTCTTCCGATAGCCTGATCGCCCCTAATCCCTGCGATCTCGGAAGCAGCCTTGTTCAGGCGGGTAACCAATCCGGATTCATCCAGCCCAACCACAACGAACGGCATTGAGTCGACAATAGTTTTCAGCTGGTCACGCAGATAACGATTTTCTTCAAGGGAGCTTTTTAGCTCAGTAATGTCCGTATGAGTACCGATCATTCTTAAGGCCTGACCGTTCTCATCACGCTCTACAGCATCCCCACGACCCAGAATCCACTTCCACGAGCCGTCCTTTGCCTGCATACGGAACTCAACTTCGAAATTCTTAATCTTATTTTCTATACATTCCTTATTCTTGCTGTAGGCATGCTCTTGATCATCCTTATGTATCAGGTCTGTCCATGAATCTACATGATATGGCAGTTCGGTTTCTTTATAGCCGAGCATGGCCTTATAACCCGGGCTGTAATAAACCTCGTTAGTAGTAATATTCCAGTCCCAAATTCCATCTTTGTTAGCTGCCATGGCCAAAGAAAATCTTTCTTCACTCTCCCGGACCAATTCCTCTGTTCGGCGCAGTTTGAAATATGCAAATAACAAGGTAATTAGAAAAACCAAAAGTGCAGTAATAGCTATGCCCCCGATAACTATTTCTATTTTGTGTCCGCGCCATACCGAAGAGGATTCGTTTATAATCTGACTGCCTGCAGGCAAAGAAGCATCGCGAACCTTGAACTTCAACAAAACATTACGGTCAAAAATAAATCTATTTGCCGCAGTAGCATCCATGACAGGAATATCCTGAGACAATTTACCGTTCAATATATCCATTGCCATCTTAGCCGCGACAACTCCCTGCTCGAAATGGGAAATAAGCTTGCCACCGATGATTCCATCGCCCATTCCATGCTCATAAAGATGAAAAACAGGATTATCGCAACTTTGAAGAATCAACTCCAGACCTTCGTCAAAAGATTTGGAAACGCCCTCTTTGTCTCTATAGGCAGCAATCAGCAAAACTGAACTTCTATCCGGCAGCCCTTTAAGCGATTCCTGCAATTCGCCCCAGCTCATGTCTTCTAGTGAAAGCTGTTTGAATTCCAACTGAGGAAAGTCTTTAGTATACTGAAAGAATCGCTCCAGATCACCCTGCCCGGTCGGAGTAGAATCCACAATGGCGTATACGCGCACAGCCTTAGGGAAGAGACCTCTAATGCTGGAAATTGTTTCCTGCATTGAAACTGCTTCCGTTACTCCGGTGTAACCTTCTTTTCCTTCAAGGGAACGTGCTTTTTCCTGATTATTCACCCCACAAAAAACAACCGGGATATCTGAGAACAATTCATCCCGGTTCTTCAACATAAAATCCAACGCGTTATCATCAGAAGTAATAATCACATCATACTTGGCTAAACCTGACAGCTTCAGCTTCAAGGACTCTTTGAATACCGCAAGATTCTGTTCAGTCAGAAATCGCTTGGAATCCATAAACTCAACATCAAGATGCACTCCGGCAGGATCAAAAACAGACTTAATACCGTCTATTTGATCAAAAAAAGTAGGAAACCCCGGATGATATGAGCTAATGAGTAACGCTCGATGATCAGCAGCAGCCGCACCAAAGCCCAAGGAAACCAGCGAACAGAGTAAAACAAGTATAACTATAAAAGTTTTCTTCATAAATAAGCCATATTTAAGCTGCTAATTTTATTTTTTAAAACTATTACTTCATTAATCTATTATTGCCAATCCCTTAAATCAAAAAAGCAACTGAACATTTGCATATAGACTCTTATGCCGTGCAAATAAAAAACCTCCGATCCCAAAAAAGGACCGGAGGTTTTAAACTTCAATACGTATTTAAACTAAGCGCTTTTCACTTCATTGTGGAAAAACAGGATAGGTTCAGTCCCGCTCATGACCACGCTCTTGTTAATCACACACTCTTTGACTCCACTCATGGAGGGAAGTTTGTACATGATGTCGAGCATAATGGATTCAAGAACGTTACGCAGACCTCGAGCACCTGTTTTGCGCTCAACAGCCTTGGCTGCGATAGCTTTCATAGCATTTGCGGTAAAGGTCAAACGCACACCGTCAAGATCGAACATCTTTTTGTATTGTTTAACCAGTGCGTTCTTAGGCTCCTGAAGGATGCGAACCAGATCTTCTTCTGTAAGCTCGGAAAGAGCGGTCTGCACCGGGATACGGCCGACAAATTCAGGAATAAGTCCGAATTTGACCAAATCCGCAGGTTCCGCCTTTGCAAACATTTCGCTGATACCCTTATCGGTCTTTGCCTCAACTTTGGCACCAAAACCGATACCGGAACCGGACATGCGCTGCTGCACAATGGTATCCAGACCGATAAAAGCACCACCAAGAATAAACAGGATATTGGAGGTATCGAGTCTGATGAATTCCTGCTGCGGATGCTTACGTCCGCCTTTGGGAGGAATATTGGCCTCAGTACCTTCAATAATCTTGAGCAAAGCCTGCTGCACACCTTCACCGGAAACATCACGGGTGATGGAAGGACTGTCACCCTTGCGGGAAATCTTGTCGATCTCATCTATGTAGATGATTCCGCGGGATGCGGCATCAATGTCGTAATCAGCATTCTGCAACAGCTGTACGAGGATATTTTCAACGTCCTCACCAACATAACCGGCTTCAGTCAAGGTGGTGGCGTCAGCAATGGCGAAAGGCACTTTCAGCACTCTTGCCAAAGTCTGAGCCAGCAGGGTTTTACCGGACCCGGTGGGACCGATCAGCAGGATGTTGCTCTTATCGATTTCAACATCATCTGCTCCGCTGGATTGGGTGTAGAAAACACGCTTATAGTGATTGTGTACAGCTACAGCCAGAATCTTCTTGGGATGCTCCTGACCGATAACATATTCATCAAGCAGTTCTTTGATTTCCTGTGGGGACAGGAGCTTACCTGCATCAAACTCCTCACCGACCGCTTCCTGAGCCATGATGTCGTTACAAAGCTGGACGCACTCGTCGCAGATGTAAACATCAGGGCCGGCGATCAGACGCTGAACCTCATCCTGGGATTTGGAACAGAAGGAGCAATGAAGGTCCTGTCCTGAACCATTGTTTTCATTACTCATCAGGAATTAACCTTCCTTGGATTCAATATTTCCACGATTCTCCAGAACCTTATCAATGAGGCCGTATTCAACAGCTTCATCAGCGGACATGAAGTTATCGCGATCAGTATCTTTCTCAATCTCTTCCACAGTCTTGCCGGTATTTTCGGCCATAATAGAGTTGAGAGATCTTCTAAGTCTTAAAATTTCACGGGCTTGAATATCAATGTCAGTAGCCTGTCCCTGCGCACCGCCAAGAGGCTGATGGATAAGGATACGGCTGTGAGGCAATGAGTAACGCTGCCCTTTTTCGCCTGCACTAAGCAGGAAAGCACCCATGCTGGCAGCCTGGCCCATGCACAGGGTAGCTACAGGGGCGGAGATATACTGCATAGTATCATAAATTGCCATGCCGGCAGTTACAACACCGCCGGGGGAGTTAATGTACATGTAGATTTCTTTTTCAGGATCTTCAGACTCCAAGAAAAGGAGCTGTGCGCAGATTACACTGGCAACATGATCATTAACTTCACCGCTGAGCAGGATGATTCTATCTTTGAGAAGACGGGAGTAAATATCGTAAGCGCGTTCGGTACGCCCGGTAGTTTCCACAACAATAGGTATGGTTCCAGACATCTATATCTCCGGGAAATATTTAGTAATATTAATGAAATTTAAAAAAAAATGTAAATAAACCCGTTCGCTAAGGAACGGATAATCACTTGAGAATTCATCCTAAACATTTGAAGGAGTGAGTACAAGTGCAAATCCGGCGGATTTAACAATACACACTGTTAACCGCATATAGAATTATTAACAACCCATTTCCTGCAAAAGCAAAAACGGCGGCGCAGTCAGAGCAACCACGCCGCCGTAAATATTAACTAAGTGACCGGAATTACTCTTCGTCCTTCTTGACGGGATCAATTTCGGTAACATCTGCATTTTCGTAGATGAACTCAGCAGCTTTGTCTGCGAGCAGGCGGTCCTTGAGGGGAACAAGAAGGTTGTTCTCTTCGTAGTAGGACTTAACGGAGCTGAGGTCCTGCTGGGTCTGCTGTGCGATCTGGTACAGAGCACCTTCAACTTCCTGGGGCTGAACTTCAAGTTCTTCACGTTTAGCAACGGTGAGCAGGAAGATTTCAGTACGTACAGATTCTTCTGCAACAGGACGCTGTTCTTCGAGAAGCTCTTCCATGGACTTGCCCAGAGATTCGAAGCTCTTACCGGAACGTTCCGCGCGGCCGATAACGTCAGCAACCATACGCTGCAGACGGTCTTCCATGAGGGAAGGAGGCAGCATGAAATCGAGTTCTTTAACAATGCTGCTGATCAGTTTGGTCTGAGCTGCGGATTTGTTGAGCTGCTTGCGGTTAGCAGTGTAGGACTGCTTAACAACTTCACGCATTTTTTCAACGGACTCGAAACCACCGGCCTGTCTTACAACGTCGTCGGTAAGTTCGGGCATTTTGCGTTCTTTAATAGCGTGAACAGTAACCTTCATGGTTGCGGTCTTGCCTGCGAGATCGGAGTTGATGAAATCATCAGGGAAAGTGATGTCGGTTTCACCGGACTCACCAGCTTTCAAGGTCTTAACGAATTCTTCAAACTCTTCGAGGGAGTGACCTTCACCGATGGGCAGGTCAAAGTTGTCAGCTGCAACACCTTCGAGAGGCTCGCCGTCCATTTCTGCGGAGAAAGTTACGGAAGCAAGTTCACCGTCTTTAGCGGTGCGGTCTTCTTCGATGGGAGCAATCTTAGCCATGGACTGCAGGAGTCTGGTTTCAACGTCTTTGAGTTCGTCGTCGGAAACTTCTGCGCGCTCTTCTTCAACAGAGAGGCCGAGGTAACCGGGAGTATCGAATTCGGGAACGATTTCGAACTTGATTACGTAGCTGAAATCTTCATCGCGAACCAGTTCCTTAGCATCAACGTCAATCTTAGAAACAGGTACGAAGGACTCGCCGTTAAGGATTTCGTTGATCTGGTAGTTGATCAGGTCAGTGGTAGCTTCGCTGATAATCTGTTTTTTGTACTTAGACTGAATAACAGAAGCGGGAACTTTACCCTTTCTGAAACCTTTAACCGGGGTCTGAACTTTGTACAGAGCAACGGTTGCATCCAGTGCAGCACCTACTTCTTCTGCGGGTACGGAAACTTTAATCTCTCTTTCTACCGCTGAAACTTCTTCAATATTAAAATCCATCTTGGCATCCTCCTGGAAAATATATCTGCCGGAAACAAAAACCGCTCCAGCAGTTGTGTACTTTGGCTTGAGTCAGTCTAAGTGAATGCTTTCACATTATTCCAACAAAAGAACTGGGATTATTTAGGCAGTTTCCCCACAAAGTCAACCCCCTAAACGGAGTTGAATCACAAATAATGGATAATTTCCCTGTTTTGCTTCCATAAATTCGGCAAAAGCCCCTTCATTAATAAATAGGGGCGGGACTCCGAACCGGAGCCCCGCCCTAAGCAAGGAGGAGATGCGTATTTCTAAAAATTTATGCTGCAATGTTTTGCTTCAGCTCTTTCCTCTTTGATTCAATTCGCTCAATCAATGCCGCTTGTCCCTTATGATCCGGGTTCAGAAAACCTATGGCGAGCTCATATGCATGAACCGCCTCTTCCGCTTTACCGGACATCTGCAGAACGACAGCTAGATTGTTGTGCAGGGTTGCGCGGTGTATTTTTTTGGATTTGCACTGAGACATGGCAATTGCTGTCTTCAGATTGTTTTCCGCTTTATTAAAATCACCCTTATTGCAAGCCTGCATTCCTTCCCTGCTCAACTGCCATGCTTTACCTAACTTACACATATTCAACTCCTGAAATTTATTTTAATTAAGACTTTTCCCGTCTGCTGATTTGAATATAGTGATAATGAATTTCAATGTCAAGCCTTAGTTGAAAATTAATATCAACGAAACAACCCCGCCTGCGTTAGACGGGGTTTAATTTCATTAACGGATGCACACACGGCATTCAATATGCCAACTATCAAGTGCGACAAGCAATAACCGGCTTGCTTTCACCGAATATCTTATCAGTAAAGCGCACATACCAGGCAGCAGACTGCACCTGAATAATATAAGCCACCGCGATAACCAGAGCAGCGTCTGACCCCTGCGCCCCGAAAGCATTGATGGCAATGGCCAATGCAATGGAAAGGTTACGCATAACTGATCCGTACACAAGGGCGATGGCATCACCACGCGGCAGAAAACTCTTGCCGACAATAGTACTTAAGGTGAAGTTGAAGAGATAAAGCAACAGCAGGGGCACAAGAATACTCAACAGAACTTCAGGAGTCGAAGCAATGGTCCGCGCCTTGAGCGCAAGGGCTACAAACACGATCCCAAGCACACCGAGAGTTGAAAGAGGGGGGAATTTAGGTCCAATATACTTTTGGAAATCAGCCTGACCGTATTTACCGACCAGAACACGCTGGGTGGCAAAACCCAAGGTCATAGGCAGGAAGACAATAAAAAATATCTGCTTGAACACTGCCCAGAGATTAATCTCGATAGATGCCCCCATGAGCATCTTCACGAAAAACGGTGTAAGTAAAGACCCGGCTATCAGCCCTACAACTGTCATCTTTACGGCCGCTGACATATTCCCCTTGGCAAATCCAGTCCATGAAATTGTCATTCCGCTGGTAGGCACAAGCCCGGCAAGAAGCAACCCCAGCGCCATGTACGGCTTATCACTGAAAAAGAACAAACCGAAACCATAGGCAACGAAAGGTACAATGGCGAAATTTATCAACTGGGTTAAAAACTGGGCTTTACCGTCACCACCCTCAAAAACCTTTTTGACCTTCAGGGTAACCATCATCGGGTAGACCATTAAGAATGTAAACGGCACGATCATGGATTTAAGCCATGCGGGATCAAAATACAAACCGTAAACAAATCCGGCGGCCATCATTACCGGAATGGCGATGATAAGATTCTTCGTAATTTTCTGTAATGCTGTCCACATATCTTACTCCAATGCTTTTAATTCAATTATTGCCTGCCCTATGCTCATGGGTTAATAACTAATCAAAATGCGGACAACGGACATTGATCCTGATCAACATCACTCTTTATTTACGACTTTAATTATGACTACACACCGACTGGAACAGGAAATCAGTGAGATTCCTATCTTTTCAAAATTAAAAGACGAACAGCTGCGTACAATTGCCGAACACGCCAGCATTAGCGAAATCCGCAAAAAAGCAGTCTTTTTCAGCGAAGACAATTCCTCTAAAGGACTGCACGTCCTGCTCTCAGGGAAAGTTAAGCTTTTCAAAATGTCTGACGACGGTAAGGAACAGACCATCTTCGTCTTCGGTCCCGGAGAGCCTTTCTGCCTCTGCTCTGTTTTCTCAGATGGAGTGCTCCCGGCAAACATGAGTGCGTTGGAAGACAGCCGGGTGCTCTACATCAAACCCAAAGAATACGAAGAGCTGGTCCACGCCGATCCAACTATATTAATGAATATGATGCGGGTTATGTCCCGTCGGTTGAAAGACGCCATGGGAATGATCGACTCGCTTGCGCTGAAGCAGGTTCCGTCCCGGCTTGCCGCCTATTTCCTGAGCCGGGAAAAAGGAGGACTGGTGGAGATGGACATCTCTTACCGGGAGCTTTCCAAGATAATCGGCATCACCCCCGAAGCCCTATCCCGGACAATGAAAAAAATGAGTTCCGCAGGCCTGATTGAAGTCACTGGAAATGAAATCAGAATCAATGATTTTAAAGCCTTAAAAAGTTGCAGCGATGGAGGATGCCTGCGCTGAATCCATTTCCCT
>PPCM01001032.1_pt1 | contig 15042 bp, 14 predicted proteins | sample 1555541 | NCBI WGS metagenome assembly PPCM01 (sample SAMN05284479, study PRJNA326546) | Marine sediment metagenome, whole genome shotgun sequencing project. | isolation source: marine sediment | place: Germany: Wadden Sea | collected 2012-09-05 | reverse complement strand
TGATTTTGCATTCTCACTTTTATAATAGTAGTGAACAAATGTAGAAAATAATGTGTCTCCGGCCCCTACAGTATTTACAACATCAACTGTAGGTGGTTGTGCATGATAAAACTCTTCATCTGCATAAATTAAACATCCATCTTTTCCTAACCCAACACCAATTACTTCAAATTTGAACTTGTCATACAAATTACTAACAACCTCTTTTACATCACCTTCAAACTGATCAATTGAGAAAAATATGATATCAGAGTGTTCCATAAATGGTTTCCCATAATCATTTGTTAGGTTGTTCATTGTCTGCATATCAGTAGCAATTGGAATTCCTTTAGCTTTAATAATTGGCAATATGTCAATTGAAAAACCAGCTAAAGTAAACAGTGCAACATCATAATCACCTAAGTTTTGATATACATCGCTATTCATTTTATATTTATAATCCATTCTTCCTTCTCTAAGAATCATACGATTTCCATCTTTATCATATAAAATAACAGAGATTAAAGACTCTTTATCTTTGATCTCATATAACACTTTTGCTCCTACGCTCATAATTTGGTCTTTTATTATATTTGCGTATGAATCATTTCCTATACCTGTTAAAAATGTTATTTCGTCACCTAGTTTTGCCAATATTCTTAAAGAACTGTATCCTACTCCAGCAATATCGGTAGCTACTAAATCATCCATCAGATGAATGGTTTTATATTCTAACGGAAATTTTTCAATTGGTATTGTTACTTGAATACCTGCTGTTCCTATAACTAATACATTCATTACATCACCCTTTATACGTTTGTTTCTTTATATTTTATTTTCAAACCTAAAATGTATAAGTGCCTTAGTCCAAAGACTCTAATACCTTCTGAATTCTCCTTAACGCCTCTTCTAATCTTGCTCTTGGTGTAGCAGCCATCATTCTAATAAAACCTTTCCCTTGTTTTCCAAATGCTAAACCACTTTCCATCAATATTTTTCCATCAGCCATTTTTTTGGTTAACTCTTTTGTTGAAACCTTATATGCACTAAAATCAAACCATGCCAAATATGTTCCTTCAGGGATTCTATACTTTACAAGTGGCATATTCTCTTTGATGTATTTATCAATAAAGATTAAATTTTGATCAATCACTTTATTAACTTCTTTCAACCACTCTCTAGCATTGTTGTAAGCAGCTGAAATAGCCACCATCGCTATAGGTGAAGAAGTAGAAAAACCGGTGTATTCCATCAGTTGACTTCTTAGTTGCTCATTTTGAATAACTAAATTGGTAATGTGCATCCCCGTAATATTAAATGCTTTTCCCAACCCAAATGCTGTAATTAAATTGTCATAGGAATATCTTGCTGAGGAATGAAATTTTACCCCTTCACGGATTATTTCGCCATGCACTTCATCTGAAAAAACAATCAGATTATTCTTAGACGCAATATCTAGTAGTCTTACAATCTCTTCTTCCGTCCAAACATTGCCTGTTGGGTTATGTGGATTACAAAGAATAAACATTTTAACATCTTCCTTTTGTGCTAGTATCTCAAAATTATCAAAATCAATTTTAAATCCATCTCCTGTATTGATAAGTGGATTCACCGCTACAACTCTTTTTGTCTCTTCTATTTTACTTTTAAATTGTCCATATACTGGAGGTTGAATTATTATTTTGTCCCCTTCGTTTGTAAATGCCTTTAACACATTTTTTAATCCATGTATTGTTCCCGGACTTGATACAATCCACTCAGGTTTTGCATCAACCTGATGTTTATATTCCAACCACTCTACAACGCTGCTAAAATATTCATCATTTTCAGTGGAATATCCTAAAACACCCTTCTGAACACGTTTTACAATTGCTTGTTCAAGTTCTGGAGCCATTCGAAAGTCCATCTCCGATACCCATAGAGAAATTGAATCCTCATAGTAATTTAACTTAAAGAACTTTCGAATCATTTTCGCATGATTTTTAACACTTCCAACGTTGTTGGAGTCAGCAATATTCTCGAAATCATATTTCATAAATTACCTCCTGCTTTCTAATATATTTTAACACAATCATAATCTATACTTTCTAGTTAGATATTTTGTCTGTGCAACTTGTGTTCTTAATAATGTAAGATATCGTAAAAACGCTATATGAAGTCACTCACAATTAAAATAATTGTTTGAAAAATAAGGAGGATATTATGAGAATAGTAAAACACGGATTGACAAGTATTATCAGAAGACCAATAAAAACAACAATGTTATTTTTAATATTTTTGGTCGTGTTTAACCTAGTATTCACAGGAGTTATAACCCAAAACTCTATTACTAGTTCAAAAAATTATATTAGAAACCAAATCGGGGGAGTTGTAGAATATCAAACAGATTACACATCCTTCTATCAGGACTTACAAAACGGAGAATTACCAGAGGATGCCGAACTTCCTCCAATCTCGTTAGAACAGGTAAGGGAGATTGGTAAAAATGATGAAATCGCATCTCCTATTCCTTGGGTACTATCGATATTTACTCCTACGTTGGCTGAAGTATTTTGGACTTTAAATCATTTATTGAAGATCAGAATGTGAATCGCGCAAAATTAACATCCGAAATTGAATATGAATCAAGCCAGAAAATGGCAAGTGAGAACAGTATTACAATCTCAATCAAATATGAGTACGCATCAAATATTCTAAAGGAATATGCTAAAAGACAATCTATTGAACGTAAGACTGAAATTCAAGGTAGTGAAGAAATCAGTATCTACTTCTCTTTAGGGTTAGTAAACATCGACTCCTTCATGGGTTAATAATTATTCAAATGAGAAATGCAATTGATGATTTAAACCGTGAGGGAGCAAGTATTAATTTGAAAGAAGAAATTGAAATTCATATTTTTTTAGGATCATAAAAGAGAGCTTTTGCTCTCTTTTTTATCTTCCTGTTTTTCCAAACATAAATTTTGATAATCTCTTTTCAGCTAAACTGAACATTTCGTCAATAACCAATTCTCCATGGTCAGTCTGAATAGTCCCTGTTAAAGAACCAAAAGCCATAACATAATCAATGTGCAAGGGGAAAATTTTCTTTATCTTATGTTTTGCCTTTAGTGTAAATGTTAAATCTATTATCTCATCTTCATCCATTATATACCAAGTATTGTCCTCCCGAACAAATGATGCCAATGGTAGTTGGCGAAACTTACCATCTAACCAATATCCATTTTCATGCACCTCTTTTGACAGATTTCTATAAAAATCAGTAATATTTAGTCCAAATTTCTTCATTTCACCATTGATGTCTATGTCACCCATACAAGTTATCCAATCGTATCCAGAACTTAGTGGGTAAAATCCTCTATGATCATCTAGAATGGTTATGTTATTAGTTGATAATGTATGAATATTCCCTTGAAACTCAATTGTACCACTTGGAACCAACAAATCCTTTTCAGTGTAAACATAGCTTTTTTTAGCCATCTGAATCGAAACAATCGATGGATCAGCAATTCTTTCAAAATCTATATCAAACTGAAGTTCCTTTGAATACCCTGTCAAAGAAAGTTTTCCTTTCTCTAAATTAGTACTTATCCGTATAAAGGAATCTTCTGATTTTCTAGTTGATTCACTCCCTCCTTGTAAAAAAGGAGCTACAAGCGATTTTTGATTACAGTATGAAGTTTCTGAAAAATCATACAGTTTTTCTTCTTTAATATCATAGGCAATTAATAATGTTTTGTTCATAGGACCAAACTTAAAAACCGCTGCGATCAAAAACAATTGATCCGCTAAAACTTCTACAGCTTGCCACTCAGTTAACTTAACATTATTCCTAGCCTTCTTTAAAAATGTTCTTCTAAATCTACTAAAATTGAAATTGGTAAAGGAACTTTTGAATGTACCAACTAAAAACTCACCATTTTCATCTACTAATGATGTGGGAGTTTCAACTGCGTCATTAATATACTTCATCGTAAAAACCTCCTAATGACACTGTCTTTATCTTTCGAATACGGAGCGTAACGTACTGGTAAGTCAATTTTTGGATGTTTTTTTAAAACACTCTTGTAATGTGAAAATGTTGCAAAACTTGATGAGCCATGATAGGATCCCATACCACTTTGCCCGACACCTCCGAACGGCAGATAGTCACTAGCAATATGTACGATTGTATCGTTTACACATCCTCCACCAAATTGGCATTCTGTTAGCACTCTACGTTCGTTTTTACTGTCTCTTGTAAATAAGTACAAGGCTAGTGGAGAGTTGTTTTGATTAATATGATGAATTACCTCATCAATATCTTTAAATGTTATTACTGGTAGTATAGGTCCGAAAATCTCTTCTTGCATAATTGGAGAGTCGATATTCTTCACTTCTACAATCGTGGGTTCTATTTTTTTCTGTTCTGAGTCGTAATTCCCACCATATAGTACTTTTTCTTCTTTGTATAGATTAATCAAACGTTCAAAGTGTCTATCACTTATAATTGATCCAAACTGATTATTCGTTAGCGGTTCATCATAAAAAGCATTTATGTACTGTTTGTATTTACTTAAAAATTCTTCCTTCACATTTTCATGAACAAACAGGTAATCAGGAGCAATGCAGGTTTGTCCACTGTTAACATGTTTACCAAAGGCAATTCTTTTAGCTGCCATATCAATGTTTGCTGATGCGTCTACAATCGTCGGACTTTTTCCACCTAACTCCAGACTTATAGGTGTTAAATGTTTACTTGCTTTTTCCATAACTATTTTTCCTACTGCAGTGCTACCAGTAAAGAAAATGTAGTCAAATTTTTCGTCTAACAATGCCTGATTCGTTTCAACACCACCGTTTATTACTTTTACGTAATTCTCCTCAAATGTATCAGCAATTAAGTCAGCTAGCACATTTGATGTGTGAATACTATATTCACTTGGTTTAATGATTACGGTATTTCCTGCAGCAATCGCTCCTACTAGAGGAGTTAGTGATAAGTTCACTGGATAGTTCCACGGACTAATTATCAAGACAACCCCAAATGGTGAGGGCTGCACAAAACTATTTGAAGGAAAGTCAGACAATGACGTTCTAACTCTTCTTCTCTTCATATGTTTTTTTAATTTTCTTTCGTGGAATCGTAGTTCTTTTAAGACGAAACCAATCTCAGTCATATAGCTCTCAGATTTACTTTTACTTAAATCTTTCTCCAAAGCATCATATAACTCATTCTCGTACTTTAAAATACCCTCTCTTAACCGTCTAAGAGCATTTAATCTATAATTGTAATCTAATGTTTCATTACTTAAATAATATTCTCTTTGTTTATTTACTGTTTGCTTTATCATCTAGTTACCTCATTCATCATACATTCATCTTGTTTTTTTGATAATGTTAACAACGCGGCAATCGCTCCGATTGTACATATCAACATATCCTGTTGTGCATCCCATAAATCTCCTTGCATAGCTTCTGCTAGAATGTCCTTCTTACCATTAAAGTCAGCAAATATAAACTCTAACAACTCCCAAGCGCCACTAATTCCTAATGCAAACATAACCAAAGTTAAGAAGAAAAAATTTCCTCTTTTCATGTGTTCTCCTTTTAAAAATACTTCTCTCATTAACATTACGGGAGTAAACCCTTGGAAGAAATGACCTAGTCGATCAAAATAATTTCTTTGTAATTCAAATGTGTCTTGTAGCCAATTGAATGGGCCAAAGTTTTCATACGTGTACTTGGCTGCCAATATAATTATCACATTATGAATAAATAATAAAATAATGGATAAATTGGAAAAATGCACTTTATTATCTATTAATATAAAACTACCTAGATAAAGAACTGCAACCAGGAAATTTGCAAACCACATGTATCTATCATACGGATTTATAATCGACCAAATAAGCATTATGAACAGTACTGAAAACAGCACCCGCCTCAACTTGTTACTTAATAACCCTTTTAGAATATTCATCTTATACCCCCAGATTATACTTTATTAGTAGTGAATTCGTTCTCTTGAAAATAGCTCATAGTTTCACTATATCCCAGCTCAAACAATTTCTCTGAGTGAGATGTTTTAAAGTCTAAAACACTTCCTAAATATTTTTTGCTTTGAAGTTTGTGTAATTTAATCCCTTCTGATTTTTTACTGATCTCATGCGTGGTGTTCATTAATGAGATATTAATAAGAATTACCTCATCACATCCAGCATCAATTAATGGTTTTATTGGAGCATTATCTACGACTCCTCCATCGAAATATTGCTTTCCTTCAAACACTACAGGAGAGAAGACTAAGGGAATTGAACATGATGCTTTTACCACTTCACGTACTACCTCTGGCTCTAACTTCTTTAGGCTTACATAAACTGCCTTTGAGTCATGTTTTACATAGTGAGCATATGAGGAACGAATAAGTTCTTTAATACCTCCCGAATGCTCACCACTTTCAGTTATTGTGATAATGATATCTTTTTCCTTGATTTTCTCGTAATCAATTCCAGTATTCAGCACTTCTGTTAGTGGTTCAATAGAATACATACTTAAATCATGTGATTTTAGTTTATCATCCTTTAACGATTCAAAAAGATTATTTCTTTTTAATGGGTTTTCTGCTAGATTAAACCAAAAATCCCTTGCTACTTCAATAGAGTTTGAACCGACTATTGATGCGTTAACAGCGCCAATAGAGGTTCCAGAAATAACTTGTACCTGGTCGTATATTCCTAACTCCTTTAGTGCTGTAAGAGCTCCTACTTGATAAGCACCTCTAGCTCCTCCACCTGATAGACATAAACCAAGCTTTTTCATAGTATCTCTCCCATATACTTTCCAATATATCTACTTATTTGTTTAGGAGTTTCTTGCATTCCACGTTTCATCCACTCAAGAATAACCGCTAAAAACGCACCCTCTAAAAACTTAACCTTGTATGGTTCATCAACATCTATATGAAAAGCCTCCATAATTAATCTTGATATTTCTTGATCAAAATCCTTGGTGATCAAATAATCTAAATTATTATCAATCAATGTCTTAAAGAAATCTGTTTCTTCTCTAAACACCTCTATGAGCAACTCTGTTGCCTCATATGGATCATCGATTCCTTTTCCTCTGATTGTCTCCATAGCCTTATTGTATATCTCTTGTCTTTTATAAAAAAGGATATCTTCCTTTGAATCAAAATTGCGGTAGAATGTTGGTCTAGCAACATCTGCTTCACTCGTTATGTCGGAAATAGTTATTAAATCATAAGGTTTTATATCCATCAATTCTACTAACGCTTCTGTGATCCAGTTCATACTTCTTTTAACTTGTTTATTCATAAAACCACCTCACTTGATATCCACATTTATAATAACACTTCCTTGTAACATATGCAACAAGTGTTACAAGTGTTACAAAAATAACAAATTGCTTCTTCCCCTTTAAAAAAGAACTAATCTTCATCGATTAGTTCCTCAACCATGTCTTCATCAATAATTGAAATTGAAATCATTTGGTATTTTTTAATTCTTTTTGTTGCTATCAACCACATAAATATCATATATGGGATAAATAATATTAAATATAAACCATTACTCATTAGAATGAAATTATATAACCCATGTAATATAATCGGAAAAATTAGTGATAACACGAGGTAATATTTTTTATTTACAAACTTATACATTGATAAATAATAACCCATCATTACACCAAACAACATATGCGCTGGCACAGCAGTAACAGCTCTCATAATACCATTACTAAATCCATTTCCATACACGTATAACAAATTCTCCACAACTGCAAATCCCATTGATACAAATACTGCGTACACAATACCATCCAATGGTTCATCAAACTCAACACTATGAAAGACGAACACCATTATAATCAACCATTTAAATGTTTCCTCAGTGAATCCAGCAACAACAAATGCATCATAAAATGCAGATAGGTCACCAGTAAATGTATTAAACCTCGTTAATAGTAACTCAACAATAATAATTGGTATTACACTTATCATACCTAACACCATTAATCTAATTAATAGTTTCATAGGCTCAGCATGAAATCGATCTATCCTTCTTATAAATACTAGTATCACAACTATTGGTAATATACTAATAAACAATAACATTTCTCATATACAATTAATCAACTAAAACTGTCTCTCCTTTTTCATATCTCATCATATAATGCTCTCTCAAAGAATCTCCGAACTCATCTATAGTGTAACTACCAGAAACTCCATCGAATTTTGAGATTGTTATTATTGCACCTTTAACGTCAACTACCTCAAAAGAGTCTGCTAACTCGATGGCCTCTTTCAACATATAAACGCAATCATAACTATTAGCCGCAAGCATATCTATCCCTTGTCCATATGTCTTTTCGAATTTCTCCTTTATAGAAACATAGATTGGATCATCCATTCTTTCTATAAAATTAAAGTAACAATAAATATTGTCTGTATCGACCGTATCAATACGATCTAATATCCCACTTGCAGCCCATGAGCCTAAGTGGATATTTAAATCTAGTTGATTCGTTTTAACAAAATTAACAAATCCCGCTGCATCGACATTAGAACTTGTAATAATCACGGTATCATATTGTCCGTTTAACAACTCCAACTCTATCGCTTCAATATCATCAATTTCTCCACTTTCAAATCCTAAAACTTCATAATTGGAGTATCCACTATCCAAAAAGAACTCCTCGATTCCACGGACATGATAATTTGTTAACACATAATTATCCAAATTGTATATCAACAATACATTTTCTGGATTTTGACCTAATACACCAGCAGCCATTGCATGACCCTCAAAATAAGTTGTCGATATATTTCTAATGAAATTATCATCTAATCCTGTTAAAGAATCAGTTCCTATTGAAGGACTCAAAAGAAGATAGTCTCTATCATTTGCATTTTCAACAGTTTCAATTGCAACAATGCTAATAGAATGACCAATGATAAGATCTATTCCCATCTCTAGAAGTTCATTATCAACCTTTACAGCTGTCTCAGGGTTTCCTTCATCATCTCTAACAACTAACTCCACCCTGCGCCCATTGATTCCACCTGTTTCATTAATCTCATCTATTGCTAGTTGTGCCCCGTAAAGTTCTGAAACGCCAATGACAGAAAACTTCCCAGTCAATGTACCTACAAATCCGATTTTAATAGGTTCTTCATCTTTACACCCAGCACTCAACATCAAAAGTAATATAAGAACCATCACATTAAATATTTTTTTCATGCTTCTCACTCGCTTCCTTTTTTACAAGATTTATTAAAGCCACATCATCCATTGGTTTATGAAATAAATAACCTTGTACATAATCGCAACCAAACTCATCAAATATTGTTAAGGTTTCTTCATCCTCTATTCCCTCTACTACAGTTCGAAGCCCCATACGTTTTGATAAGTCCAAAATTGTACCTACCAACAATCTACTTTCAACACTCGTAAGAAGAGATGACAAAAAATTTCTCGAAATTTTAAGAGTGTCAATTTCTAGTCGAGATAAGTATGTCAATGAACTATATGCATCTCCAAAATCGTCTTCACTAAACTTAACCCCAACTGCTCTCAGATATTTCATCTTTTGATTAATTGCTTTAAAATCCTCAATGAATACTGATTCTGTAATCTCTAATTCTAACAATCTCGCAGGATGTTGATATTTTTCTAAGACATCTTCAACTTTGTATATAAAATCATCTCTCATAATTGTTTCAACACTGATATTCACACTAACAACTAATTCCCAACCAAACTCATCAATCAAATATCTATTTAACCTCACACCATTATCTAATACTCTTTCATCTAACATATGTATTTTAGATGTTCTCTCCAAAATAGGTATGAACTCTATTGGTGAAACATTTCCCAGTTCATCATTGTTCCATCTAGATAAACATTCAAATCCCCTTAATTCTTTTGTACTAACATTTACAATTGGCTGATATACAATGGAGAATTCATCTGATGCAAATGCATTTGGCACCATACTTTCGACCCTCGAAAGTCTTTCATATTTTTCAGAATATTCACTCTGATAATAACGAATAACTGCATCTCTCTTTTTTTCTAACTCTCTAACCGCAATCGTAGACTTCTGTAACAAATCAAAAAATTCATTTCCGTCTTCAGGATAATTAGAAACCCCTACCTTGACAGACAGTGAGAATCCACTTTCTCCCACTCTAACAAAGTTATTGATTTCTTTGTTTATCAGTTTTATCTTTTCTTCCAAGTCCTTCCCAAAACTTCTTGGATGGAATGCTAAAAACTCATCGCCCTCAACTCGGTAAACAAAGTTAAACGAACCTTTTAGAAAGCCTCCAATAAGTTTTAATACCTCATCTCCGATTTTATAACCATATGTATCATTAACCACGCTAAATCTATCTACATCGATATAAACAAAACTCCACTCACCATTTTTACTAATTGCTTCGAAGTCAACTTGAGCCTTTCTTTTTGTTTGTAAGCCAGTTATATCATCATGGAATGCCATATACTCTAGTTTATTTTGTGACTCCTTCAAGTTGCTACTCATAGTAGAAAAACTTCTTCTCAACTCATTAAACTCTCTGTATCTTGTTTTGTTAAGTACATTACCAAATTTACCTTTTGAAATATCCTCAAAAACCCTTAACAAAGTTTTTATTTCTCTAGAGATAGCATGTCCAAACAGCCCAAATAATATTATGTAAACTGCAACAATGAACAGTACTGTGATTGAATAATATGAAACAGTAACTCTTGACGTAGCTAATCCAGAAAATGTACTTTCATATACCACAATTCTCCAGTCATTAAAGTCCATCTTTTCAACAGTGTATATTGAACGTACACCATCTATATCCATAATGCCTTCTTTTTCTAACTCGACTAACTGATTAAAATCAGCAAATCTATTTTGAATCAGGTGCTGATCATTTTTACTATCGTATAAAAATATCCCATTTTTATCTAAAATCATTATTTCTTTTTCATCAAAGGAGATACTGAATTCCTCTCCGTAACGTGTGAAAAATTCAATTGACATCCATCCTAATACACTACCATCCTCGCTTGAATACAACACTTCTAATCCTAATTGGTCTAGATCCTCATTATACTTCAGTGAACCAATATGCATCTGGTGAATATTAGTTACTTCATTTACTAAAGAGTGATTTGAAAGATTTAATCCCTCTCTATTTCCGTTGACTATGCTTGAGTATTGAATAATATTATTTTCATCTAAAATCTCAATTTCCTCGATAAATTCACTTTGTTCTATTACCCCTTCGTAATACGCATCACTGATAGAATCTTTTCCTAAATTGTGATGGGCTATCTCTACACCCAAAATCGCATTAAATTGTTCTTCCATTTTCGCTTGCAAATAATCCTCAGCACTTATTGCGATTTGGTTATTTGACTCGCCAATTTCATCTTTTAGCAACTCTACAATCATTGGAGAAAAAACAGAAAAGAAAATTGCAGATGAAAGAAGCAATGTTAGAACCACTGCGACAATCGTTGATACCGTTAAAGAATATTCTTTTTTCATACTATATCTCCATAGTTGTTACGACTTCGTTTCTACCCGAATTTTTAGCTTTATATAACGCCTCATCAGCTTTTCTCAATATCTCAGCTTCACTCAAATTTGGTTTGTAACTCGATACACCAATTGAAATTGTTAATGACTTAATAATCTCAAACTCATGCTTAGATACAACATCGCTAATTAAGTTTGATTTTTCTAATGCATTCAATAAAGAAGTTTCTGGCAAGATAATAATAAACTCTTCTCCTCCATAACGAGCAATACTATCGTTAACCCTTAACTCATCTTTGACCAAATTACAAAGTTCAACTAATGTTTCATCACCTGTTTGGTGACCAAATTGATCATTAACGTTCTTAAAATAATCCAAATCAAACATCACTAAACTAAATACCGAATCATATCTTCTTGCTCTTTCGTACTCCAAATGGAATACTTCTTCAAATTTACGACGGTTATAAATTCCAGTTAACTGATCTGTTTCACTAATAGTTTTCATCAGTTCTCTTTTACTATCAGTTACATAGATTAACACACCTAGTCCTATTGTCACTGTAATCAACATCCCTATATTTATCCTTAGATCTTCTCTAATACCCTTATATTCACTTTTTGGTGTAACACTATAAAAGTATCCTATGTTATTACCTTGAATATTTTTTATTGGTACTAAGATGACTTCATACTCTTTTTCATTGTACTCTGTAATATAAAAATGATTCTCATAAGCAGTTCCTAAATCTGATACTTCTAATCTAGTCAATAGATCATTCAGTTGATATGTTTCTAAATTGTTTCTTCTAGAAACAATATCTAGGTACCCAATGTCATCATAAAAATCTTCTGAAATAGAACTTTCTCTATAAAGCTCTAACTGATCCTTAAACACTGTTTCTTCAACTACATTTTTGCTTATTACGATACCATAGTCATATGTGTCATGTAACTCAGTCAAACCTTTTATGACACTTGATGATGAAATAGAAATTTCAACACTACCAATATGTTGATTCTTATATGAAAGTGGATACACAAAACGATATCCATTTAAAATTTTGCCCTCTTCAAAACCAGTCGAAACACTGTATGTTTCATTCGTTAACCATACACTGTATCTGTCTACAGTTAGATTATCTCCAAACTTCTCTTGCATATGCATCCTCAAAAAACTAGTATTATCCTTAAAATGAAAATGCAATTGCGTAAAATCATATGCCATAATTAAGTCATAGTCATCTTGGAGATAGTTCGCCAAATCCTCACGCAATATAGCCTGTTCTTTCTCATCGACATAATATGCTGTGTATATTGTATCTAAAACATACTCTTGATCTATTAATGTAGAATAAAGATATTCAGAGAAATTCTGATGGCTCTCCAAAAAAGAGTTTACTTGAAACTCAAATTCTTCATAATTGTTTTGTTTGTATTCAACCATTCTATTTTTATAGATTTGATGCACAACAATCAACGCCGCTGAAAACGTTAAAAATAATAAAAATAAAGTAACCCATTGCCTTCTCTTCATTAAAAAAACCTAGCCTTTCCCTGCTCTTTTTTTAGTATATCATAACGCAATTTGGATTTAATCTATTTTAAAGGAAATTGTGTACAACTTGTATATCAAAAAACAAGTCTATACATTATGATAATTTTCTTTACAATAAAAGCAGGAGGATTCTACTATGTTCGAGTACGTCATTATGAAATATCTAGTAAGGGAAATACATCCTAAGGATTCAAAATATACATTCAATGAATTAAGCATCTCAAAAGATAGATTACGTCCTTTATTCACCGAATGTTTTGACAAAGGAGATGCCGAATTTTATCTCTCTTTAAGAGAACACGAGAAAGAAACCTTCTTCAATGAGCAACTAGGATTTCCGGATGTTTTGTCACATCCTGCATCTCATCTAGTATATTGTGGCAAACAACTCATTGGATTTGCATTATGTATGGAGTATTTAAAAGACAATATTCATATATCTTGTATGTGCGTATTGCCTAAATATCAGGCAAAAGGTATCGGAAAGTTGATGCTTCAATACATAGAATCATGGTGTATCCGTACAGGTATAAAATCAATAACACTCGGAACCGAAAAAAAAATGAAAGCATATCAGTTATATAATAGTTTTGGCTTTTATATAACTGAAAGTCATTTAATCGAATAAAAAGAGGACCTTGTTTAGGTCCTCTTAATTTCTCTATTTTCTAAGATCATCGTCGAAATAAACCCGACAAACATTGCAAAATAATATGCTATCAATCTCCACATCAATAATCCTAATAAAAGAACATGTTCCTTGTTTTGTAACACACTTAATGCCCCCACAGTTGCATATAATGTATAAAACGCAAACTCAGCTCCTCCAGATGAACCTGGTAAAGGAATAAACGTATAAAAGATATGTGCAAATGCAGCAAATCCTATAAATGTAATTATTGTATTAACGTTTATATCTACCCCCAGAGCTCTAAATACAACGTACGGAAGAGAAAAGAACACTACCATACCTAAAGAGCGATATAAAACTGATACAAATAATCTGTTGTAATTACCATTAAACTTATTCATCGCTTTTTGAAAATCATCGATAAATTGATTTGCTGAAATTTCCCAATCAGATGCTTTTGTTTTTATAAATGGCATTTTCTTTAATATTCCAAATATCAAACCAAACATAGCCCGTTTGAATCTTCTAGATCTTGAAAACAAAATCAAAAATATAAAGATGATACTATTGGCAGAGAATCCTAAAAGGACAATCAAACTGAAGTTAGTAATACTAGCAGAAAGATTACTCCACAATAGTGAAATAGATAACACACTTAAGACAAATATAACAAACTGGTACACAATGAAGTTCATTATGATGACTCCAGTTGATTCATCAAATGTCAATCCTCTTTTGCCTAGATAATAGATTTGAAATGGTTGCCCACCTGCACTAAATGGAGTTACTCCATTATAAAAGTGAGCACAAGTAGCTATATGATACGAATCTCTAAAAGATATCTGATCTGTATATATTTTTAACACATTATATAGGGATGCAAAGTGCATTAGTATATATATAAAAATAATCACAATTGCCATATAGAAATAATTATAGTTCATACTTCCAACAACCTCTAAAAACATCTCATATGTTATATTGCTTGTCACAAAGATAATTAAAACAGTAAATATTAAAAGAACTAAAGCACCGTTACGAATCAGTTTCTTGTTTCGCACTCTTCTCTTCTCGCCTCTTTATTTTTTTTTCCTTAAGCTCGATTACTCTTCTAAAACGGTAATAATTATATCTTTGAATTGTTAAATACATAATTTGCAAGCAAGTTCCAATAACATTTATCATTACTACAGGTATACTAATTCCTACTAAAAAAACAGAAGTGTTAATTTCTACTAATGACCACACTAATGCAAAAACAGATAATAAAGGAGGATATGCATGAGCGAATAATCCTTTTTCAAACTCCTCTAAATAGAAATGTAACGTCT
>PPCM01001031.1_pt1 | contig 15077 bp, 13 predicted proteins | sample 1555541 | NCBI WGS metagenome assembly PPCM01 (sample SAMN05284479, study PRJNA326546) | Marine sediment metagenome, whole genome shotgun sequencing project. | isolation source: marine sediment | place: Germany: Wadden Sea | collected 2012-09-05 | reverse complement strand
GTAATTCAAGTCATATCACTATCACTATTAAAGATTCTGGAAAAGGAATACCTAAAGAAATTCAGAATAGAGTTTTTGACCCATTTTTTACAACAAAAGATGTTGGCAAGGGAACCGGTCAAGGTCTTGCCATAGCCCATGATGTAATAACTGACAAACATGGTGGTACGGTACAACTAAAGAGTGTCCTTGGAGAGGGGACAACATTCTTAATCACACTCCCTATTAACGGGAAACCTAAACCATCTGAATTGTTGGAGGGTGCTGAGTGAGATTATTTTCTCTTTTGTTTCTGCTTATATGTCATTTGCTCCTAATATCATGTGACAGCCACAGGGATAGAATCGAGGTTGAACAAACTTTTGGGGTTACTGAGTCAACTATTACTCTTGGTAGCTCTGCTGCACTGACTGGTCATGCAGGCTTTCTAGGCACCGAGTATCTTCGAGGTGCCCAATTATATTTTAATGAAATTAACACAGCTGGTGGAGTCCATGGCAGAGAGATTTTAGTTACAGCCTATGATGACAGCTATAACCCAGTAAAAACTATAGCCAACACTCAACGTTTAATATCTGAAGATAAAGTGTTTGCACTCTTTAACTATGTGGGAACGCCTACCTCAGTTGCTGTAAAACCAACTATAAAAGCTGCTAATATACCAATTTTTGGTTTTTTTACAGGAGCAGAAAGTCTCAGGTATCCGGTGGAATCTAATTTTTTTCATTTAAGAGACTCTTATTACGCTGAAGCAGAAGGTGCCGTTCACTACTTTGTCGATCTTAAAGACTTGAATAAAGTTGGAGTATTATATCAAGATGATGCCTTTGGTTTAGCTGTGCTGAAAGGAATACAGCTCGCACTGCGAGAAAGAGGGTTGGAACCTGTGGTTACAGATACCTATGAGAGAGGTTCTCTGGACTTAGGCGACAGTCTTGAGTGGATTTTTAGTAAACCTGTTGATGTAGTTCTCATGGTCGGAACCTACGAACCACTTGCCAAGTTCATTAAAGAGGCGCATGATATGGGCCAGGATCCATATTTTTCAACGGTTTCATTTGTTGGTTCTTCAGCTTTTTCATATGAATTAACTGAAGTTCAGAAGATCAGTTCAAATAAGTATGAAAAAATAATGGTTACTCAAGTGGTACCATGGCCATTTTCCCAAAGTAACCCTTCAGCTCTAGAATATGTAGCACTAAGTTCTAAATATTTTCCAGATGATGCACCAAACTATGTTGCCTTTGAAGGTTTTCTTAATGCAAAAGTTGTGGTTGAAGCACTTCGAAGAACCGGCAGTAAATTGACACGTAAAAAATTTCTGAGCACTCTTTCTACAATTAAATCCTATGACATTGGAATTGAAAAAAAGGTCAGTTTCTCAGCCACAAGCCATCAAGGATTGAAAGGTATTTACTACTCTCAGCTTAAGGAGAGTAAATGGTTTGAAACATTTACTCCTGTGGAGGTAGTAGAATGAAAATTAAATTTAAATTAACTGCAATAATATTTTTCCTCATATTATTAACATCAATAATTAACTACAAGGTTTTAAGCGGGACCGTTGAGGAGTTGTTGACAAAACGTTTAGAAACAGCTGAAACCCTTCTTGGTCAAGGAATAGCGTCAGCTATAAATCGTTTAGTCATTGAAGGGAAAAGGGACGTTGTCACAGCTAAAATATTTAAAGAGCTTAATCTTAGAAATGAAAAAATAAATTATATTGTTGTAACAGATCGAGAAAAACAGATATTGGGCCATACGTTTTTAACAGAAATTCCACAAGAGATCTTTACGTTACGGGCTCTTTTTTCAGAAACTGAGGACTATTATATTGATTATCTTCCTGATAGTGATTTAGGAGTTTTTGATATTAGTGTTCCGATTCGAGAGGGCATTATTCAAGTTGGAACCTTACATATTGGAATTAATAAAAAGTTCATTTTAAATACTGCCTCACCACTTAAAGATGCAACGGATAAGATATTAATCTTAGGAGTTCTCTGTGTGGTTGTGGGAGGTCTTCTTGCCTATGGCTTGAGTTCTGCTATAACCCAATCCCTTGTTAAGTTAACAGAGTTGGCCCATGAAATAAGCCGGGGTAATTATGATGAGAAGCTGACTATTGAAAGCAAAGATGAGGTTGGAGACCTTGCAACATCTTTTAGTTTAATGGTGAAGAACATCAAAAGGGCAAGAAAAGAACTTGAAATCCATAACGAGAATCTAGAACTTCTGGTGAGTGAACGGACCAAAAGCCTTGAGGAAAGTAATAAAGAACTATTAATTAGTCAGAATGAGTTAGAAGAATTAAATGAAGATTTAGCTGAGCAGCGGAAAAATTTGAAGATAGTTTTTTCGGCAATGGATTACCCTCTCTATGTTGTGAATGAAGATTATACCATTGCTATGATGAATGACACGGCACAAGAGTTAGCTACTTTAAACAAAGGTAAATCATGTACTTGTTATGAAGTGCATCATAATGCTTCTACTCCATGTGGTTCCGAAGATAATCAATGCCCACTTAAGATAGTATTCGAAAAGAAAAAACCGGTAGTCATTGAAAAAATCCGGTTGAATAGTAGTGGTGAAAAAAGAGTGATCGAGGTTCGTGCGTATCCGATTTTTGATCATGACGGTAATGTTGTGCAAATGGTTGAAGCATTTATTGATATAACTGAACAGAAAAAAGCAGTTGAAGAAAATCTTCGCCTTGAAAGAGAGCTAAATAAGGCTCACAAGCTAGAATCTATTGGAACTCTAGCTGCTGGTGTTGCCCATGAAATTAACACTCCAATCCAGTTTATTGGTGACAATACTAGCTTTGCTAAAGACTCATTGGAAGACGTTTTTGAAATGATTCAGGGCTATAAGTTGCTTATAGAGAAATTACACAAGGACACTGGGGTGGAGGTCGATCATGAGGTTAAGCAGATCGACGATGATGCAGACTATGACTATCTAAAGGAAGAACTTCCAAAATCATTACAACAGACATTAGATGGTATTGAGCATGTCAGTAAAATTGTTAAAGCGATGAAAGATTTTAGTCATATTGGTTCCAATGAAGAGATGCAACTTGAAGATTTGAATAATGCTATTGAAACTACCTTGACTATCTCAAAAAATGAGTGGAAATATCAGGCTGATATTAAAAAGGATTTATCACCAGAGTTACCTGCAGTGCCATGCTACATTGGAGAAATAAAACAGGTGTTGTTAAACTTAATTATAAATGCTGCACATGCTATCGCAGCAAAGAATGAGACGAATAAGACAGAAGAGCTTGGTACTATCTCAGTCTCATCATCTATTGATGGGGACAGAGTAAAAGTTGGCATTACAGATACTGGTACAGGTATAGCTGAAGAAAACCAAAATAAATTGTTTGATCATTTTTTCACAACCAAAGAGGTGAGCCAGGGAACAGGACAGGGCTTGGCTGTTGCTTATCAGATTGTTGTAGAAAAACATGGTGGAGAAATATGGTTTGAGACAGAAGTTGGTGTTGGAACAACGTTTTATTTCACATTGAAGGTGAGTTAAAACAGTTATTTAATACTCTACCAATAATTAATAATCGCAATGAGAGTACAAAGCAAAAGTGCCCAGGTTGTGATTGCTTTTTTACTTGCTTGCTTCGCCTTATTTGCTTCCCACCAGTTATTGGGTCTAATTCCTTGACTGATAAAAGTCGTGACACCTGCTAGATTGATACAAATAATGTTTGTAGCAAGAAGAAGCAGTGCACCAAGTGCTTCATGAAAATTCCCACTACCTATCAAAATACCAAAAACGGTTAATGGCGGTAAAAGGGCGACTGCTACCATTACACCAATCAACGTTGATGATGCTCCACTAGTAAACGCTAAAACCCCAGCGCAGCCAGAGGCAAGTGCTAAACAAATATCTGAATAGCCTGCACTGGTTCTTGAAAGAATTTCTGGGGTATTAATGTCCACCTCCATGAAAAACCAATGGTCGTCGTGAATATAAAGGTAATGATGATGCCGGTAAAAAGGGTTTTGAGGGCGTTAATTGCAAGTTCTTTATCTGCAAGGCATGTAGCAAAGGCAAGAGCGACGTTTGGGCCTAGAAAAGGAGCTATGACCATGGCACCAATGATTACAGCGACACTATTTTGCAACAAACCAATGGCTGCTACAATGGTTGAAAGACAGGTGAGGAAAACAAAACACTTGAAAGCTTAGCTGAATCGACAATATTGGTATAAAGTTCTTCGCGACTGACCCTTAGTGACTGATACACTTTTTTGTCTTTATCCGATTCAACCTCTTCAGCTTCAGTTGTGGGTGTTTCAGGGCGAGGTAGGGTGGCAGCTACAGGGAAAACGATAAGTCTGAATCCTTCTATGGTAGAAAATCGTTTATCGAATAAATCCATAATCGCCTCACTTTTATCAACATCAGTGAGTGCACTTATAACTAGATCGTTTTCAGCAGCTTCTTCTTGCCAGAAAACAGTTTCACTTTGGTTCTCTAAGATTTTATAGGCAACAGTATTTTAATGACTCTTTGTGCCATAGATTTATATTTCCTGAATTAAATAGCGGCGCAACAGATCAAGACCATTTATGGCGGTGAGTTCACGGATTTGCTTTCGATCTCCCTGGAAATCAAATCTGTTTACCCAATCTCCTTGTGGGGTAGAAACAGCAATATATACAGTGCCGACAGGCTTTTCAGGAGTACCTCCACCAGGGCCAGCAATACCAGTTACAGCTAGAGCCACATCGGCACCTGTGCGCTCCAAGACACCGTAGGCCATCGTTTCAGCAACGTTTCGACTTACTGCTCCATGCTCTTCAATCATTTCTTTAGGTACGCCTAGGTATCCTTCCTTTAAAGAGTTATCATAGGAGATAACGCCACCAAGGAAATACGAAGAACAACCAGGAATATCAGTAAGTTTGTGAGAGATCAGGCCACCGGTACAGGATTCAGCAACTGCTAGTTTCATTTTTTTCTCAGTGAGGAGCATGCCGACGATTCGTTCCATCGAGTCTCTGTCATAACCATAAATGTGATCACCAAGTACTGTATAGATAGCCTTACAGGAAGAATCAAAGAGTCTTTTGGCCGTTTTAGGATTTGTATCACGGATGAGAAGACTTAAGTGTACTTCTGGAAAAACTGGATAGTAGCCGATATGAACATCATTGCTGAGTTCTAGACTAGCAATACGTCTGTTGACTTCATTTTCTGGTAAGTTAAAGATTCTAAAAATTCGTTGATGCAGAGAAACAGTATGATCTTTATGCCAGGTAGACAGTCTTGGGAGGACTTGTTCTGTTACAAGGGTTTTCATTTGATCAGGGACACCAGGCAAGAAAAAAATAGGTTTGTTCTCATGAATGAGTTGATAGCCAGCCATGCGTGAAGCTGGATCAAAAGCTTCGGCACCTTCCGGTAGCCATGCAAGTTTTTCTATCTGACCTGTTGGTGCTTCTGTTATCTCGTCAAAATGTGCTCTAATATTTGAGAGAATCTCAAGGTTGGGAACAGTGGGGCGATCAAGAGCTTGTGAAACTGCTTCATTGGTTAAATCATCGTCTGTCGCGCCAAGCCCTCCTGTTACAAGAACTGCGTCAACTCGTCCAATAGCACGTTTTAAGGCTTCACCAATGAGAGTAGGAGTATCTCCAATTGTGTGCATAGCATAAATTTCATAGCCTGCCTCAAAGAGTTGTCTGGCCGCAAAACTTGAAGTGGTATTTAAAATTCTACCCGACGTCAGTTCATCTCCAATAGCTATGATCTCAACCTGCATTACAAAGTATCTCCTAAAACAAAGCTGTGATTATTTTCTAATAAATTAACTGTTGTTGTTGTACGCATGAGAGAGTCTGGGCCGTCAAAGTGAACCAATACATAGTTATCGGTGTAACCACGAAGCTTGCCATCACTGGTTCGTTTACCTTCAACTTGTATAGGTAGGGTTTTGCCCAGTTGACTTTCGTAAAAAGCCATTTTTTTCTGGTCACTTAAACTCCTCAGTCTCTTAACCCTCTCTGTCTTTATATCACCATGAATCTGATCTGTAAACTCGGAAGCTTTGGTTCCAGGTCTTATAGAGTATGGAAAGACATGAAGATAAGTATAATTTAAATCCTGAAGATATGAATATGCATCTTCAAAATGTTTCTCTGTCTCACCAGGAAAGCCTGCTAATATGTCAATGCCTATACAGAGATCAGGGATCGCACGATGACATTTATCAATAATATTTTTAAATTGAGAGGTGGTGTATCTACGGTTCATGCGATCAAGAATCTCATCGCTTGCGCTTTGTAGAGGGATATGCAGATGAGGGAAGATGTTATGTCTTGTTTTAACAAGGTGTAAAAGCTCATCTGTAATTTCAATTGGCTCAAGGGAGCTTATACGAAATCGCATTTCCGGAAAATTGGCAGACAGTTGATCCATGAGATGTGTAAAGTCATCTTCACCTATCAGATCTTTTCCCCATGCGCCAATATGGATACCAGTTAAGACAGTTTCTGTGTAACCTGCATCGGCAAATATCTTGGCCTGTTCCATTACCTCGTCAAGTGGGAGACTACGGCTAGGTCCTCTTGTAAATGGGACAATACAGTAGGTGCAAAAGCTTTCACAACCGTCTTGAATTCGTAAATATGTTCTAGTTCTATCTCCAAACTTTCTTACAGGCAGACGACAAATATCCTTTGCCTCACCAATGGTACCTAATAGTAGTTTGTCAAAACTATTGTCCGTCTGTAAAACCGATGAAACAAGCTGGTCTTTGCAGCTATTACCAATTATCTGGTATTCACGGCCTTGTAGTTCTTCTATTTGCTCAAGTTCTTTGCAGCCAATCTCAACATAGCAGCCTGTAATAATAATACGTGCCTTTGGATGGTTTCGCAGTGCTTGTCTTACAGTTTGTCTGGATTGCGAACCAGCAGCGTTTGTTACCGCACATGTGTTTACAATAATAACATCCGCATTTTCCTTTGTTATTTCAAAGCCCGCGTCCTCAAAACTATTGATAAAGGAGGCTGACTCAAACTGATTTACCTTACAGCCTAGGGTTGTGATGGCAATTTTTTTCATAGAGTAGGTTTTAGATAGATGATGAGGGAAGAATGATACCTGACCCAAGTACCTGACTGTTCTTGTAAAAGACTGCAAACTGGCCGGGTGTAATAGCTCTTTGTGGTTCGCTGAATATTATTTTAGCAAAAGAACTACTATCTGTTTGGATAGAGGCTATTGCACCACGGTGGGTAGAACGCAGGCGAACATCAATATTGGTCAAGTTTTCAGGAATGTCGGGAGTTAACCAGTGAACATCATTAACAAGAAGTTCTTGCTGGAAGAGGTCGTCATTGGTGCCGACAATTACTGAGTTCGTTTTCATATCGAGCTCAATAACATAGAGTGGGCTATGGTAGGCAATCCCTAAGCCTTTTCTTTGGCCAACTGTATAACGGTGTAAACCTTTATGTTCACCTAGGACTGTGCCATCTCGAAGAGTAATGTCTCCTGACATATCTAAAAAATCATCACGTTTTTCGAGGAACTCTGCAACATTATCGTGTTCTAAAAAACAGACATCCTGACTTTCCTGACCACGAAAATCCATAAAGCCATGTTGCTCAACAAGATTATAAATATTATTTTTCTCCATACCGCCTAAAGGGAATATGGCTTTACTCAGTTGATTTTGTGTTAGACGAGACAGAAAGTATGATTGATCTTTGTATGAATCCACACCTTTGTGTAATTGATATGAGCCATTTTGTTCAACGATCTGTGCGTAATGACCTGTTGCCATTTTGTCGACCCCGCTTTCAAGAATAGCCTTTTGAAAAAGGCCAAATTTGATTTCTCTATTGCAGACAACACAGGGGTTTGGTGTCAGACCCTTAAAATAACTTCCGGAAAAATAATCCAGAACAGCTTTCTGAAATTGTTGTGTAAGGTCAATTATTTCTAGCTCTATGGAAAGCTTTTCGGCAATAGAGCTGACTCGTTCAGCCTGTGCTTCGTAATCAGGTTGTTCAAGTTTCATAAAAAAGCCAGAAACTTCAGCCTCCTGTTGCATAAGAAGGGCGGTGGCAGTAGAGTCAACACCACCACTCATAGCGATGCCGATTTTAGTTTTTTTCATATGTTTATTTATCTTTAATATGTATTAACTATTTATGTAAACTTTACACAGCGAGCAAGTTGCTCACTGTTAAGATATAGAAAAACAATAAACCACCATGATGAAAAATAAAAGTAACAAAGATGGATGTCCGACTATACCTGAACTTCTTGTGCCTGCTGGAAATTTTGAAAAGCTGGTTACAGGGGTTCATTACGGTGCCGATGCCGTTTATTTAGGAGGCCGAGAGTTTAGCCTTCGGGCAAAGGCGGGTAACTTTACAGAAAATGCAATGAGGGCAGGGGTAGAACACGCCCATGCCCATGATGTAAAGGTGTATGTAACCACAAATATATTTGCTCACAATGATGATTTTTCAAAATTAGATGATTACTTCAAAGGACTTGCCGAGGTTGGGGTAGATGGTTTGATTATCTCCGATCCAGGTATTTTGGTCCGAGCAAAGGAGGTTGTACCTGAGCTTGATATTCATCTTTCCACCCAGGCAAATGTTACCAATAAAGAGTCTGCAAAATTTTGGTTTAGCCAAGGTGTCTCAAGGCTTAATCTGGCTCGTGAATTATCCCTTGAGGAAATAGAGGGTATTAGAGAAGCAGGAAAAGGAGAATTAGAAGTCTTTGTTCATGGCGCTCTCTGTATTTCCTATTCAGGTAGGTGTATGCTCTCTAATTATCTTACAGGGCGTGATGCCAATAAAGGCAATTGTGCTCATCCGTGCAGATACAGTTACTCTCTTGTTGAAGAGAAAAGGCCAGGCGAGTTTTTCCCGGTTGAAGAAGACGAGCGTGGAACATACATTTTTAACTCTAAAGATTTATGTTTGCTTGAAAAATTACCGCAACTAGTGGCCGCCGGTGTTGACTCCTTAAAGATTGAAGGACGAATGAAGTCAATCTTTTATGTAGGGGGAGTAACTAGAATTTATCGTGCAGCACTTGATTATCTTGCAGAATTGCCTCCGGAGGCATGGCTTACTCCAGAAGAAATTAAATTCCCGGATAACTTCTATGCTGAAATAGAAAGAACAGGTACTAGAGGGCAGACAGAGAATTTTATAATTGATAAACCAGGCTCTGCCGACATGCTCTACAACCATACCCGCCTTGATCAGCAGTGGGAACCTGTTGCAGTTGTCAGAAAGATTGATTCAGCTGATGAAAGACCCTTTGTTGAGTTACGCAATCAACTGTTTGTCGGTGATGAAATCGAGTATATGGGACAGGGCAATCAGAATTTCACTGCAAAGGTCGTTGGGATGGAGAATGAGAGCGACGAAAAACTTGAGCGAGGAAATCCTGGTAATCGTCTCTACCTTACAACGGAGCCACCACTCAACGAGTTGACTGAGGTTGAAGAAACTGCCATTCTACGCAGGGAAAAAGTGTTGTTCAGTAAGGATTTAGCGAACAGGAAGTAAAATAATTGGAAAGTTATTTTCTTCCTGTGTTGAGAAAATGTGCCCAATCTTTTCTGTTTTGTTTCAGTGCCGCATCAATGGCATCTTGCACTGAATATTCAACTTTATAAAACTCTACGTTGAAGAGTCCAAGGGAGTCATGCTCTATAACAGCATAGGACGCTCTAGCTGAGTAATTCTGCATAGAGTGAGGGTATGGTTCATCGTCACTATATGCAGGCAAGCCGACACTTCCAGGGTTAACAATAAGCTGGCCGGTAGATAGCTCAACACAGTTTGGCAAATGGCTGTGACCACATAGAATTAGCTGAGATGAAATATGCTTTGTAACTGCAATGAGTTCCTCATCACTCTTGATATGTGGTATACCAGTGTGAACATCTTCTAATAAATAGCAGAGATCATCGTCGGGACTTCCATGGCAACAATATATATCGTCAAGTTGCAGGTCAAATGGAAGGGCTTGTAGCCATTGGATAGCTTCGTTGTCGAGCTGGTCGAGGACAAATTGCATGGTAGGGTTTGCTGCAATATCACTCTTGGTAACTTCATAAAGCAGACGATCTTGATTACCTGAGATGGTTATAAAATCTCTTTTACGAAGAAACTCATAAGTCTCTTTCGGAGCAATTGGGCCGTAGAAGATGTCACCTAGATTGATAAACCTGTTAATCCCAGCTGCTTCGGCATGTTCAACAACTGCTTTTAGAGCAAAATAGTTACTGTGGATATCAGAGAGTATTGCTGTTTTTGTCATGACAATAAAAAAGCTCTCTTCAATATGAATTGAAGAGAGCTTTAAAGTAGAAAATTAAAGTACTATTTTTTCATTTCAATAATTTGCTGCTGCCAGAAGGTTGGACCAGTCTTGTGGATTGCTTCACCTTTTGAATCTACAGCAACAGTAACAGGCATATCTTCAACTTCAAATTCGTAAATAGCTTCCATGCCGAGGTCTTCAAAGGCAACTACACGGGACTTCTTGATCGCTTTGGATACAAGATAGGCAGCACCACCAACAGCCATTAAGTAAACAGCTCCATTTTGCTTAATAGTTTCAATGGTTTTATCACCGCGCTCTGATTTACCAATCATGCCGATAAGGCCAGCATCTTCTAGCATCATTTCACTGTAGCTATCCATACGTGTTGAAGTGGTAGGGCCAGCAGGGCCAACAGCCTCTTCACGAACAGGATCAACTGGGCCAACGTAGTAAATAAAGCGCCCTTTAAAGTCGACACCACCTGGAAGCTCTTTACCGTTATCAAGATATTCTTTTATACGTTTGTGAGCAGCGTCACGACCTGTAAGGATTTTTCCATTTAAGAGAAGTGTTTCGCCGGTTTTCCATGTGGCGGTTTCTTCTTTGGTAATTCCATCAAGCTGTACACGGCGAACGCCGTCTTTAACATCAAGAGAGATATCAGGCCATTTATTAATATCTGGCTTTTCAAAAGTTGCAGGGCCATTGCCATCGAGAGTGAAGTGGGTATGACGGGTTGCCGCACAGTTTGGAATGAGGCAAACAGGAAGTGAGGCGGCATGGGTTGGAAACTCAGCAAGCTTAACATCAACTACAGTGGTAAGGCCACCAAGCCCCTGAGCACCAATACCAAGGTCATTAATAGTGTTGTAAAGTTCAACACGTAGTTCTTCGAGTTTGTTCTTTGGGCCTCGCTTAAGGATTTCTGGCATGTCAACAGCAGCCATTAGCCCTTCCTTGGCAATAAGCATTGCTTTATCTGCAGTTCCACCTACGCCAATACTAATAATTCCTGGAGGACACCATCCAGCTCCCATGGTTGGAACAATCTTTTTTACCCATTCAACGATGGAATCACTTGGAGTGAGCATTGCCATCTTGGTTTTATTTTCAGAACCACCACCTTTGGCAGCGATATGAATATCAATCTTATCACCTGGTACAATCTCAGTGTATACAACTGCAGGACTATTATCTTTAGTGTTTAGTCGATTTGTGGCAGGATTTGACATAACAGAGGCACGAAGCGGGTTGTCCGGATGAGCGTAGGCAATACGAACACCTTCGTCTACAAGCTCCTGTAGGGTTTCATCACAATCAAGTTTGCAATCACGACCAATTTTTATAAAGGCATTAACGATACCGGTGTCTTGACAGATAGGGCGCTTTCCAACAGCAGCCATCTTGGAGTTAATTAGAATCTGTCCCATAGCATCTTGAGCTGCCGGGTTTTTTTCTTTTAAATATGCTTGGTGTACAGCGTCAACAAAATCAAGTGGGTGGTAGTATGAAATATATTGGAGACTTTCAGCAATGGAGTTTACAAAGTCTGCCTTTTTTATGGTTGTCATGATTGCCTCGTATGTTGATGGGGTCTATTGAGTAGCCTACAAAACTACTAATTAAAAATGTAATGCCGAACCAAATACGGTCAAGCAGCAGTAAAACAGATCAAATAAATAGTCTGTGATTTTACATGATTAAAGCTGAAATGAAAAGAGGTCGATATTTGTAATAAATATCGACCTCTTTATACATAGTTTAACAGCGCTTATTCAGGAAAACTGAAATCACCTTTTGCAATCATCTCTTCAATTTGAGCAACATCTTTGTCACCTCGACCGGAGAGATTAACAACTATAGATTGGTCTGGTGAAAGAGTTGGTGCAAGCTTTAAAGCATATGCTAGTGCATGGGACGATTCAAGTGCTGGAATAATTCCTTCGTGTTGAGAGAGTTTGAAGAAAGCATCAACAGCTTCAGCATCAGAGGCATACTCATAGGTAGCACGCCCTAAATCCTTGAGATAAGAGTGCTCTGGGCCAACGCTTGGATAATCAAGTCCTGCAGAGATAGAGTAGACAGGAGCTGCTTCACCGTCCTCATCTTTAAGCATATAAGAGTTGAATCCGTGCAGTATACCAGGGGAACCAAAACTCAAGGTTGCAGCATGATCGCCAAGCTCGAGCCCTCGACCAGCTGGTTCTACACCAACAAGTTTGACATCTTCATCTTTGATGAAGTCCGCAAACATACCAATCGCATTAGAACCACCACCAACACAGGCAATAGCGTAGTCTGGCAGCTTCCCTTCATCATCTAAAAATTGCTGGCGAGCTTCTTTACTGATGACTGATTGGAAATCTTTAACCATATATGGGTATGGATGTGGCCCAACAGCAGAACCGAGGAGGTAGAAGGTCTCTTCTGCATCTTGAATCCATGCACCAAGAGCCTCGTCAACAGCCTCTTTCAGGGTTTGCTGACCAGAGGTTGCCGAAATAACTTCTGCACCCATCATTCGCATTCTAAACACGTTGAGTTTTTGACGCTCAACATCAACCTTACCCATGTAGATAGTGCATTTCATTCCCATCAGAGCAGCGGTTGCAGCAGTTGCGACACCATGCTGGCCTGCACCAGTTTCTGCAATGATTTTCTTTTTACCCATTCGTTTAGCAAGAAGAATCTGGCCAATAGTGTTATTCACCTTGTGGGCACCAAGATGGTTGAGATCTTCACGTTTGAGGTATATTTTTGCACCGCCGCAAGCCTCAGTGAGGTTTGAGCAGAGATATAGAGGAGTAGGGCGACCGGAGTATTTTTGCAGGTAATACTTGAATTCTTCTAGAAAATCAGGGTCATTTCTATACTGTTCGTAAGTATCAGCTAGTTTATTCAGAATTGGAATAAGTGGCTCAGGAACATATTGCCCGCCATAATCACCAAAAAAACCGTCAGCACCTATTTTTTTTCCTTCTGTCATCTTTATACTCCGATCTTGTAAATATAATCATTATCTATGACGAGAATACAATGCATTCCCAAGTTTATTAGCACGGATTGATCCTATATGGAGAAACGCAACTTGTCAATATTCTGATGTTCGGAAAAGAAAAATTATAGGAAATAGTTATATGAAAAATGGTACCCAGTATAAGTAAAGCGGTATGTCTTATTTATACAAGGCTAGAGAAGGTTATAAATTTTTCTTCTATTCTCGGACTTGATATTGTCCCTACTAGTAGGTAGTTTTTCGCGTATGAAAAACACGAAAGAACAAATATTGGATATAGCAGAAGACCTTGTACAGCGAGTTGGGGTTAATGCTATGAGTTATAAGGATATCAGTGATGCTGTTGGTATACGTAAGCCTAGTATTCATCATCATTTTCCCAAAAAAGAGAACTTAGTGGATGAGTTACTCATTCGTTGTCAAAATGAATATGGCAATGAGTATCTTAATATTGTCAATGATGAAGGATCGGCTCCTGATAAGCTACGCAGGTTAGCCAAGGTGTTTGAAACTGGTTTAAAGAGCAACAAGCTTTGTCTTGTGGGTTCGTTTAGTACAGATAGAAATACACTCAAGGAAAGTTCCTGCAGTCTTCTCTCTCTAACTGTCCAGAATACTGTTTCTATTTTCACTGAAGTGTTTAAACAGGGAAAAAACGAACAGAGCCTTCAGTTCTCAGGACAGGAAGAAGATGTTGCTTATGGCTTTTTGTCATTTTTAATTGGGATTCAAGTGGTTGCTCGTTCAAACAATGATTGTGAAAGTTTTCGAAACTCTGTTGAGGCGTTTATTTCGAGTTGGGAAGTGTAGTTTTTTATTTTTTGTTTTCCCTATCTACTAATAGGGAGGAAGTGTGAGCTGATGAAAGTGACAGAAGAGTACAAAGGGTTTGAGCAGGGGCCGATTAGACCACCTAGTGAAGCAAATAGTTTACTGGTGCGTATTACAAGAAACTGCCCCTGGAATAAATGTACATTTTGCGCGCTCTACAAAGGGTGTAAGTTTAGTGTGAGATCCGTTGAACATGTTTTAAAAGATATTGATACAGTTCACAGTCATGTAGAAAGCATAAAAAAATCTCAAGCAGAAAGTTCTCAAATTTTTATTCAAAAACTATCTGCAGAAGCACGAGAGAGTAATGAGGAAAACTATTACGCTTTTCATGCTGCATATAATTTCATCAGTGGTGGCATGCGGTCTATCTTTTTACAGGATGGAAATAGTCTCATCATAAAACCGCAAGACCTTCTTATGATTCTTGAACATTTACGGAAATTATTTCCTTCCGTTGAGAGAATAACATCCTATGCCAGATCACAAACAGTAGCGAAAATTAGTGACGAGAATCTGGCAAAGTTTTTTGAGGCAGGACTGGATCGTATTCATATAGGGATGGAATCTGGTGCTGATGAAGTTTTAAGTAGAGTAAAAAAAGGTGTTGATAAGAAAACCCAAATACTTGCTGGCAAAAAGGTAAAAAGGGCTGGGATGGAATTATCAGAATATTTTATGCCGGGGCTTGGTGGCAAAGAATATTCAAAGCAAAATGCAATAGAGAGTGCCGATGCACTTAATCAGATCAATCCAGACTATATCAGGTTTCGCTCTTTGGCCTTACCTGATGGCGCTCCAATTACCAAAGAATTTCATCAAGGAGAATTTGAAAAGCTTGGCGAAGTAGATACAGCAAAAGAGTTACTCCTCTTCTTGGAATCACTTGATGG
>PPCM01001030.1_pt1 | contig 15078 bp, 17 predicted proteins | sample 1555541 | NCBI WGS metagenome assembly PPCM01 (sample SAMN05284479, study PRJNA326546) | Marine sediment metagenome, whole genome shotgun sequencing project. | isolation source: marine sediment | place: Germany: Wadden Sea | collected 2012-09-05 | reverse complement strand
TGGTTCTTTCCAAAGTTAGTTGATTGTATGTCAAAATTCAAGCCGCAATGATTTCTCTTTTAACAACTTAAAACCACAACGACCATACATAATTCTTTTCGTTACCTTTATCTTATTCACTTTTCCTTCAGCTAATCCATTATTATAGTCATAAATAATCGCATTTTTTACGGCAACTATATCTCGTAGTACACCATTAACAAAAGAATTTATTTCAGAGATATTTAATGCTTGTGCTCTTGTAATCCACACCCCTAATTCTTCAACTTGTTTATTTCTCATCAAATTTCGAAATGCCTCAACTAATTGAATAATTTGTCTAAACAAATCATCTTTAAGATAAATTTTTTCTACTATTTCTTTGGTTAAGCCTTTTACCTTATTCACTTTGTGGAATAGTAACTTCGTAAGTTTGTTCCTATCAATATACTCATACTTTACTGATTTCGATGAAAATGATTGCTTACTATTTTGTTTCTTCCAATTTGAAATGTAATGTCTAACTGTTGACGATGAACCAGTATATCCTTGTGCACGTATGACTTCTTCAATTATTGAAGATTTAACTCCTTGTTGTATATATGACTCAATTGTAGATTCATAAGAATTAAGGATACTTTTTCTTTTTACACCTTTACTCGCAGATATTGATGAAAAATTTTCTTCTAAATAACGCTTTACAGTATTTCTTGAAAGTCCATGTAGTTTAGCTACTTGCCTAATTGAACCAACTTCTTTATAAGATTCTCTGACTTCAAAAACTAACTTCATCTTATTTGCTGCTTTGTCATCTGATTTTATTTCGCTTTTGGTTATGAAATATTTTAGACGCTCATCTTCTGTAAATCCAACAATTTTATTATAAACCCTAATATCCAAATGATACTTCTTACAAGCATTTGATTTCTTTATACCCGTTAAAATTTCACGCGCTACCAATTCATATTTTTCCTTTAAGGTGTAAGCCTTATGTGTTTTCTTTAATGTTATATCACTTTGCTCAACTTCATCAACGACTACTCTACTATTCAAATGTTTCTTTAAAAAGTCTTTGCAATAGTTTGTGAGATTTTTTAGTATGTGAAAACGGTCTGAAACTTGAATTGCACTTGGATGACTTTGTGATATTGCATTCTTATATGTTATCGAACCATCCCTCGATATAACACTCAAATTTGGGTAACTTGATAGCCACGTCTTTACTGCATCTAATTCTCTTGATTCTATCATATCAATGATCTTATGACTATCTATATCAATCATAACGGTTCCATATTTTTCACGTCTCTTTAATGCAAAATCATCAATACAAATTTTAGTCACTAATGATTTATCAATTATTGGTGTTTCTTTTTTTTAAAAGATTGCATATGGTGCTTTTGCCAACATCTGCAATCTGATTTTTTAGTATTTTTGAAGCTGCGACTGAACTTACATTCGTCGAGATGCGTACGATTTCATCTTCTAAACGAGTTGTTTTTTTAGCTTTGTGCTTTATAAATGAATACGTCTCAATAAAGGTAGTATTAGGGCATTCAGGATTCTTACAGAAAAATTTTCTGTTTGTTAAAACAATCATTACTTTGTATCCCTGAATAGGCAAATCTTGAAAACTTCTTTCGTATCGTGAATGCACTTTTGTTGATGGTTTGCCACAATGTGGACATCCAAAACTTTCACGATTTGACTCCACATATATGTACATAACGTCTTCTTTAATTTTATGACCGATATAACTGAGCGCTGGATCTAACAACTTGATAATTTCATCCATTTTCCTTCTCCTAAAGCTAGCATTTTCAATACTATTATATCATTTTTAGCATCGTCAATCAACTAACTTTGGAAAGAACCATCAAAATATACAATTATTACGGTGTTAAATGCCCTTATAATTAACCCCAGATTTGTTATTAGAAATATAATCAGGGACATTTTTGGTTCTATAAGAAGGTCCAATAATTTTTATTACATGTGAATGGTGAAGAAGTCTATCAAGTATTTTGTGGCATAAAGCAAAATGGTATAGTATCCAGCGTTACACTGCTCAATTTTTAACGTTAAAGTAAATCAGTCAACGACGTGAATATGATTCTATCTCAATGAAATATTCAAACAAAAGTAGTTGTTGACAAGGAAACAAAAAAAACGTAATATAAAGTTGACGTGGAAACAATATGGTTTTTAAAAATTAAATTTTATGAAAGAATCAGAGGTAGATATGAAAGATATTAGTTTAAAGATTGGTAGAGAGAATATAGTATGGAAATGGCTGGAATCTCAGGATGATAGTTTAATAACTAGTGGGCACATAGGTACACATATTGATGTCTATAACAAGAGTGAAGTTCCAGAGAATTATTTTGAGTCTGACGGTGTTATAGTAGATTGTAGATCGTATCATATTAATCAAGAAATAGGAATGGATTCAATTCAGAATCTAAAAATAGAACAGGGGACATTTGTTATCTTTCGTACAGATATGATGAAGAAGTATCCATATGGAAGTGAGAAATATATAAATAATCATTACCAGCTTAGTATGGAATTAATTGATTACCTTTCGTCTAAAAAGATTAATTTCATAGGCGTAGATTTCGCAGGTATCCGTAGAGGAAAAGAACATTTTGAGGCGGATATCAAATGCGAAAATAGAGAGGTTTATGTAATAGAAAACTTAGATTTGACAAGGGTAGAAGAGTTTTTAAAGTCGATAAAAGTGTATACAGCATGGATTAATAATCCTCTAGCTACAGGCTTATCAACTAAAGTGTTTATTGAAGAAAAGGAGTAGTAAGTTGGATAACAAAGATTTATTAAACAGTCTTATAAAAATAATAGAGCTATTTGAGGATTACAATAAAGTCAGTTTTGAAGATGTTTATAATGGACTCAAACAAAATGAAGTTCACTCAATAGATTTCATTGGTAAAAATAAGGGCACTAACCTCATAAGCTTGTCGAAAGGATTAAATATTACTCGAGGTGGCGTAACAAAGATAATAAAACGATTGGAAGCGAAAGGCTATATAGAGTTTTATACTAATGATAAAAATAAAAAAGAGAAATATTTACACTTGACAGAGAGTGGTCTAGAAATTTTTCAAATCCATAGAACAATACATGAAACCGCCATAGAGAGAGATGCAAAAATATTTGAAAACTTTACTGACGATGATAAGATTATAATTCAAAAGTTTTTAAATGTTTTGGAAATAGATTTAATACAAAAAATGAGTTAATCCTATTAAAACAATTAACAGTGTAGTGTTGTAGTTAAAATGATGCATGAAAAACATTTGACAATTACATTGATTTCAAATATACAAGGAGAATTTATAAGATGAGAAAGAAATTATTAATGATTATGTTGATAATCATGGTTATATTTATTGTAGCGTGCAGTGCAAAAACAGATCAAGAATTTTCTGAAGCAAATGATGAAGTAATAGAAACAACTGGGCAAAAAGAGGACTTAAGTATAGTAGGAGAAGATACATTAGTGCTGGAGAACAATAAGGTTGAGCGATATGTTGATTTTTTTGAGTTAACCAAAAGCGAAATCATAGATGTGATGGATGAGGATGCTCAGTATGATGAAACAGGTTCTTTAGTATTCAAAAAAATGGGTGTTGAAATTTCCATTGGAAGTATTGGAGTTAGCTCTGAAGTAGTTACCAAAATAACATTTACAACTAAGGATATTGATTTCAATGGTGTTAATGTTGGTTCTAGCGTTGAGGAGTTTACAAATGCATTTAAGAATGAAATTAGATCTGGTGAGAACTATAAATTTTTTCAATACAATGAAGACCTTATCTTACGCATAGAATACAATAATAGCGGAGAAGATAGGGGTATTGTTACAAAAACTGAACTTATGAACCCTATGGAATAAACATCAGAATTGAAAAAGGAATCTTCCAAAACATGATTTATAAATATTTTTGTGTAAATAATAGCCACAAAAGTAGAAAATATAAAAGACTTTAAATGAGTTATCTACTGCACTCTATGGATGCAGAATAGATAGCTCATTTATTATTTAATCCCAGTTCCGTTGTCGCTGTGACCATTTTTTAGTAAGGTTTTCTGTCGCTAAATATAGTGATTTCTTAAGTGCTGTATCCGTTGGGAATCTTGATTTACCCTTAGTGATTTTACGATATTGCCGGTTCAATTCTCAATGATATTTGTCGTATACATAATACTGCGAATGTTCGCAGAATAGCTGAAAAATGGTGAAATAACAGCCCAGTTATCTTTCCATGACTTAATACATTGCGGATGCTGAGAACCCCATTTTTCTTCGAAGTCCATAAGCATTTGATAGCCAGCTTCTTTGTTCGGTGCTTGGTAAACAGACTTCACGTCTTTCATAAGCTCTTTAATGTGTTTATAACTTACATAGCGTGTAGACGAACGAATATGGTGGTGTAAAACGCTGCACAATAGAGGTTGGATATATGGCTTTAATAGCTTGTTCAAAGCCTGGCAATCCATCAACACTAAATATAGTAACATCTTGAACACCACGATTTTTTAGGTCTGTAAGGACTTTCAACCAGAACTTACTTGTCTCGTTTTCGCCAATCCAAATCCCTAGTACATCTTTTATACCATCATCATTTATACCACCAACAACATACGCTGCTTTGGAAATAATGCGGTTATTCTGCTTTGCCTTATAGTGAATAGCATCCATGAAAACAAAGGGATAGCTAGATTTTAGTGGTCTATTTTGCTATTCTTCAATGAGTGAATAATCTTATCGGTCATTTTTGAAACGCTTTGAGCTGAGAGTGGCATACCATAAAGGTCTTCTATATGTTCAGATATATCATGTTGCGACATACCTTTTCCATACATAGAAATTACATTATCCTCGATTGCTGATAAGTCATTTGAATGCTTTGGTACTATTTACAGCTCAAACTCACCATTTCTATCACGTGGTATATCTAATTCAATGTCACCTAAACTGTGCGAACACGTTTTGTTGATTTGCCATTGCAGCGACTGTAGCGATCATAACCCAGTTCTTCATCAAGCTCTGTTTATAGTAGTGTCTCAACTCCAGATTTAAGCCTCTCTTTGAGTAAACTTTGTAGATCAGCTACATCTGTAATGTTCTTGTCTTCCATTAGTTCTCTGGTCAGTCCTGATAGTTTTGTTTTCTTCTTTGGCATAAAAAAATCCTCTACTCAGTAATTTTATAGTATTAACTACTTTCGTGGAAGATTTTATATTTTTACACTAAATTATTTACAGTACCCTGAAATTCATAAAGCTAACGTTTCACGGTTCAGGATGTGCCACGCTATTTATTATTTATAAAACTGTACTTTGTCATATTCTCTATTTAAAAAAGCCACTCTGAATAATTCAAAGTGGCATGTCCTTTAACCGCTGCTGTCATTAAAAGCTGTTTTAAGAAAGCAAATGCTTTGAACAACCAACAACTACTCAATGTTCTTTTGATGTATCTTTTTACTAGACTTATTACTTTGTATCTGTGACCGCATCCAACTTCTCTATTCTATTCATAGTGCTATGCTTTGAGTAGATTTTTAGTAAAACAAGTGAAATAATACCCATAAATACACATATCAATAAACCATGCTGTAAAGAATTATCCGCAGCTTTTCCTACAATAATATTTCCAACTGAAGCAATTAACCCACCAACCATAGAATATATTGAAAGTAATGTTGCTCTATCAGAGCCTTTTATAAATTTGTTTTTTATATCTAGTTCAATTGGGCTGATCACTGACATACTTAAGGCTATGATAACCACACATGTAATACTAAGTACTGGATTCGTAGTTACTATTAATAATAGACAACTACCTATTATTAAACTTACTAACAAGCTAATTGCATTGAAAGTACCTAATTTTTTGCTGATCACGCTTGCCTTAACCGACATCAATCGGGCGCATTGAATCCCCGCAACAATCAGACCAAAATACTTGGGATCAATTCCACTTTTTAAATAATGAGCTTGATTGAGAAAAACAGTAACAGCTTGTGCTACTTCTATGATTAAAGCCATAGAAAATACAAATAACAGTACTGATTTATCCGCAAAGGCTCTTTTGAAATTTCTAAAAACATTTGATTTTTCTTTGCTCTCTGACTTTACTTCAGCTAAGAATAACGTCATTACGACTGATAACCCGTATGGAAATATAGTTAGTAAAGCTGTATGGTCAAGAGAAATTGCTACAATAAATGTTGATAATACTGATGCTATCAAGAAACCTAACGTTCCGAATGCACTATATTTACCAAAAACTCTCATAACCTCCGACTCTTTAATTGAAGCATATATGAGCGCAGTGTCACAACCTGACAAACCAGATAAAACGACCGATAACATAATTCGCTCAATTAAAAATGACTCAAAGGAATGCGCTGTATAAAATACTATCTTCGATATGAAGAACAATGTATTAACAACTATTAGTGTCTTTTTATAACCAAATTTATCTGATATCCATCCCCAAGGGACTTCAAGCAAAATTATTAATGCCCATGATATGGATTCTATGATAAATATTTCAGACATAGAAAGACCCCTAGCTTGTCTAAATAGAGTCGCTACGGGACCATAAAAAACAAAACCTTGCAAAAATACAATCGCGTACATTAAGTACACGTTTCTCTTATTATTCAATTTGAACACCTCCGAATTTACACAAAAAACAAAAACTAACGTGTGAAAAAACACATTAATTAGTTATATATTTTTAATACTTAAATTCGATGCGATCAAATTGGACAATTCATTTGCAAGATCTCCTTAATATTTTTATCTTTTGATAATAAGCAAAATAATACACCACATTTTATAATCTGTCAAGAAATAAATCACAAAATATTATGGACACATGTAACTCTCTTAAATAAAAAACTAACTTCTACCTCTAAAACAGAAGGGAGTAGAAGTTAACCTTGCAAATAAAAGAGTGAAGCTAAATCTTAGAAAGTAGTATGCTAAGTGATTATGTTCCAGCACTTAACTTTGGAAGAAAAATTTATAATAGAGCTTTATTGCTTAAGCGATTAAAATATGAATCTGAGTGTTTCTAAGCTCACTATTGTTACTACTTCCACAAGTGTTTTTACGATGTGATTTTTTACATACTCATGTGTTGTTGAACAGTTCCCTTTTATTTTTGGTGATTCCATAGTAACCAAATTTGTTTTAGGTACACTTTGCTTGTCTTTATTGAATTTCTGAATCCAGTATTTTAAAGTGTGTACATTTAAATCGTTTTGAATTGACCACGCTGATGCTGAAAGGCCACTGACTTTGTATTCAGCGATGCGTTCAGATTACAATTCTCTTCTTGATTCAGTTTTCATAATGATAAGTTACTTAATGTTTTTTTTGTTTATTGTCGCATAAAATTAAAGTGTTGAGAATGTGTGTTAGATCTCCCGTTTACACGGCTCTTATGGTTGCACACGATCTTGGTGTTTAAGTAGAAAATATCTATTTGATCTAAAATATTGACACAGATTATTTTTAACGGAGAATTAAAATAAAATATTTTCGGCATCCCCCTATCTATTTTTGGCTTAATAGTGATGGGAAAAATAATCTTGAAAAAATTTCGCCCACCACATGTGTTTTTTCGGCTAATAGGTGAGGGAGAAGAATTAAAATGCAAAATGAATAGAGTCCCCTCGAAAAATAGGCTTATAAGTATAGGGACAAAAAGGAGGTAAATAGATCGAAAATGAAAATGAACTAAAACTCATCAACATGAGTGATGTTGAGGTAACAGAAGTAAAATGGTTATGAAAGCCTTATATTCCCATTGGTAAAATCACCATTATTCAAGGTGATCCAGGAGAAGGTAAGACTACCATGATTTTGGCAATTGCACCAGCACTGACAACTGGTCCATATTGCCTTTAAGTGAGGAGGCGTTAGAATGTAGCAATGTCGTTTATCAAACAGCAGAAGATGGATTAAGCGACACCATCAAACCAAGATTATTAACAGCAGGTGCTGATTGAACCAAAGTAATCGTTATTGATGAAAGTCATAAGGAGCTGACTTTATCAGACAAGAGGATTGAAGAAGCCATTATTGAAACGAATGCTCAGCTACTGATAATTGATCCCTTACAGGCCTATTTAGGTTCTGGTGTAGATATGCATAGGGCAAATGAAATCAGACCCATTTTCAAAAATCTTTCTAGTGTTGCAGAGAGAACAGGCTGTGCCATTGTCATTATTGGTCATATGAATAAAGCTGGCGGTACCAAAGGTCTTTACCGTGGACTAGGTTCTATTGACATTACAGCTGCCGCTAGGAGTGTTCTCTTAGTAGGGCGTGCAAGAGCAGACCAATCTATTAGAGTAATGGCGCAGATCAAATCAAGCTTAGCACTTGAAGGCAAGAAGGTAGCTTTTAAGCTGGATAAAGAAAATGGCTTTAAGTGGATAGGAGAATACGACATTGAGTTAGATGAATTACTTGGTTGTAGTTCAACGGAAAGTGTTCTAAAACGAGCAGAAAAGCTGATTAAAGAAGTGCTTGATGATGGTGCTAAAGCCAGTGATTATGTTGTTGGAAGAGCAAAAGAGAAGCAGATATCTCAAAGAACACTGAAGACCGCTAAAAAGAATCTTGAAGTAAAATCTATTAAAACAAAAGAAGGATGGAAATGGCAGTTATAAAATCAAGAGTGCAAGGGGGCAATGCTTATAACCTTTGCACGCTTGCACCCTTGAAAGGCAGGTGAAGAAATGTTAGGCAAATTATTTGGCGTAGAAGAAGTAAAAACAGAATTGCAAGAAGCTAGAGAAGAGATCCAACTACTTGAACATAAGCTTGAGCTCAAGGAAAAATCAATCAAACAACTTGAAGAAGCAATGAGGATATTGGAAGAGAATATTAAATCACTGCTTGATGAAAATGATCAATTAAAGGCACGTCCAGATCATTTTGGACGAACATCAAGAGCGTCTGGTGAACATATGAGACTTCTTAAAATGTATCAGTATAATCAATTATCCTATCAGGAAATTGCAGCTAAAATGACTGAGTATACCGGAGAGAAATGGTCAAAAAGCACAGTTCACTATTTGCTGACTAAGTCATAATGATTTTATTTTCAATATCCCAGAATAAATCCGAAAGCGTCTAGTTTGTTACTGGACGGCAGCTGAAGCTTGAGGATTTATTTACCCTGTTTTAACAGGGGCAAGCTTCCACTTTGTACAGCCAAAGTGTTTAAGAGTGGGCAAGCCCACACCCTTTTTAGGAGGAGCATTATGAGACAAAGAAACAAGCAAATCAATATACGCGTAACAGAAAAAGATAGAACAAAAATCATTAAGTTAGCAGCTAAGAGTAAATGTAAATCATTAACAGATTATATCCTAGATAAAGCTATAAACAAAGAAATAATCCAGTATAATTTGCATGAAATAAATGCAAGGATATCAAAGATTGGGGGTGAGTTAAATCATTTGGTGATGCTATGTCATCAAGGAAAAATTAAATTGGTGGATCTGTCAAAGTACGCCAAAGAACTAGAAGAGCTACAGGAGGCTCTTAAGAACTTAAAATAATATAAAAAGACGATCAAGCAGGAGGGTCAGATGGAAAACTTAATGAAGTTTACAATACAGTTAGCCATGCTTTCCAGCCTGCTTGATGAAAAGATGATTTCAGAAAAAGAATTCATCAAGATCAAAGCTGAGTTGGAAAGAAAATACAAAATAAAACGAGGTTTATGTGGTTAAGTTGTAACCACTGTGGTAAAATCAAAATAACAACTAGGAACATAGATGAACTATCTGGTTTTTACTGGATAGTTCACTTAAAAAAAGTCAGATAGTATCTGACGAATTGATTAATAAATTACGGAAATGGGGGACAATGTGGAGAATAAAACAGATATTCTTATTTACCAATTGGAAGATGGAAAAACCAAAGTTGATGTAAGACTTGAAAATGAAACCGTATGGATGACACAGAAGGCGATTGCTGAGCTTTATCAAACAACACCTCAAAATATAACACTTCACATAAAAAATATTTATGAAGAAGGTGAATTAGAGGAAAATTCAACTTGTAAGAATTACTTACAAGTTCGAAATGAAGGAAATAGAAGGGTTCAGAGAAATTCACGCCATTACAATCTTGAAATGATTATTGCAATTGGCTACCGTGTACGCTCTAGCCGAGGTACACAATTTAGACGATGGGCAACGGAAAGATTAAACGAGTACTTAGTCAAAGGATTTACCATGGATGATGAGCGTCTTAAGGGTATGCGTAATATTGGTGATGATTACTTTGATGAGCTTTTAGAACGTATTCGTGATATTAGAGCCTCAGAAAAAAGATTTTATAAGAAGATCACAGATATTTATGCCTTATCTATAGATTATGATGGGAAATCAGAAGAAGCTAGAAAGTTCTTTGCAACTGTACAAAATAAGCTTCATTTTGCTATTCATGGTCATACAGCTGCAGAACTCATTGAGCAAAGAGCTGATGCTTCAAAAGACAATATGGGACTTACCACTTGGAAAGGTGATAAGGTACGCAAAGGAGATATTACTGTTGCCAAAAATTATTTGACGGAAAAAGAAATAAAATCGCTCAATCGTATTGTAACCATGTATCTCGATTATGCAGAAGATCAGGCAGAAAGACGTAATCCTATGCATATGAAGGATTGGGAAGAAAAGCTCAATGCTTTCCTAAAATTTAATGAGCGAGACATTCTTACTGGTGCAGGTTCTATATCACATGAAGTGGCTAAGGAACTAGCTGAAAAAGAATATGAGAAGTTTAATCAAAAGCGTTTAAGTGCACCTGAAAAAGATGACTTTGATGTGTATATAGAAGAGCATGAATGGACACATAAGAAGTAACCCTGTTTTAGATTCCGTGAAGGAAGTGATGTCATGAAAGAAGTAGAAGTTATAAAGCCTAAAAAGAATAAATTTGACCGTACATCTGGCAAAGAGCTTTCAAAAATAAGAGTAGCCCCATATTGTAGAGTTAGTACTGATTCAGCTGAACAGATGGCAAGCTATGATTCTCAAGTGGATTATTATGAGCAGAAGATCAAAGAAAACCCTAAGTGGGAATTAGCAAAGATATATTCTGATGCCGGCATTAGTGGCACTAATATTGATAAACGCCTTGGCTTTCAAGAAATGATTCGGGATGCAGTAGCTGGTGAGTTTGATCTAGTCATTACCAAGAGCATCTCAAGATTTGGTAGAAATACAAAAGACGTATTGGAATACACTAGACTGTTAAAAAAGCACAATGTAGCTGTATTATTCGAAAAAGAGAATATCAATACCTTCTCCATGCAAGGGGAAGTTGCCATGACCGTTCTAACTTCAATAGCCCAACAGGAAAGTGAAAGTATTTCAACCAATGTAAAGATGGGTCTTAAGATGAAAATGAAACGTGGTGAACTGGTTGGCTTTCAAGGTTGTTTAGGTTATGACTATGATAAGGAAACCAAAGAACTTGTGATTAATGAAGAAGAAGCTGAAGTTGTTCGGTATATTTTTGACTGTTATAATCAAGGTAAGGGTGCTCGGCTCATTGGAAATGAATTAAAAGAAAAAGGTTATAAGACTAAAAGGGGCAGTACTAATTGGCCTGACAGCACCATAAGGGGCATTTTAAAGAATGAAAAATATATGGGCGATTTACTCCTAGGGAAGACCTTTACCGTTGATCCAATTACCAAGCAGCGCCTTGATAATATGGGGGAAGAAGAGAAATATTATATCAAAGATCATCATGAACCCATTGTTAGTAAAGAGACCTTTGAAAAAGCTCAAGCCATAAGAAATAAACGTAATTGCAACATGGAAAAAGGACGACTAAAACGCTATAGCAGGCAGTATACTTTCAGTAGCAAAATTGAGTGTGGCTTCTGTGAAACCACTGTTGGCAGAAGGGCATGGAACTCAGGAACCAAGAATAAAAAAGTGGTATGGCACTGTATCAAATCCAGTAAACACGGTAAAAAACATTGTCCTGACAGTAAAGGCATTCATGAAGCTGTTATTGAAGAAGCTTTTGTTAAGGTCTTCAATGAAATGTGCCAGAATAACAGAGAGATAATAGAAGAATTCATATCTACTATTGAAAATACTTTAAGTGTAAGTACCAGTAAGAAAGAACTTACATCCCTTAATAAAGAATTGAATAGGGTGGAAGATAAAATCAAGAAGCTAATTGATCTTCATCTTGATGGCGCTATTGATCGTGAAAATTACGATAACAAGCTTCTTGAACTTAATACAGATAAAGAACGATTGATCAAAGAAACCAATGAACTTTCATTAACTGCTAGTGAAGAAAAGGAAATGAAAACAAGGCTTAAAAGCTTTAGGAAGTACTTTGATGCTAACAAGCCTCTTAAGAAATTTGATGAAGATGTCTTTGAATCTATTATTGAGAAGATTATACTCGGAGGCATTGGTGATAAAGGTCAAAAGGACCCTCATCAATTGACTTTTGTATTTAAAACTGGTCTAAAGCCAACGATTACTATGGGAAAAGAACCATATTCCCACTTATCACACGACACATGTTGAAGTCATATTGAGACTAACATTGAAAACATGTCTATAGCAGAAGTGACTGAAATATTGTAATAACTCAAGAATAAAAAAATCATGAATGTGATTTTTATGAAGATATCAGAATTCATGATATCTTTTTTCTTTATAATAATCTAATTGATTGGTAGAATAAACTAAAGTGAAAATTCTGAGAAGTAGTGGAGTGTAATGATACGGACTGTGCAGTTCCATAAGTTGTCATAGGCTTTGTGATTTTTTAGTCCTAAGGTTGGATGAGGGCAATCAAATATATCTATGGTGGTCAAAAATAGAATTATTCATCATTCTGGTTTTGTACTGAAATAAGTCATTTCGAGAAAAGTAGAAACATAAACTACTATTATTTATTGTAATGATACTAAACTAGAAAAAATGGGTACAAGAAATTATGCATATATAAAAAGGAAGTGATTAAAGGTGAAAAAAAACTCGTTTTATAGATTGCTCATAAAAAGCTTAATTCTTGGACTTATGTTTGTGTGCATATACCAATTTTGTGTTTTTGCTGAGTCAGGAGCAAAGATAAATGACTCTAAAAGTGGAGAGGATTATATTAACGATATATTAGATGGGAAATTTACTAGAGAAGATTTAGAAGAATATAAATCTATAATGGAAGGGGCCATAGAAAAGGATGAATTGGGATTGTTTTTAGAGGCAAGGCAAGCTCTTTATGATTACGATAATCAGTTGGCATATGATTATTTAATTATGGCATATGATTTAGTTAAAGAAAAAGAAGATACTCTGCTTAAGGGTGAAATCTTATATTATATAGTGGAAATAGAATTATATTTTTATGATATAGCAGGTGCTACATCGAAGGTTTTAGAATTGGATGAAATAGCGAGGAATTTAGGAAATAAGAGGTTAATGTCGAGAGCTAGTTTTGATCTGGCTTATATTTATATTTATAACTATCAAAATGAGAAGGCCATGCAGTTAGCAGATAGGGGTCTTGCTATTGCTGATTCTATTAATGATTTAGTTGGAATATCCATGTATTATGAGTTTATTGCCTCAATGGATCGTTATAAAGGGAAGTATGCTGATGCGGTAGATATGTATTATAAGGCTTATGAGAAGTTGCCATCTATTGTTAATGATTATGTTATTAAAAATCCCAAAATCTACTTAAGACAAGTTGCTGCAGGGGAAAATATAACAAAAGTTAATCGTGAAGAGGGATTAAGGGAGGTCCTAAGTTTAATAAAGGAAGTAGATAAAAATGACTACAACACATTATATGGTCTTTATTGGAGTTTAGGTAATTACCATGAAAAAGATGATATTAACGCTAGTTTAGATTATTATCTAAAGGCATACGATAATTTGAAAAAAGGTTCAGTTATATATAATAAAGAGAGTATGGAACAGAGAGTGTTAATAAATATTGGGGGTAATTATTATCAATTAGGTCAATATCAAATAGCTGCGGATTATTATAATTTTGCGCTGAATTTAAGTAGTGTTTCTCTACATTCAGAAGCTGATATTGCTGAGAAGATTGCCCAGTTAGAGGATTATAAGTTTGAAGAAATATATAATAAGATTTCTTTGTTGGAGAAATTAGATGATTTAAATAAAGAAAAACTACAATTGTCATCTAGGATTGTGGGAGTGCTAATTATATGTCTTATTATTTTATTTAGTGCAGTATTTATAGTAGTGTTTGAAATTAAAGAAAAAAATAAAACTCAAAAAAAACTTTATAAAACATCGATTACAGATAGTCTAACACAAGTTTTTAACAGGGAGCATATTCTTAAATTATTTGAATCACATTTAAATAAGAGTAATGCCTTATTGTTAATGGATTTAGATGATTTTAAAAATGTTAACGATACATATGGACATATAGTAGGTGACCAAGTATTAGTAAAAGTTGCTGAGGTTATGAAGGCATCAATTAGAGAAAATGATAGTATCGGGAGGTATGGAGGAGAAGAGTTTTTAGTTGTATTTGATAATATAGATAGGAAACACCTAGAAATTATTGCTGAGAGAATAAGACAAAATATTGAAAAGATAGAATGGTCTTATAAGGGCTTAAAGACTAGTGCGAGTATTGGGGCTACAATGTGCTTTTCTGATAATTTAGAGGAAGTTTTGCATATGGCTGATTGTTTGATGTATCAGGCAAAAGATAGTGGGAAAAATCGAGTGATTTGCAGATAAGTTTTATCTGATATATGAATTATAAATCATAACTGTTTAATCTAGTAATTTAAGAGGCTCAGAATGAAGTTCATAAAAAATACCTTTGAAAATTTTTCGAGGTATTTTTTTATGTTTTTCACATTTATATAATAATAATGAGATTGTTTTAGATTACAAACAGAAATAGATATTTTATATTACAGTTTTTTTAGTGAACGTTAGGAGTGGATTTTGTGAACACCGATGCTAAAATACCTATAAACACCGTTTGAAATTTCCCTACAAT
>PPCM01001029.1_pt1 | contig 15105 bp, 5 predicted proteins | sample 1555541 | NCBI WGS metagenome assembly PPCM01 (sample SAMN05284479, study PRJNA326546) | Marine sediment metagenome, whole genome shotgun sequencing project. | isolation source: marine sediment | place: Germany: Wadden Sea | collected 2012-09-05 | reverse complement strand
CCCGCCCCGTCGATGATGACCCACTCCCCGGTGGCCGGCACCACGGCGTCCAGCACGGCCTGCCTCTCTGCGGTGGGGTGCCTTCTGAGGTATTCTGCCATCAGGTATCGTAGGATGGTGCGGGCGATGGCCGGGCCCTTGGGGGAGAGGAACGAGTCGTAATGCACCACAGCGCGGAGGCGGCGGTCCACTGCGGCGGCTGTCCAGTGAGTGTTGGCCGTGTTGATGGGGAAGGCGAGCACGTCGAGATCGTACGGCACGATGTTGGACCGATCAGACCAGCGGTAGACCGCCCCATAATCGAAACGCCGCGAGTCCAGCCTGGAGAGGAAGAACGTGCTAAATATGTGCACTGTACGGTCCATACGGGCGGCCCGTGCCGTCAAGAACTCACAATACGTATTAAGGCATGCGTCGTTGAGCCAAACCTTCGTAAACAGAGGCTCAAGGGGCCCTCGGCTCACACGCCGGCCCTTGGGGTCGACAGCGATCACTACCTCGTCCGACAGGCGGGCCAGCCGCCCGAGCGGCGTGTCGCTTCCCCCAGCGTGCCGGGAAACGTAAGCGTCGGCCCATTGCCGGAGATGGGTCTTGGCGGCTTGGGTGATGGTGCTCTGTTCCTTCGCGCCGTGCGGCTGACCGCCGGGACACGCCTCTGGGGTGGGATCGGGGCGTTTAATCAGTGGACTACACATGGCCTGGGGTGTGACAGGCTCGGGCCTCTTTCGCCTGGAGCTGGACCTCCTCGAGCTCGGACGGTCGGATGGGGGGTCAGGGGGGAATACTGGGGGCACCATGCGTGATAGTGGGCCCATTGTTACAGGAGAGGGCCTGCGGACAATCGGATATTGCGACGAAGATGGGAGAACTCGCGGGGAGGCCACTTTAGCGGATTTCTTTCTGCTCGAGCTGTTCTTGTTCTTTGGTGCCATTCTAGTTCTTATCTTAACCCGCTTTAACTTTCGTTGTGTTGGCTTTTTGAGTGAGTGCGCTCTCATCAAAAAACGAAAAATAAAAATGTCTCATTTAGCGCTCTCGACTGTCACCGCGGACAGCCCCAAATCTCTGGGGGGCGGGGCGTGCTTTTGGCCTCTCCTCCGTGGCCTGGCGCCGACGAACATGGATCTGACCTGCGCCATCTCTCCGCTGCGATCAGTTCGCTGCGGGAACTTGCCATGAAGCTGCTTCATCTCGTCGTCGTTGAGGACCATCCCAAACAGCTCGCGGACGGACCCGCTAAGGTTCCCAATGATGTCGCTGAACTGGGCCAGGTCCGGCGGCTGCAGGATGGACACCTGGCGCACGAAGTTGAAGTATTCTTCCATGTCCATCTCCCCGTTGCCATCGGCATCGCACTGGATGAACTTGGCGTGCACACTGTCGAACGCGGTCTCGGGGACGCCGAAGATGGTCAGCATCTGCTCGACCTCGTCCCACTCGAGTGTATCGTTGTGATCCGTGTCGAACAGAGCGAAGATGGCCTTGTGGACGACGAACTGCTCGCCCGTGACCTGATACCTGTCCATCGTGTCCCTCAACACCTCGCGTCGTGCCTCGATGGACTTCACGACGGCCGCCGCCAGCCCCCTAACTCTATCGAGGTCCCCGGCACCGATGCTGTGGATGCCTTCACGGAGGAACTCGAGCCCCACAGGACCCATGGCTAGCTGATCGATGAGGGGCACCGATTGGAGGGCTGACCGCACCACATCGTCGGTGGGCGACACAGAGAACTGGCCCCCGGTGGTGCGGATGACGGCGTCGACGGCCCCGTTCATGAGCTCCGACATGACACCGATCTGGGCATCCGTGGCGGCCTCGGCACTCATGTTGAGAAGGTACTGGGCTGCCAACACGAGTCGCGCGTAGGTAGCCACCGCGTTCTGCCGAATGGTCTGGGCTCCCTTGACGAGTCCGGCCGCCTTGGCCCGCCCCGCCTCAGCTGTGGCTCTGGCCGCTGCCATCGCCTCCTCGGCGGCCTCATGGGCGGCCTGCACGGCGTCTAGTGCGGCTTCGGGGGCCCTAAGGAGCTCCTCCTCGACGTCATCGTCCCCTTCGATCGTTAACGGGCCAGACACACCGGTGTTGAGAAGGTGTTGGACAGCCCCCACTAATGATCGGGGACCCGACCTCAACCGGCGCTCGATGGCAGCGATGATGTCTTCCACGAAGGCCACCTCGACCATCTGGCCCTCCTGTAGCGCCAGGCGTGCCCTACATGATGCGGGGTCGGCCGTGAAGGCGCCCAGGGACCCGACAGTGACGGTGGCGTCGGGGAAGCTGTCCAGGATGGCCACACGGACGGTCTCACGGTCACTACGATTGGACACGGCAGGCCAGGAGTGCGTCTCGGTGGCGGGCGCGGGGTGGCGGGGCGCGTCCTCATCTTGGAGCGCTGACCACATCCCAAGGGCGAGTTCTGCGGCGGAGAGCTCCGCGTCGAGGTCCAGGTGGGATCGGGCGGCGTTGATCTTGTCCTCGAGCATGGAGGTCGCCCGGTCCACGCTGGGTAGCATCCGGCCGGCGTCGACGACGAGTCTCTCCCAGTCCCGGTCCATCCGTTCGGATCGCTCCCTGAGAGGGGCCAGACGTGCCGCTGACATGTGGTTGGCGAGGGCCCCCTCCTCCAGGCCGACCTTGAGGGCGGCGTGCAGGTTCCCCATGACTTCCATCTCGCGGAAGAACTGGACCAAGAGCGGCAGGGCGGTGAGGCCGTCGAACAGCGTCGGGAATGAGACCCCGCCGTCGGTCGCGGGGCGGTAATGGCTGACCACCGACTCTCCGGGGAGCAGGGGGCGGGTCGGGTCCGCCGGGGTCCCGAACGTCAACACGAACTGGGTGATGAACTCGTCCGATTGCTGGATGAATTGGGTGAGCTCGGCGATGTTGACCCCGAACGGCGTGTAGCCCTCGGGGAGATGGGTGATGGACACTGAGTGGCCCATGGTCGACGATAGCAGCCCTAGTCTATTGATGACGTCACACCACACACCGTATCGGGTGAGGAGCTGCCCGATGACCGCTGACGACGGGAACTCCAGGCAGAACTCAAACAGCTGCCCGAACCGGTCCTGCATGGCCAGCGCGTCCTCGGTCAGCCTGTCCACGTCGCCTCTGAGCCCCTCTATGGCCTGGTTGATGGAGTGGAGCTCGGCCCCGGCGTCCTCCGCCTCGCTCTCCTCGTCCGACGCACCGACCTCCATGGCAGCGGGGAGCAGGGGCGCCGTGAGGTCGGCACCGGACTGCACCGGGGCGTCCCGGGCCTGCTGGAGCGTGTCGTGCAGGGAATCGTCCTCAATGTCGTTCCCCACGTCGATTGACAGGGCCGCGCGACGGGCGAGGACGTGGGTCGTCTTGTCGCTGAGGTCCGCCATCTGTTGCTGGACGTCGTCGAGCTCGGCCTTGACCGCCGCGGCCACGTCCTCGTATCTATCCATGTCTCCCTCCTGTTGGGCCTGGCGCGACATGATATCGGCCACCCTACCCCGCCCCTCCGCCTGACACCCGTCGACCAGGGACGCCATACGAAGGAGACCCGACCCGCTGAGATCGGCGCCGTACACCGCGTTGGCGACGTCCCGGGGGCTGCCGAGGGTGGGGTTGGCGCACTCGTCGATGTACTGGTGGGCCTGCATGAGGTGGGCAGCCACGGCGTCGACATGCCCCTCGGCGACTGGGACGTCTTCGGGCCCGGCTATCCGGATGTCAGTCCAGGCCACTAACTGGCGTGTGATGAGTCTGGCCACCTCCCCGGAGATCTGCCCCTCCTCGATGACGCGGGACGCAAGGGCGGGGTCGGGACGGGGGGCGCCGCGGGTGGTCGTGAGGAGCGCGTTGATGTCGTTCAGCAGCAGCATGGACGACCTCGTGGCGCCCTTCTTGGACGATGACGGGTAGTCGATGGTCCCGACGCCCAGCCCGTCGATGATGGTGTCCAGGGCCTCGAGTCTCGCCTCCACGATCATAGGGATGGTAGGGAGGCCGAACACAGCGATCTCCGGGGAGGGAGGCACCGCACGGTCCAGCTCGGCCTTGGCAATAGTCAGCCAGTGGTCGGCCAGCGTCATCTGGGCTGTAGCCCGTTCGACGGGGTCCACAGCGATGCCGGGCACGATGAGGTCGAGCTGCACCGCCGCCATCAGCTGTCGATGACCGTCCCTCAGTCTCGATATTCTCCCGAGGATGCCCTTGACGTCTACGGCCACCCTGCCCATCTTCATGACGTCACCCAGCCCGGGTGGGGCGGGTGGGGTGTCGGGCGGCGGGGTGACTAACCCGAGGCGCCGCCCCACACGCCGGAGGTGGGGGGCCAGGGCCGCCTCAAGGGCCAGAACCTCGCCCTGGGCGGTCTTGAGCTCCTCGACGGCGTCCTCATCGATGGACTCAGTCGGGGGGTGGGTGGTAAGGAATGCCTCCACGCGTTCCATCAGAGGTGTGGCGACGGCCACGCCAGAGGTCAAGGCGGAGGAGAAGTGGCCGGTGTAGGCCTCGGCGATCGTCTGGCGCGCGACCTGCTGGTCCTTTGACCGGGTGTCAGCGAGCCGATTCTCCACCAATGTGACGGTGGCCAGCACCCTCCCGGCCATCGCGTCGACCTCCGCACCGAAGTCCTCGTCGTGTGGGGCTGACCGACGGGCGATCAGCCGTGCTGCATCGGATATAGCACGGGATCCGGCAGCCATCAGTCCGGGCCCGTCGATGATGATCCCCGCCCCGCCCGCCCTGCTGTTGAGCTCCTCTAGTGTGTGCTCGATGTCGGCCCGGGTGTCGACGTCCCGGGTGGCCTCGGTCAGCACGTCCCCCGCGCCGGAGGACACGCGGCGGGCTGCGGCACGGCGTGTGGCGAGGGCCTCGGTGAGGGAAGCCTGGGCCGTGCCGACGTCGGACAGCAGGCCGTGGGGGTCGTCGCCGGTGAGTGCGTCGAGCACGGCAGCGGCGTCGTCCTGTAGGGTTAACAGGCGGCCGCACTCGTCGGAGCAGGCTTCGGCTTCGTCCTGCAGCCGTCTGTACTCGGCCAGCCCCCTGCCCCTCCCGCCGGCTCGTCCAGTCAACGGGGTCCTAACGCAGTACCCGAGCCCCTCCACGACGGCGTCCATGGCCCCGCGGTACACGTCGACCCTGCCCGTCCACGCAGCCAGGCCCGTCTGGTGGGTGGCGCTGATGGTGTCGACGTCCCGCTCCAGCTGCCGGAGCCGGAGCGTCGCGTCGGGTCCGAGGTGGGCAGCAGCGGCCCGGAGGCGGGGGACGTGGGCCACTATGATGGGATGCCGCGACATGAAGAGGAACTGGGCATCGGGGGCATCGGTGGCGTGGGCCGCGTCCTCGAGGCAGGCCACGGCCGCCTCCCACGCTTCCTGACGACACAGGGTGACCGTGCGGTCCACCTCGACGGCACTATCGATGGCAGCCCCCTCGATCATGGTCTTGCACCGGGCGAGATGCGCCCTAGTGAACGACAGGACTCTAGCGGCCGGGTGGGCCTCTGTAACACCCCCGATGACGTGGCCCGCCCTGTATACGGCCTCCTCGGCGTCCATGAACCGTGCGACGTGGGGCATGGCGGCCTCCACGGTCGATGTGATGAACTGCCGGACGTCGGCCGGGTCATCGCTGGCGGTCCTGACTGCCAGGGCCTCATGCACCGCCTGCATCTCCTCGTCGGCGGCGATGCACCCCGTCTCCCTCTCCATCAGCAGCTGTGCGTCACGATCGGGGTCCAGGAGGGCCTCCAACACACGATACCCGCGACAGGTGGCCGCCAGCCGGGCCTCGAGGCGCCCGACCTCCCCGAAGTCCGAGTCACCCTCGCCATCAAGCAGGTCGGCCGCCGCCCCCAGACCGGCCAGGGACTCCTCGATCTCGGGGAGCGTGGCCGACCACTGGTCCAGCTGGACGGCCAGACCCTCAGCCCCGTCATCACCCACGACGGTGCGGGCGGCGGTCAACATGTGGTCCAGGGCGGCCCGGAGCGTCTGGCGGACGGCCTGGGAGGCTGATGAGAACGATCGCACGGCGTCTCTCAGGTCTCTTAGCTCCTCGCCCGGGCCACCTGACCGAGACCTGCCCGCGTTGGCCCTGAAGGAGTCCGCCTGGGCCAGCACCCGCTCCACAGTGGCTCTGTGCCGTCCGTTGATGCCGCCTATGCCATCTTGGAGGTCCTGCATCAAGCCACCCATGGCGTCTAACGCGAAGTCGGCGGTTGGGCGACCCCCCTCCATCATAGCCATAAGATTGGCTGCAGTCGACAGCACCTTGGTCTCGTAGTCATCGGCGGTCCCGACCTGCATCAAAGCATCGATGGCGTCGACGTACAGGTCCGCCAGGCGGTCCCCGAGCCCATCGTAGCGCGCCTCGAGGGAGGTCAGCTCCAGGAGGTGGTCCTGGTTGGGGGTCGGGCGGAACGACAGCACCCCGCCGATCTTGACGGTGTCGGCGCTGGACGGCAATGTACGGTGGAGATCGGGGAGGAGCTCGAGGACATTCAATACCGCCGCGAGGCCGTCGTCGACACAGCGGCCGGCCTCGGCATGGGTCGTGCGAAGGGCCAGCAGCGCGTGCAGCCCCTTCCGGATCTCATCGGGCCCGCCCCGGAGCTGCCCTGCGATCCCCGCCAGCGCCCGTTCCCCGTCGGCCACGTGGGCTCCGAGCCTCGCGAGGACCGGCCCCATGAGGCCCGTCTGGGAGGTCTGGACGTTGTAGAAGGCCTTGGCGGTTAGTAACTCCTCTGTTAACGCCCTCCCGCAGCCCACCACCTGCACCCGGAGGTTATCCAGCAAGGTGTGGGGGATCTCGGGGGGCCCGTCCAGCGATGACGATAACTCGGCGAGGCGGGGCCAGTCGACCCCCGCCACCCTGGCCAGGCCGTCCCCGGTGCGGTCGAGTGCGGCGTCGGCATCGGCGGCACAGGCGATCTCACACGGCTTGACGAGGTCGCCCAGGACGGTGATGACGTCATCCAGCGCCACCGAGCTGACGAGCCCGTAGCTCTGACCCGTGGCCCGTTGGCCGCCCGTCGCGGTGACGAGTCGCCCCAGGTCGGCCTCGAGACCCTCGATCATGGACGTCACGGCGTCACGGAGACTCCTGTGGTCAGTCACCGCCTGAAGCAGGTCACGGGTCGGGGCGAAGGAGTGCTCGACGCGCTGCCGGTCAAGGTCCGCGACGAGCCCGGCCACCGGGGCGAGGATCTCCCGCGTGATGCCCTCGAGGGCCTCCTGTCGTGCGGACGCCACTGTGAAGGCCTCAGGCATGGGTCGGCCGGCCGTGTCCATCAATGATTCAGCGTGGAGGGCGGGGGAGTGCTCCAGGAATCGGGCCACGGCGGTGAGGCGGGCGTCGGCCAGGGCCAGCTCGAGCGTCTGTTGGACCGTGAAGGTCGCGTGGGCTAGGTCGGCCCGGCATGACCGATCGAGGTCAGCGACGGCCAGGGCAGTGGCCGTGACGGCGTCGGAGTGTTGGTTGGCGGTGTCGACGGAGATGGCATGGATGTCCGTAGCCCCGTCGAGGGCCTGGGCTATCGACGTCATGGCGTCCCGGTCCACAGGCCACACGGAGTCGAGCAAGAGGACCGTGGCGTGCTGCAGCGCGTGGCTGGGGTCCGCGGTGTCCGTGAGTCCCCTGTAATGGCGCATCATCGCGCCTAACACGCGTTCGGCGACGGTCGACGCCCCCACGGCCTGTATATCGTCCTGCAGCGCCTCCTCGGCGGCCATCAGTCTGTCCTCCTCGGCGAACATCTCCCTCAATGACCCCAGTCGCATGGTGCACGCCGTAGCCTGGGCCTGGATGGTGCTGGGGAGGGGGAGGACGCCCCCATCGGTGGGGAGCGCGTCCAGCAGCCTCCGTAGCGTGGTGTGGTGCTCGGTCAACTCCTCGAGGGTCGCCCGGTCCCGCGTGCTGAGGACCGCCTCGTCGACGGCACGGGCTAGGGCGGTGGACGCGGCCAGCAGCTGGGTCTCGGCCTTGCTGTACCCTTGGTATAGCTCCATGGCCGCCGCTGTCCTCCCCGCCCGGGTGTCCGCCGCCTGTCGGATATCAGCTATCCGTCTGGCGATGCTCCTAAGGCAGTCCCCCGCCCCGCCGGCAATCGTCCCGCCGTGCCGCCCCCCGAACTCCGTCAACCGCGTCAGGGTGGCGGCGTGGCCCGCGGCGGCCTCTCTGGCGTCCTCAGCGATGGCCCACAGTGTGTACAGCCCGCCCATGAGTGTTCCTGCCCCATGGAGGGCGACGGCCTCGTCCCGCGTCATCAGGGCCGTCAGGGCGGGGGCGACGTCATCGTCATCGTCCATGGTCATTGCTCCCTTCCGGGCGGCCATCCGACACCCGACGATCTCAGGTACAGGTCGACCTAGGGCCGCCTCGTCCACACCGACGGCCGCGTCCAGCTCCCGTATCAACGCCTCGACGCCTTCGATGTGAAGCTCGTCGGCCGAGGTCTCGTGGACAGCGATCAGTCTCCGGCCCAGACCCTCGATGGCCTCGCGGCGGAGGGCCGTGAGATCGTCTACTACGACCTCCAGGTCGTGGCGCCCGGGGCACAGGACGGCTACAGGGACGGGGACGGGCTGGGCGGGGGCCGCCAGCATGTCTGTGGTCGTGTCGACGAAGGTGAGCGTGTCCTGCCCGTACTGGATGGCCCCGAACAGCGTCGCCAGTGTGCTGTCCACGGCATCGTCTGCCGCGTCGTTCCCCGCGTTCTGGTCGGCCACAAGCCCCGTCATGCGGACCCGCCAATTCTCAAGGTACGCGATTGTCGCGTTGACCGTCAGACGGACGAGTCGGGCGGCAGGGTGCACCGCGTGCAGCAGGGCCGTCCGATGGGCCACGGCGCGACACGTCTCACCGTACGCCGTGATGAGCGCCTCCCCGCCGGCCCGGATCTCGTCGATGAAGGTCACATCGCTGTCGGAGGCGGGGCTGGGGGCCTTCATGCATAGCGCGGCCACCCGGTCCATCCACCCGATCGACGACACGTTGGCGAGGGTCGCCCTGGCCGCGGACAGGGTCTGGTGAGCCTCGGTGGCTGAGTGGGTCTTGGCGTCGGCCGGTGAGGCCATGGCTTCGATTCCCGGGAGGCCCTCATTTTGAATATCTAGCGTGGCTTCCATCTGAGCCATCGCCTCCCGGAGCTCCTCTGTCGTCTCAGCCGCCATCTCGAGCTTCCCGACACGGTCCGTCAACATGTCCACCCTCTGCTGGGCGATGATATTCAGTGTGGACAGTTGGGCGTGGAGCTGCCCCGTCTTGATCCGTGTCACTTCCCCTCGACTGAGGAGGTACTCCTCGACCTTCTGGACACCCTCGAGGGCCTCCACGTACCTGTTGGCCAGGCAGTCGGGGTGCTCCTCGTCGGTCCATAGCGCGGCCTGGTCGGAGAACTCCTCGACCCTGGGGTCATTGAGGTCCATGATGGTGTCCACGTCCCACGACAGGTAGCGACGGATCATCGAGAGCAGCTCCCCGCCAATCTTCACGCCTTCCTCGTCGAACAGCGCCAGGAGGTCCGCAGAGACCTTATTCCGGGCCTCGATGTCATACAACGCGCGCTGGGCCTCCAGCTCTGCCCGGAACCCCCCGACCGAGTCATTCAGCGTGTCAATGCTGATGGTGTCGTCCTCTCCGGCGAATTCCCGGATGACGTCCGACGGGTGCAGGCCCAGGTTGACCAGGTCACCCGAGATGGCCGTCATGCGGGACATCGCGGGCTTGATGTCGTCGTCGAGGTAGGCGGACAGGGCCGTCAACACGCCCTCCTTGAGCTCGGGGGTGAACCGCGTGAATTGCCTGAGTGGCTCCCACAGCACATCTAGGGTACGGGTGAGGCGGTCCCCCAGCGCAGCGTACTCGATAAGGGCGGTGTGGACCGTGATGGTGGCCGCCGATCGGGAGGTGAGGTCGTCCCACGCCCGGCTGAGGTCGCCCACGAACCCATCACACAGTCGATGGCACTCAGTGACGTCCTCAACCGTCTCGGAGGGCGCCACGGCCGAGCTGGCCCCGAGGAGCAGGTCGCACACGGATCGTCCCTCGGCGGCGTCCTTGAGACGGCCCAGCAGCATCCTGTACAGCCCGGTGATGTCCTCAAAGCACGCGTCGACCTGTGGGAAGATCTGCGCCCTCCCCCCGCCGCCCGCCTCCGCCCATTGGGCCGTGAGGGAGGCGCGCAGCACGGCGTCGGTCACCCCCGCGAACCCAGCCAGGTCTGCATCGGGCGGCTCGGCCATGGCGCCGGCGATGTTGGTCACGAGGTCCGAGATCTTGGCGACAGCACCCGCACGGCCGCTGTCGGCGACGAACGCGGACTCGAGCGTGGCCTCAAGGAGGGAGATCTTGTCCCACACGCCGAGGATGTCTGCAGGCCCCGCCACGAGGCCGGTGGGGGCCTCACCGTTGAGTTCGGCGGACATGATGTGTGTTATGGCGAAGTCCTCGGTCACCTTGACCCAACGGGACGCCATCTCCCGTGCCGCCGCCTTGTGACCGATGAAGGCCGCCTCCCAGTCCCCGGGCGGCTGGGAGGGGTCGAGCTGCTGCCCGGTGTCCGCCACCCAGTGTTGCAGCGCCTGGATGCCCGAGTTGAAGTCGGCGCGGTGTCTGTCGCATTCGAGGATCCTCTTCAGTCGCAGCCCTATGGTGAACGTCTTGATGTCCATGGGCGCTTTCCGGCAGAAGAAGCGGTACATCAACGTGATCTCGAGCAGCACGAACCATTCATCCCTGTACAGCACAGTGTGGGCCGGACGGGGGCCACGGCGGGCACTGGGCACGTGGAACAGGTTGGGGAGGCCGTACTTCTCCTCCGCGAAGTCCACCGCGTGCTTGACTCTGTCGGGTATGGCGTGCATGTCGTCCAGCTCGACCACGTTGTATTGAAACGGGTCGTGGGCGTGGATCAGGCTGCCGAGGAAGCACCCGTTGACCATGAGGAGCCCTGCGACGCGTTGTCTGTCGTCGTCGCTCTCGGGCACGCTATCATGGTGGGAAGATGGGTAGAGCGCCGTCTTGGCCACAGCCCAGGCATACGCCGCCTCCTCGCCCTTCAGACGCGGGTACACGGGCTTCCCCGCGTTATCCACTCGGGTGTACTCGATGGGCCGCACGTAGTTATAGTTGATCAGTTGGTACAGCCCGGCCACGACCGGTGCGGTGTGATCTTGTAGCCCGGGACGCTCAGCCTTGTTCTCCAGGCGCGTCAGATCCAACTCTGGCCGCCGCGCCGCGTGTGCCCCCTCTGTATCGCCGATCGCGGTCACCGCGGCCCACATTTCCTTCATCACCTGCTCGCGGTCGACCCCATCAACCGATGGGAGCCCTTCCCAATGCCGGAAGGAGTTGGACGCCAGGTTCTTCTGCCAACACTCGACGTTTGTTCTGCGTCGCTCATCCCCGGCGAATGATATGTTGAGCATCTTCTGAGTGAGCGCTCCCCCGCGATCGTCCTGGATTTTGCCTGTCAACACGTCGATAAAGACAGCGTAGCTGAACCGCTTGTAGGTAGAGAAGATCTCTGTTGGTGATTCGATCCAGATCTCGTCCATAGCGTTCGTGACGTACTCCTCTCGGGCCTCCTCAGACAAATGTCTATCGTTCTTGGCCACAGACGCCACAATATTAGCTCTAATGTGGTCAATGTTCTTTTCGTATAGTGAGCGAATGAACGCACAGATCATTTGTGACCTTGCACGGCTAATTTCCATCGTTTTTCGTTTCTCTGTTCATTCGCCAATTCAAAGTCTTAAGAATTAAAGGCTATACTGGCGTATAACAGCCATCGTATACATATGAGGCCGATTAATTGTTCACAATACCGTTCGAATATTATTTGGCGCAACACAAATGGGTGGTTCCTGTCCCCATTGCCATGCGCAGGACTGTCTTGAGACGCTTGCTGCGCAGGGCACGACGTATTGCACTGTTTGTAACAGCGTTGTAGAGGAGAACACTATCGTTAATGAGGTCTCGTTCTCCGAGTCGGGTTCTGGTGCTTCTGGCGTTGTTGGACGCTTTGTTAGGACGGATATCGCAACGATTGGCCAATCTTCAGGCCCTGATACGCGGCCAGCTACTCTAGCGAACTGTATGTGCCCACCAGCCCTCCTTACCTAGCTCGACGCCGACTGAGCGACCTCGCCGGCAGGTTGCAGCTTTCCGAGTCTCACATCGACCAGGCCCAGCGCATGTACCTCCTCGCCCTCCAAAACGGCTTCACGTCGTCGCGTTCGGCGATGATGGTCTCTGCGGCGTGCCTTTACGTGACATGCCGCACGTACAAGACCCCCCACATGCTGATCGACTTCAGCGCCGAGCTGGGCATCAATATGTTCAAGCTGGGCAACTGCTTCCTGCAGCTCCGGCGTCGCTTCCACCTGGACCTGCCCCTGGTCGATCCATCGTTCTTCATTAACCGGTTCGTATCGGCCCTCCAGTTTGGTGACAAGAAGGGGCTGGTCACGGCCACCGCGCTTCGGCTTGTGGCGCGTATGAAGCGTGACAGCCTCCATCTCGGGCGACGACCCGCGGGTGTGTGTGGGGCAGCTATCTTCATCGCGGCCCGGATGCATGGCTTCGAGCGGTCCAAGCAAGAGATCGTCCGCACGGTGCACGTCCACATGTCCACCATTGAGAAGCGCCTCACCGAGTTCTCCTCGACCCAGGCCGCGGATCTCACCGTGTCAGAGTTCCAGGCAGGCAAGGAGCAGGACCTCCCTCCCGAACCCGCCCCGGCCCTCAAGGCCAGTCGCATCGAGGCCATGCGGGAGCTGGACGATGCGTTACGGGACCCGATGCTGCAGCTTGTGGAGTCTGGGGAGTTAGCGCCGGACGACATCTGGGTGGAGGAAGTGAGAGAGGACGACCCCGTGCTGGAGATCCTGAGGGGCCAGGTATGCTCAGAGGCACAGCAGAAGGTCAAGCACGTTGCGTGGTTCGCACACGAGGAAAGGGTATACCAGAAACGACTCAACAGCCGCAAGAGGAGGGATGCCCAGCCCCAACGCAGGTCTCGCAGGGCATACGGGGCATCGTCTGCGGCCCAAGCGGCGGACAACGTCCTGTCTGCCCGGACGCCCGGCCTGGACCGGTCCCAGTTCGTGGGCTTCATGTCGCGCGACCTCCCATCGTACACACACAACGGGCCGTCCGCCGCCTCGGCCCCGCTGGCATCGGAGGCGGAGGCACCGGCCCCGGCCCAGTTGGAGCTGGACCAGGAGCTGGAGCTGGAGTACGAGATGGAGGGGGACTTCGAGTTCTGAGGGGGCTGGGGGTCATGGGTCACATCTCTACACTATTCTACTGTAAAGCGGCTATCAATGAGTGTGCAGGGGATGGGGTTGGGCTGGTCGGGGGATGAGGCGGGTGGGATTGATTATCATTCGGATATTGATTTTTGGCCACACTGTTGATTGAAGAGCATTGATTGGTAGACAGATCAATAGACAAGACAGAAACGACAAATGGACAAAGATCTCTCCAAACAACTGAAACGCCTTTCATCCGCCACCAACGAGCTGGGCTACTACAAGAAGGAGCTCGTCGAGGAGCAGGTCCGGCTCGACACCGTCGCTGAGGATCGCCGCCGGCAACAGACCCAGGTGATCGAGGAGTCGCGCGCAATGATCGAGAACACGGTGTCCCGGCTCAAAGATGCGATGGCCGAGGTCAAGCGACACATGGTCGAGGCTGACGCGGTGCTGGCCGGCACGGACGCGGCCATCGAAATTCAGGCGGCGCTAGACGCGGCCACTAGCGCGTTGCAGTGTGAATAGGGGTTGGGGCAGCACAGGCGTGTAGTAAACATCATGGACGGTTGAAGAGAGGGTGACCTTAAAATGCATCGTTGAAAAATCTTCGAAAAATCATGCTGAATTCCATTGACGGTGCATATTCAAAGGATGAAGGTCGGGAAGAGCTCGTACAGTTCCACAAAATGACAAAACCAAAGCGCATGAACCCAAAGAAGCTGAATGAGTCGACCGGCCTTGATGATCTCAGCTTCAAGGACTGTCAGGCCATCCTTCGGGATGTCTGTGTGGCCTCTAAAACCAAGCACATCAGCCAGATCATGGACAAGCTTGAGGGCTACCGGCTAGAGGCGCGTCGCGCCAAGGTCCTTGCCACCACCGTCAATAACCTCGTCGACGCACTGTGTTCCGTGGCGGTGAGTGACCCCTATGACGAGGAGATCATCCTCGACGGCGGACGGTGGTTCCTCGAAGGGGATTATGCACCCGATGCCGACGCCCTTCAACGGCGTCTGGCTCCCCTGTGTCACGCCGTGACTGACCTCCAACAGGAGAACGAGGAGCTGAGACGCCGGCTACGGGATCTGACCATGTGAGGCCGTTCCCGTCTGCAAATAGATGGCCCGGCTGTTAAACTACCGGTGCTAGCATCTTTGTATTACATAAACTTGTTTCGGGACTTTTTAGGGCTTTATATTTACACGAGTCATGTCATCCTGATTGACACGGCACTCAAAAAACACACATGACCGCAAAACCCGCGTACGATACCATCAAAGTGCCCATCAGTCCTTGTCGTACTGAACAGTGGTGGCGACAATGCTGATCAAGGTGTCCATGTAGGCTGAGAAATCGTTGGCACACGTCTCCGTCAGACTCAGGCGCAGAGGCGGTCCAAGTACAAGAAGTGTGGGGCCTGCGGGAAGACGTTCCACTGCGATATGATGGCTGCCGAGAACATGCTCCACAGTGCGTATGGTAACATCGATACAACTAGAAACGAGTAACCACTGAGGCACGGATGTCGCGTTGACATCCTATATCATCCTCGCATCCCTGGGGGTTGAGCAAGCCACACATTGTCGGCCGAGGAATCGGTCGGGCATGTGTGTTATTGACCCTACCTTCCCTGCCGTCAAGTTCATAAAACGATCATCATAATGCTGTGAATCGAACAAGGGCAGGATCCGCGGGTGGGGTGGTAGGGTAGAAGTGAGAGATATGGAGGAACCAACGGATTTATTGGAACGTTGTTTGCCTGATTGGGATGCGAGGGTCGACCGACATGCCCCAGATGGCAGCCGGTGGGCCCAGGGACCATGTCGTGACGACACGTCTGCCGTTCCTTGACACGTGCCGGAATATT
>PPCM01001028.1_pt1 | contig 15125 bp, 13 predicted proteins | sample 1555541 | NCBI WGS metagenome assembly PPCM01 (sample SAMN05284479, study PRJNA326546) | Marine sediment metagenome, whole genome shotgun sequencing project. | isolation source: marine sediment | place: Germany: Wadden Sea | collected 2012-09-05 | reverse complement strand
GTTCACAGCACACTCGAGGGAGTCAGCCAGGCCGTAGCCTCGAGATGTGATGTATAACAGGGGTGCGACGATAGATATAAAGAGGGTTACAGCAAGGGCGGCGAGGGCCGCGACAAGTGCGAGGCCGATGTAGGGGATGGCCGCGAGGGTGAGGCAGAGGAGGAAGATGAGGGTGATGGGGATGCCGGGGATGTAACAGATGGCGGCGCGCTGCACGAGCCGTTTTAATGTCGGGCGATGAAGTATGGTCGCAAATATGGAAGAGTCGCGGGGGTAGACGGTGATCACAGAGGTGATGCCGTCGAGATAGGCCATGATGATGAAGGGGATGACAAGGACGATCTCAGCGGCGACTTGGACGATGAATACGATGGGGGCAAAGATGAGTGTGGAAATGAGGAGAGGAATAGTGAGAAAGAGGCAGATAACGGTCCCAATGACGAGAAGATGGGCCACAGCGGCGCTAACAGGGATTTGAACGGGTCGCTTAACATATATCAGCGCTGACTGAATCAGATCCGTGAAGAAGAATGGCCTCTTGACCTGAAGACCAAGAGGCTCCGGATCGGTCGCTGTAGACCGCTCAGAAAGAAGCTGCTTCTGTGTGTAAAACATTCCCTTGGCGTGTGTTGTAATTGTATCCTTAATACCCATGTGGCTGTGTTCCACCGGAGTTGTTATCTCATGAACAGATTTAGATTGATTACTCGTGAGAAAGCTTGCTCACAGCATGTACTGCCAGAGTGTCGCAGGTTCTCCAACTATCACTCGAATGGAAAACCTACTGTAAATCGTACGACTTTTTCACTGTTTTGCTCCGTCTGACATATTGAGTCCTGTATGTCGGTGGATATAGACGAAATCGATTTCCCGAAGCTGTGTAAGGGATGTTTAGGTGAGTCTGATAATCTGCAATGCGTCAAGACTGAATATGGAGCGAATTGTAAGCTATGTGACCGACCTTTTCATACTTTCCGCGTGAAATCGCCGGGAAGCCGGTGGATATCCACTGATGTATGCCATGTGTGCTCCACAGTGTACAACTGCTGCCAGATCTGCCTCAAGGACTTCGATCTCGGTGTGTCGGTCATTCTCCGCGGTGATGCAGCCACATCAAGCCTCGGGGTCGCCAAGATTGGCCGTAGCACCAAGGCCCGTGAGTATGCTGCAGCTCTTGCTCGAAAGAAGTACAGTGCCCAGATGGCATCGGATGTCAAGGCTATTGAGGCCCCGTCGATGGTTAAGGCCATAGAGGCGGCGACTAGGGGTCGCCCCGACGAGCCAGAGATGGGCCGGGTGGTCGCTGGTAAAGCTGAGCGGGGGATGGGGGTAGGGACAGCGGCGAAGGGGGAGAGTGGGTCGGTGGAAACAAAGAAGAAGGTTGATAAGCCGGTGCACCAGTCGAAGGGCATCAAGGTGGTTACTAAGCGAAAGAAGCGGTTGCTGCCCCCGCCTTGATTTCTCTCGGACACAACCTACAAACTAGGTGACATACCAATCTTTTAAACTTTGACGGCTGCACTTTCTTTATCTACTATCCGTCTAATTTCCCAAGCCATGCTTCGATTGCCTCGGCAGCGTCTTCCCACCGCTCCTCCGACAAAAGCCCATGCCCCGTCCCCACAAACATCAGACTCGCCCCCATTCGGGCGGCCGTCCGTCGAGTCATGCTGCCAGGCACATATCGATCATCTCGACCGCCGATAACGAGTGCCGGACATGTCGGCGGCGTCGTGGGGATTATGGACGCCTCGGAGATGGCGCGGATGGATTCATCTTGGAGGCCTGCCAACGAGTGCTCGACGATTGAGGTGGGGGTGGTGGGGGTGAACATCATTTCTTGAAGTGCGTTGGGGGTCGATATTAAAGTTTTAAGACGCATGGTGACCACCGTTTTGAATGTCAATAATGGGTGTCTCAGCCCAAGGCGAATATTGGGGATGATGCAGAACCCAGGGGGCATCGACGCGAGCAAGACGATACCCGCCACAGACACTCGGTGGGCGGCCATCATCGCCACCTTTCCACCCATGGAATGGCCCATAACAACTGGAGGGGAGCCATGGGTCGCAGTGGCACGGCGGATGATAGCCTCAACGTCGGAAACGTATGAGGTGAGAGAGAATAGGTTCATCGAGAGCCAATGGGGTTGTTTGGGCCCATGGCCGCGAAGATTGACTGAATAACACTCCCATCCTTGTGTTTCAAGGCGCTCAACAAGACGATCGTAATACGCCGCAGTGTGGAACGCGCCGTGGACGAGAACCAAAGATATCGCCTTGTTCGCTACTTTTTCGTCGCATATGGTCATCGTAGGTGCTTCAGAACTGTGCTATGGGCAAGATCGAGTGAGAGTTCTCATGGACGCTGTTTTGTGTTTCTTGTATATTGTGGTTCAAAGAGATGGTTACTGGCTCATAATCAGCTCCTTGCATTATGGCCCGTACTTCTTCATAAACTGTATATCAAAAAATGAAATGAACAAAACCTAATAGATGCCCAACGAATCGAATTCTAGGAGTATAGGTAACCATCATAATGGCAAAATCCGTTTATTACCGGCATACATAAATCGACCAGAGGATGAGCAGAGAGTCCTACAGGGGCGATCAGGCTGCTACACTCCTTCTGGGGCTCAAGCAGCTTGGTGTATCAGATGATCTCATATCGCGAGTCTATTCAGATCTACACGCACGCAGTCAGGCTCCCAGCCGTCTTTTAGTCTCTGGCGAGGTCCAATTGAGCGAGTCCGAGTTTGCTGCTCGACACAGAGATGCCCATGGCGATGTATTATCGGTTCTCCCTCGTGTGCACACCTATCTAACGCGTGCGGCGCTCCCATCCCCCTGTATGCTCCGTCGTCTTGCTTTGGACACTTCCATGCTAATGGCTGATCGCTACCGGATCCACATGGCGAGCGGGTTCCGTCCCGTCCCCCCCAAGGCCTTCGCCACGACTCTCGCGCCTATCTGGACTGTCTGTGGCCACATGAACCCCGTCTTTTGCCTCAAGTTCAGTATCGATGGAACCCTTCTCCTTTCTGGGGGCGACGACGGTATCGTCAAGCTCTGGGACGTGACCCGTGGCATGCTCATCACGACTCTCAAGGGCCATATACTTGAGCCGAGTAATGTCAGCGTTATAACGGAGATAGACATCAGTCCGAGCAACGCCTTCGCTGCGTCATGCGCCGGGGGTGAGGCCCACGTGATGCTCTACCCCCTCGCCCCGCCCCCCGCCCGCCAGTCTGTTCAGTATGCCGGCATTCCCCTCCTCGGCCACACTGCCCAGGCCAACCTCGTCCAGTTCGCACCCAATGGGATAGACGGACGCGAAACGTTGATATCGGTGGGTGACGACGGGCTGGTAATCGCATGGGACGTCGAGGCCGCCCTCACCGCCGTATTCAGCACCACCTCCGAGTTTGAACCCGAGTACACCGTCCTAGCCTCCGTAACCAACTCTGACGGCGCCCCGGTGGAGATATCGTGGCTGGACTTCTGCCCTACCCCCACAACCCCAGACGCGCCTCAGATATGCATAACATGTGCCGACGGCGCCATATACGTCATCACACGCACCGACGCTCGAGGCCAAGGCCAGTGGAGGGTGAGACGTGTCGCGTCGTTCGTGAGGGAAGGCGTGGTGTCGATATACTCCCCCGATGGTATGACGATCGCCGCGGCCAGTGACAGAGTGTTGTCATTGGTACCAGCCCGCCCCTCTCGATCAACATCATCATCATCGTCAACTGGGTGGAGTGTTGATCTGAGCACCTTGCCCGCCACAGGCCCCGTCAAGAACGCCACAGGGTCGACCGTATCCATCAACAACGTCCGTTTCGTGGCCTCGGGGAGATTTATCGCCGTGTCAGCCGTCCAAGAAGCTCCAAGACAGAGAATTGGTGACCACAAGATGATAGGCCTAGTGTACCTCGTCAACACCGCCACAGGGGCCGTCCGCCACTCCTTCATGGCCACCAAGGGAAACACCCCCCCGATCGTCGCCGAGGCCGTCGGATGCATAATCGTCGGCGGACCTGACGGGCTTATTCGAACCATAGACCCGGCATCACCCGCGGCGCCGCCGCTGACCTACCCACTGCTGTCGTTCAACTCGTTCAGCGGCCCCGCAGTCGGCCCCTCGGCCAGCATATCACCGAGTGTTTATGTAGCCATAACGCACGTCGAGGCCTGCCCCACCCGGCCTTTACTCGCCTTCGCCAACGGGGAGGGCCAGATGATACTCATGGGGCCGAAAGAAACCCGGCGCAGGTACCACGGGCTGCCCCAGGAGCAATTCTTCGAGGGTGACTATGGTTACCTTGCCCGCGACGACGCAGGCTGGTGTGTCGACGTAGACACGGCGCTTCCGCCACATATGATCAAACATCGGCGGTTATGCAACGCTGAGTTCACCCCTTATGAAGATGGCCCAGTGCCGTACCATGCCCAGCAGGTGAGCTGCTTTACTGAATTCCTTGCCGGCGGTCGGGTCGCACCCATAGAGACGGATTATTATTGGCATGTTAATGACTATGTCACTGGGTCGACCACCCGGCCAGGTCTGCCGGGGGCTCCACCACTCACTGAACTCCCCAAATGTATCGTCCGGCCGGCCTTGGAGATTGAAGAAGTCGTGGCCCGAGAGCGGCGCCAACTGAGGGAACGCGCGGCACGGCGGCCGGTGTCGTCACGACGCGTGCTGCGATCAAGAGGGGATGAAGAAGCAGTCGTTTCGAGCGGATCAGAAAGTGAGCGAGATCGTGAAGGACGTAGGCGAGTGGCTATGGCCGCAAGACGCGCTAGAGCCAACAGAAGGGCTGGGTTCGAGTCTGACCAGCCGGATTTCAGCGCTGATGACACTGACTCGGAGTCCAGCGATGAGGATGTACCTATGCATAGTGACGGTCCAAGCACAATCTCGGATACAGAAGACCCATTCGACCCTGCTCTTTATAAGCCATTTTATAGACTCGGGTGCGGGTCGGCGCCTGAAATCGGATGGCCGGCTCGAATGTCGGTGCCGCTGATGTCTGCGGCTGACAGGGACCGCCTCGCGGCCATCCAGGCGACGTCATTCAACTACCTTAACTCGCCGGCACCACTTGACGGGCTGCACATTTTTTATAGAGAAGAACTCGTGATTTATAGCTCAGCTGCGCATCGTAGATACGTTGAAGAACTATCATTCCTCAATATTGGATATGAAAGTGATGTCGCGTTAGCACAGCTTCCGATCAGCGATGACATATCTTTCCCCGCCCGTATCGTAGATATTGCTGCAGAATATCACATGGGTCCTGTTCAGAAGAACTACGGGTCGCGCAAGGCTGTGGCTGTGCAGACTATGGAACTCAGACCCATTCTTCCACTCGATGTAGCATCTATCCAATTCCTCCGTGGATGGCGGTTATGGCCCCAATACTGTCGAATGTTGGGGACGACGGACGAGGAGGTGGTCGAGTTACTACAACAGATAATGGACAGACAGGCCGAGACCCACCCCTTCCCCACCGTCCCCTTCCCCGCCTTTCCCGCGGTCTTCCCACCCTGGGCCCGTCGCATCGCCCCCCTCATCGGCCATAGGGTGCGCCTCACGGTGGTCCCCGAGGTCCAGTTCGCGGGGTATTCGGGACCACCCTTGGTGCCTATGGTCGCTATGACTGACTCCGTGACTGACTTGACTCGGGGTTTAGGGTATACTGCGTATCTTCCAACAAAGATCAAGGTTGTCATCAGTCCCCTCGGACCCGACAAAGAACTGACCGACGACTCTGGAAACGACTCTGGGACCGACTCGGAAGCTGAGAACGAATACAAAGTCCCCCGCCAAGGCAAATCCCGCCGGAAGTGGGTCTGCCGAGCCGTCGACTACGCCGACCTCGACCCCGAGACGGATGGACCCACCGTCATCGAACGCTTCGACGTGATGCACGCGGCCCAGGCGCTGGACGTGCCTTACCCCATAGGGAAACGGGCTGGGGCGGCGTTCGTGGGAGTGGTTGAACCGATAGCGTTTATGGATCTCAATCAATTGATGAATGTTGTGATTCTGCCAGATACGGCCGCAGACATCGCTGACGATGACGATGAAGAAGACGCGCCCCTGCCGGTCCCCGCAACGTCCATCATACTCAACAAGGTCATCGGACCGATCGATACTGACCCTGAATCCGTGCGCCGCACACTCGATGAAATCATAGATTCGGGTCGATTTAATAACTCGATGGAAGTCAGTCACACGATTCCGGAACTTCCCGTTCAGGCGTTTGAGCTCATCGCGGGCGACGAACTCGATGTTACATCCGATTTTGAGGACTATTTACCAGACCAGCCGGCCAAACGACGGGGCGGGCGGCGGAAGAAATCTGATCGGGCGACGTGCAATCTGATTGTTTCGCTGCCCAATACGGATGATAATTTTGCTGACACAACCCCGGGTGGCTCAGCCAACGTCGGTGTGTCACGACTCGTCGCGCGCGTCTCACTCGGACTCAAGGCCATCGAAGCGACCGACGACTCACTCCAGCAGTCACTCGAGGCAGCACTCAATTCCAGACGGACCGCCCTTCCGATCGACCGGACCCGACCCACCCAACCCACCCTACCCCGGTCGACCCTACCCCAACCCGCCCGCACCCGCGCCGCCGAGGCCATCGTCGCCCTGTGCCAAGAAGTCTCCTTCGGATCCCGCCTGCCTGAACTTATATGCGATCCGTCCCCGCTCGATCAATACCGCGACGACATCCCAGACCCAGTGTTTGTAGTGCTTGTTGTCCGGCGATTCATCAGTGGGTGGTACAACGCGATTCAGCAGGTGCAGACTGACCTTGATAGTATGGCTGTTAACCCGACGATTTTCAAGGAGGATGCGGATTTGGGGAAGGTTGGGCGCGGGCTGCAGGAGAGGATCATTGAGGCCGTGGGGCCGCTGTTTAGGGTTAGGAAGTGATGTGTGCATGCTACGTGGTCGAGAGAATAGATTATAAACTTATTTTGGTGCGCCCAACCGCCCAATTTTGGTGACTGACATGGCATCCTATCTCATCAACCATTCAAGTGGGGGTTGAGCAAGTCACATTGACTTATAAACTTATTTTTGTGTCTGTGCAGATCAAGACCACACGATTTATAGTCTACTCTTTGGTGTCATAATCTAATGGTACACACCTTCTCTGCCCTGCATTGCCCCATGTGACCATGCTTTCTTTTCTTCTTCTTTTTTCCCCTGGGGGCGTCACAGCAAAATCGGCCCCGATCGCGATGACTGGTTCCCCTCCGTCCAAGTATTCCACGTATCTGCGTGCGTTTGAACCGATAGAGACTTCAGAATATCAGCAAATCCTCAAAACCATTCGGGTTTGCTTGTTAGAGTTTGCTGCACGTTACAGCAGCAGTGTACCGCGACCCCTTACCTGTGGGTTGATTGGTTCCAATGTGTTTGGTCTAACGACCAAGTCTAGCGACCTAGACATCGCCATCTTCCTCGACGAGGAGAATCCCCTCAGCAACACCAAGCGCCGCCAACTGCTGGACACCATTCGGGATTACATGAAGCAAGAATACCGCGCCAAGATGATCCAATTGTTTGTTAGGGGTCGCTCTGCGCTGCTCACTGTCGACATCCCCGGCCTTCATCGACAGGTCGACGTTTCTCTTGCGTTAACCAAAGACGCCATGATCAACTCGGCCCTGTTCGCCGAATACCTCGTTCGGCCGGACACGCGGGCGCTCGACCTCGTCAAGGTGGTCAAACTGTGGGCTAAGCGCCGGAAACTGAACGATTCGTCGAATGGACAGATATCCACATATTCATTAACGGTGATCGTCATTCACTACCTGCAGCAGCTGAGCCCGCCCGTACTGCCCGTTCTCCAGACGTCTGTCGGCCCTGAATTCAGGAAGAACGTGCGGTTCGTCTCTGAAAACACCCAAACTCTCGACGAGCTCGTCACGGGCTTCTTCACCTTCTTCTCGACATTCCCCTGGTCGACCGACGCCATCAGCATTACAACCACACCCCGCCCTGCCCGCCACGGCCCCAAATCCATAATACTCCCCGGTCCTGAAGGTGAAGTCGTCGCTATTAACGGCGGGGAGGGTAGGGAAGGGCCTCCGATGATGGTGGTCGACCCGGTGACGGTCGGAAGCAACGCAGGCAGGACCCAGCGGCAGGGTGGCTTCCCGGAACTCATGAAGGAGGCCGAAGCAGCGAGAATCGCGTCAAAGGGGCGGCCAGGGGCATTGTTCAAAGATACGGCCAAGAAGGAGGCCAAGGCAGCTGACCAAAGGGTACCCGGGGCGACCAACAGACGTCCCGGCCTCCGTGTCGCAGGCACTGGGAAGCGGGTGCGGAGCCGACGCCGTGTGGTTAATGACACCGCCCCTCAGGGGAACGTTGAGAAGACAGGGAAGTAATAGAGGAAGGTGGGGCCGGTCATGGGTGTGCTGGTTAATACATTCCAACACAGCTTTGGCTTGATGGATCTTGTAAGTTCGATTTATAAATTGATTCAGTGACGACTGGCTTCACAGCGTTCAACTGGTGTCTGCACACTGGTGGTGTGTCTAGTTAGTAGCACGAATTCGCGGATCAATTCCGAGTCTTAATTCTGCAGAGCATTTTGCTACTTCTACCTTATGGGCCTTTCTGAAGGTACGCATGCTCTGCGTCTCCAGTCTAACGTCAGATTTTGAAGCTGCCGCCGAGTCCGTGCACTCTATGACCAAACGCCCGAGCAACGAGGAGTTCCTCAAGCTTTATGCCATGTACAAACAGGGCAAGTTCGGCGACAACGATACCCGTGTGTTCCTACTCGCATACCTCACTCAGCCAAGCCCAAGCTCCTCTCTAACATCAAGGACAAGAAGAAGTGGGAGTTCTGGAACAACCTGAAGGGCACTTCTCAGGAGGACGCGATGAACCAGTACATCGACTTCGCCAAGAGCCTCACGACCAAGTATACGCAGTAAACTATCATGTACTGTCACTTTCTCGGGCCTACACCAGTCAGGGGCTGTTTATCTCACTACATTTTTTCCGCATTAGTCTAGAGTCCGGCGGGGCTGTTCCGCCCCTACGCCGCATACGACTCGCTCTCCCCCCACATCTCCACGTCAGCCGTCGGGAGCGCCGAATAGCTCTCTTCTGGCGACATTGCCGGGCTAACCTCGACACATTTGAATCGAGACTCGTAGGGTTCCTCGACAATGCGCGAGGGAAGAGACATGAGAGGCTCGGAGAAGGGTGAGAACGCGTCTACCGCCCTCCCGGTGAAAATTGGCGTCTTTCGAGCCCTTACGATCGGCGCTGAATCGGGCGTCTGGGGAATGCGGACAGCAATTAGCTCTGGTGACATGGATACGTCTTCAATTGATTCTGGGCTATTCATTTCAGATGAAACGGTGTGGCGAGTATTATTGGTGATTGTTGAGTGCGAAGTGTGGCATGACAACTATAAACAGACCCGAATTATAGAAGACCTACAATGATTGGGTAGCAATGCCTTTATTGGGTTTTATTGGATATGAACCCCGGTATAGACCTCGGATTTCACTTTCTGTGTTGTGTGAAAATTTTCGTTTCGTTGAGCGCTTCTGAATGAACAAGCTTAGCGAAGACGAATTACAACAGGTATATCAGTGGGTGGATGAGATAAAACTCTCCAGGCCAAAGCGAAACATTGCTCGTGACTTTTCCGACGGTGTTTTGATGGCCGAGGTGATCGGACACCATGTTCCCCGTATCATAGACGTCCATAACTACTCTCAAGCGAACGCCATTGCCCAAAAGATGTACAACTGGAACACACTTCAGCGTTTGTCACATCCATCGCCCTTACACAGAGAAAGTTTTCTCTCAAATGAGATTCCGCGTGGACTCGGCCGAGGTTGCGGACATCGTCAACGCGCGTCCAGGAGCCATCGAAGCGTTCCTCTATAAGCTGATGAATGCGGTCGAAGAATTCAAGTCTTCCGACATGCAGCGTCGCTCTGCCCGCCCTCACCGCACCGTCCGTACCAAGCCCACCCGCTACTCGGACATCAGTCGACCCTCGAGCGAGCGTCCCCGCGGCGGGTCTGGCTCCCTCGCATCCCGCGATGCGTTCGACGGCACTGTTGAGTATGAGGAGTACGAGAGACTCGCAGGGGAGGTCGAGGCTGAGGTGCAGAGCGTCGTCGATATGGGCGGGGATCCCGAGGAGGAGCTTTGGAGGGACCAGGAGATCAGCGAGATGCGTGAGACGATTAAGATCCTGGAGATGAAGAGCGATAAGCTCAAACAGCTGCTCAAGTTGAAGGATAGTAGGATTCAGACGCTTACAGAGCAGTTGAGGGCTGGCTACTGAGGTTTGTGGGGCGTTTTCGTTCTATCTGTAAAAACAAGTTTGCCGGCATCGGTTTCATTCTGCAAACACTGACTGAAAGGCGGCTAATGTTTGGATTGAAGCGGTCAGCTGTTGACTATGAGAAGGTGGGTTAGAATTCTCACGTTTAACACAGGAAAATGATGTGAACGCTCAACTGACCGGAAAAATGAACTCGATCGGCAAGAAGGACTTCCCAGAGGCATCCCCAGACCAGAATGTCACCATATTCAGTTCATGGCGCGCGATGCGCACCAATGGTATGCTCATCTTGACCCTCTTACCCAGATGAGGCCAACTCGTTTGAAGTGGCCATCAAGGACGACAAAGACGTCTTTGACGACCCCGATAACCTCCTAGCTCACGACACACCGTTCGAACACGATGCCATCGACAACGATCTTACCACCCCCAAACGGGAGATTGCCCAGGGCGTCCAAAGGGTCAGGGCCGGGCTCGCGAGACTTCCGAGAATCGTAGACGGAGTCAAACCGGAGGAATGGACACACGAGAGAAGGTTGCAGGCGGTGCACAGTCAGTTCCAAATGGTCGGGTCGCTGTTCAACTTCTGAGGCAGCTTCAACATTCATTGCTCATTATTATAAATAACTGTAAATATATGACTGTACCTGCGTAAAATGCGTAGGCATCTTGTTATACTCACTTGTGTGTGTTCAGATAACGTGGTATTTGTTGCACTAAATTCGGGTAACAAAGAAAAACCAAGCCATGATTGTGACTTCCCGGCTCGTTTCTGGTTGGGTTATCCCTGCTGATGTATTTTGTGAGGCTGCGAAGCTCCCAATTGAGAGTTTCGGTGACGAAAACGCTGATTGCCTCGGCCAAATGACGCACCTTCTTGAGATTGAAGGTGTAGACGAGGTCCTCATACCAAAGAGCGGGGACACACCGCTCCTCTATGATGGTGAGTCCATCATGCTGATCTATGAGACGCTGATGGAGGTCGACAAGCCGGGAGCCGGCAACGCGTCGGGCATTTTTGCCGAATCGCCGACGCCTCCCGCTGAGATCGACGAGATAGTGCGCGAGACCCTGAGCAAGATGGGCATCGACACGGTGCACGGGCCACTGTTGCTGCTCACGATGCAGGACGTTGAGGAGTGAGCTGTATGATAAAAGATTTCTCTCTGTCGCCTGGATATGATCGTGTGTCGACAATTAGAGGGTTCCCGTGTCTGCAAGATGAATGTGCTTCGTCGTTTATGGGCGACGATAAACTGGTTGGGTTTAGGACGGCTTACGAGAAAGAATTCAAAAAGAACCCTATTTGGCCTGCGCTCGCTATTTTCCCTCGGGGTAGGTCTCCTGGCAGCCTACTCTGTTTTGTTTGTGAAAAAAAACTTTATAGATGGCGGTTAGTGATTGCGCGGTTCTACAAATGACAAGGAATGCGCACGCACAACGCTTCATGCGCATGATCGAACCTAGTACTGATGAAGAGGGACATTCATCTGCTCGTCGCTCGTTGCGGGGTCCTCAATCCAAGGCAATCCGGAAGGGATACAAGAGCAGCCTCTTTCAAGCCTCCCCTCGACCTGCCCGCCAGCCGCTAAGCTTTGAAATCCTTCGTACAGCCTCGCGCAATCGCTGTGTGGCTTCTGACGCCTCTAGCAGCGGCAGCTCGGACGGCAGTGCAAGCGCCTCAGAGACTGACGCTACCAAGATCCGGCAGCGTCGCAACGTGTACGATGAGTCCGACTCCGCGTCCACTGTGTCCTCTGGCACGTCCTCCTCGAGCGATTCGTCGTCCGAGGAGGAGCATGACCTTCCTCGGCGATCATCGCGTCCACGGCGGGAATCAAGGAGGTTTGTGGACCTCAGTGCGGCCGCCCAAAGCCGCATAGCTGACCCTCGTACGTCCCAGCGTATCCGTGCGGCAGGTAAGCGTTTCCCAACCACCGAAGCGCTGCGTCATTCCATCAGCAGCGACGACGACTCCGTTGCCGATGACAGTGACGGCATCATCCGTGATACCGAGCGCGACTACCGGAAACGCTACGGCATAGGCAAGCACCCAGCCCTCAACGGGGCCGCCGGTGCCCAGGGTAACCGACCAGTACCCGCGGGTGGCGCCGCAGGAGGGCAGGGTGGGGGTGGGACAACCATTGATGCGACCCCCCACTCGGGTGATACCGGGTGCACGCTGGATGACGTCATCGGGTATGGCCCCGTCAAGGCCCGGCTTGAGGAGCTGCTTTATCCCATCCTCAACAAATCGGCCAACGGGTTGGGTGGGGCGGGTCCACGCATGCCGAAAGGGCTGCTGCTGTATGGCCCGCCGGGGAACGGAAAGACTCACATGATACGCGCTCTCGTGGGCAGCATGAACGCCGCATCAACCTCACCAACCGACGCCAAGGTCTCATTCTTTATCCGCCGCGGCGCCGACTGTTTATCAAAATGGGTTGGTGAAGCCGAACGTCAACTCCGCGGATTATTCGACACGGCCAAAAAACACGCCCCGGCGGTGATATACTTCGACGAACTCGACGGGCTCGCCCCCGTCCGATCCTCGCGACAGGATCAGATCCACTCATCCATCGTCAACACGTTGTTAGCACTGATGGATGGTGTGGACGCGCGGGGTGACGTCATCGTCGTCGGGTCGACCAATCGCCCAGACTGCATCGACCCCGCCCTTCGTCGACCAGGTAGACTCGATACAGATGTTTATATGGGGCCACCGACGGAGGTCGACCGGGCGGGTATCATCCGACATGTCACCCGCGGGTGGGCTGCCTCCCGCCCCACCCCCGCCCTGGCCGCCCACCTCGCCTGTTTAACGGAAGGCGCGTCGTGTTCTGACCTATCAGCCCTCCCAGCAGAGGCCTGGTTCGTCGCACGAAGAAGGGCTGGGTTGACCCTACGTGGTAATGATAAGAAACTCCCGGGTGTCCCTGCCGATTGCTGGATGGCTGCCCTAGCGAAAATGAGGCCACGGGCTGCTCGATCTGTCATTCCAGCACCAATGAAACCAATCGCCATCCCACTCGCCGATACACTCACCCAGGCCGTTAAACACACCCTGCCTGAGGCCGCCGCGGGCAGGTCGCCCCCGTATTACCACCCGGTAATCCACATAAACACCCACCCCGGGTCTGCCCGAGCACCAGACGTCGCGTGTGCCGCGGTGCGCCGCTCGGTGGCGCTCTTGGGACTTCAGCTGACCGAGGTTGACGCTGCGAGATTGCCGGCAGATGCAGCAAATCTGCCTTTTGATGAGAGATTATGTCAGTTTATAGATAATGTTGCGAACAGCGGAGGGGTGCTTCTTCTCGGCCCCGCGCTGGCCGCCGCCGGAGACGACTGGGTTAGTGTGGCGCTCGCTGCCGTCGCGCGCTGCCCTGTGGGCTCTCTGACCATCGTTGTTGGCCCGTGTCCTAAGGCCAGTGGTGTGATTATCGGCCCAGTGCTGTCTGTACCTGAGACCGTTGATGTTGGGGTGGGTGTGGGTATGATCGTCGAGTCCGCCCTCGCGTCTGTCGCGCGCCCGCCTGACGTTGACATCGACGAGGTCGACCCCACCCCGACCCCCGCCCCGCCCGACCCCACCCCCGCCGGGCCGACCCCCGACGATCTCCGAACCATCGAGACGCTGCAATGGGCACTCACAGACATTATCCAACAGATGCGGAAGGAGAAACGAGACTACCCCATCGAGCCTTACCTTACCCACCCCGATGTCGCCACCGAGCCGTTCGACCCCACCCCGCCCTTTCCTACTTTATGGTGGATTATAACTCGAAACGATCGGGGTGATTACTGTCACCCCGATGAAATGTTCGATGACCTCGCACGCATGGCGGTCGCTGTCAAAGAAGGCGCGTTTGGGGGGACGGCCAAGGAGTCGGGGCACGGCAAAGGTGCTGAGCTGATCAGGTATGTACTGTTTAGGAATATAGTCAGATTGGCACGGAAGCGGGCTAACGATATTAGTCTGCCCGTTATGCTCGCCTGCAACATCCTTCGCGATAAACGAAAGGCGGCGCGGGTCGCCGCCGAGAAGACTGCCAACACCGACTCCGCGGCGGTCGAGGAGACTCAACCTATCTTCACCACCGACGAACCCATCCCAAACGCACCCTTCACGGTCGACCTCGGCCCCCTCGTCGCCGGGCTGACCCAGAGTTTAAGTCTTGAGACCCCCCAAAGTCTCGATGAAGGGCTCGCCAAGCTCGAGGCAGTGCATGGGGCTGTGACACGGGCGGCGATCGGGCGGGCGGGACAGGAGCTCGTTGACGCCGTGATGGAGGCTGCCAGGGGAGATTAAATCGCACGCTTGTTTAACGCGGGTGGATTTCGCGGAGGCAAGTGCCTGGCTGACCAGACAAAACGTGGTTGGTGAGATGCTCGAAAAAATGCTCGCCTTTGCGGCCCAAATCGTCGTCTCAGCCCTCGATCCGATCCGTTCCTTGATCTTCCCTCTCGTAAATCGCCTGTACCCCAAATTTCAGCTCCGAACTTTTGTCTGGTGTTTATAATTTGTTCCTTAATCAACCGCAAACAGCACGGGTAATTAAGGCCGGCTCTGGTTGGGTACCTTTATATATTATCCACACCCGTAAGTATGTATATAATAGATATCTAACTTGTATATCAGCTTTCAACCGGTATTGTGCCCGTATTTTGATTTGTGTACTCTCCTTCTATACAAACATGAAGTCCTGACACTTCACGCATGCTGTTGCGAGCTCAACTGGTCGCAGGAAGCTCCAAACAAATGATTTACAACTCT
>PPCM01001027.1_pt1 | contig 15132 bp, 8 predicted proteins | sample 1555541 | NCBI WGS metagenome assembly PPCM01 (sample SAMN05284479, study PRJNA326546) | Marine sediment metagenome, whole genome shotgun sequencing project. | isolation source: marine sediment | place: Germany: Wadden Sea | collected 2012-09-05 | reverse complement strand
TTATTTGTAGAATATCTGAAAACATATCTTTTGAAGCATTTAAAAGATCTTGTTGCTCTTCATCCGTAGCCTCAAATTGAATATTTACAACGAATTTGTCGTTAGTTCCATATTTGATTGTAAATGTACGCTGACCCAGAACTACGGTATTCACAATAAAATGACCGATCAAATTATGATCATCGCTTTCGATGTAACACTCTTTTTCTGGAAACTCAAAATTACACTGAACGAGAAAATATGGTCCTATTGAATTGATTACTTCATCAATATCATCGTAGTTATCTGGCTCAGGATGATCATCATCAAATGAAACTTGATAATAATCGCCGCTTATTGATACATGGCATTTTTTATATTTTAAATTTGTCATTTTATTCTGCCTTGCGAACGACGAGCTAACCTGCCACAAAAGCTCGACACTCTTTGATCTGTAGAAAACGCGCCGGCTTTTGTGGTCAAGGTTCAGCGCCATGTTATGTGCTTAACATACTTATCTTGTAGGAATAATTGGTGGTGGTGCACTATGTGTAGTACCATCACTTTCATGGACTACGCCTACAGATTCACACACAATATCTATTTCTGAACCAGTTGAAGCCAAAACCATTGAGAAATGAAAAAGCTCCGGCAATTTAATTCCTGATGTTTTCCATGTGTCAGTGGCTTTATCTATGAATGGGCTACTGTGATTTGCGGTTGCGTCTGAAACCATTTCGCCATCAGACATGCCAGAAACTCCCCCGTTCATTTTAGTTTCCATGTAGTAACAATCATGAAATATCAAATTGACTCTCTGTGATTCCCATTCATCGTAGTCTGTGATGAGGTCAAGATAGATAATGGTTTGGTCCAATGAATTGGTTCTAATTATTCTAATCTCATAGAGAACGCTATCATGCCAGCACTGGTCATTTAGAAAACTTACGGCTTCTTTGTGAATATACTTCTTCATAGTTTTTCCACATAACAATTAATATACCGCTATCCAGCGGCATATCATCCGTATTGGGGACAATTGCCGCTATCCGGCGGCATTTCCACGTTTTTCGGGTAATATGTCGCTGGATAGCCGTATATCCCGATTGCATCCTCGGGAAATATTATAAATTTCAAATAAATATAAAATTAGATTTTTTGAATACCCCGCTTGGGCGGGGCAGCATCCTTTATTGATTTTATCTATCCAAAAACACTAAAATTATCAAGAAAAATATGGTGACGTAAAATGCAACAGCGAAAACCAAACTTGTTGGATCAAGTACGACAGATAATCCGCATGTAACATTATTCCCTTGCCACGCAAATATCCTACGCCGGCTGGATCAAACGGTATATTTTGTTTCACGGAAAACGGTACCCTTTGGATATGGGTACTCCCGAAAATGAAGACTTTCTCACTCATCTCGCCATGGTCCGTAAAGTTTCATCATCCACACAGAACCAGGCGCTTAATGCACTGGTATTTCTTTACAAGCATGTTCTTGATAAGGAACTCGAAAGCAGAATCGATGCGGTAAGAGCTAAGCGCCCCTTGCGCCTGCCCACGGTTTTATCACACGAAGAGGCAATGGCGGGCATTGAAGCGGTTCCCGAGAATAGAAGGCTCATGGTAAAAATGTTGCACGGTTGCGGGCTTCGGTTGCGGGACTGCCCGCGGCTGAAGGTCAAGGATATTGATTTTACGATGAATCAGATCCCGGTGAGAGACGAAAAAGGGGGAAAGGACAGGGTGACCGTACTGCCGAAGAATGTGAGACCGGGACTCCATGATCAATTGAAGTATGCACACAAACTTCACGAGCAGGACCTGAAACAGGGGTTCGGTGCGGGATGGCGGTCAGGGGCCCAATTGACTCGTAGCCGGCTGAAAATATAAAGACACAAGAGCCCACATTCTTTCCTGCTACCCTACCCCGTAGTTTTTCAACTTCTTGTGAAGGGTCTTCCGATTGATCCCCAGCCGCCTTGCAGTTTCGCTTTTATTGCCGCCGGAAGCCGCCAACGCCTTAAGAATCACCTCTTTCTCGATTTCCATGAGAGGCCGGGTTTCACCTTCGTCCCCCTGCCGTTCTCCCCCGATCCCATCTAAATCAGCTCGGGAAATCGCCATGGGAAGCTCCCTTTCGCTTATATAGTCGCCGGAAAGGAGTATCACCGCCCGCTCCACGGCATTTTCCAGCTCCCGGATATTGCCGGGCCAGCTGTATTTCAAAAGCATATCCATGGCCTGGGGAGAAAAGCCCTTGACGGTTTTCCGGTTCTTTTCGGCATATATTCCTAGGAAATGCTGCGCCAGCAGGGGAATGTCCTCCGCCCGCTCCCGCAGGGGCGGCATGTTCAGGGTGACCACATTGAGGCGATAGTAAAGATCCTCGCGAAAACTCCCCTCCTCCGCATCCGCCTTCAGATCCCGGTTCGTAGCCGACAGGATCCGCACATCCACCGAAATGATATTTCCGCCCCCCACCCGCTGGAGTTCCCGCTCCTGGATTACCCGGAGCAGCTTGGACTGCATGCCCTTTGACATCTCCCCCACCTCGTCCAAAAAGATCGTCCCCCCGTCCGCCTGCTCGAAACGCCCATGGTGCCGCCGCTCCGCCCCCGTGAACGCCCCCTTTTCATGGCCGAACAGCTCGGATTCCAGCAGGGGCTCGGAGATGGCGCCGCAGTTGACGATCACGAAAGGAGCCTTGTTTCGCCTGCTGTTGTGGTGAATCGCGCGGGCAATAAGCTCCTTTCCGGTACCGCTTTCCCCGGTAATCAAAACCGTTGCATCCGAGGGGGCGACCATGGACGCCATCTCCATCAGCTCCCGCATTCCTTCACTCGTTCCAACGATCTCGTCGGCCCGGGAACCGTTTCGGAGTTTTTCCTTCAGGGACCTGTTTTCAACCTTGAGCGTAAGGTGTTCCCTTGCCCTCTCGATGGAGAGCTTAAGGACCTCGAAGTCCAGGGGCTTGGTCAGGTAATCGTATGCCCCCAGCTTCAAGGCCTCCACGGCGGACTCCACCGAAGAGTACGCGGTCATGATCAGGATGGGGATGGCGGGGTTGTATGCCTTGATGTTTTTCAGTGCCTCCATGCCGCCCATCACGGTCATGCGCACATCCATAAGGATCAGGTCGAATGCCCTCTTCCGGACCTCGGCAACGGCAACACTGCCGTCGTCCACCGCCAGGACTTCGTATCCCCAGCTTCGGATAATCGTCTTCAGTGCCACAAGATGGCCTGGATCGTCGTCCACAACAAGGATCAGCGTCTTTTCTTCCACCATCACTCATTACCTCTTTGACTTCTCAATGGGTTGCCCTTGGAACCAGGATGGTGAAAACCGTTCCCTTCCCGGGCGTGCTCTTCACCTCGATACGCCCCTTGTGGGCCTCTATGATCTTGTGGACCACGGCAAGCCCCAGGCCGGTTCCCTTGGGTTTGTTGGTAAAATAGGGGTCGAAGATCTTCGGGAGATCTTCCCGGGAAATGCCGCTGCCCGTGTCCGAAACCTCGACCGCCATAAAAGCTTCACCGGCCGGTTTGCTTTCCACGGAAAGTATCCCGCCGTTATCCATGGACTGTACGGCATTGAGAAAGAGATTGAGAAGGCACTGGGAGAAACGGTCCGGGTCCAGAAAGGCCCCCTGGTCCCCATCCGTTGTCAGCTCTATTTTCACCTTTCCCGCTGCCGCGTCCCTGCCGATGAGGCGAACCGAGTGGTTCAGCAGCTCATCCAGGCGGACGGGCCCGCATCTCAAATCCGAAGGGCGTGCAAACTCCAGCAGCTCGGTGATCACCCGGTTCAGGCGGTCCACCTCGCGGACCATCACGTCCGCGGCCTCCCTTTCTTCGCTCCGCCCTTCAAACCGACCGCCGAAATAGGAGGCAAGGCCCTTTATGGAACTGAGGGGGTTCCGGATCTCATGGGCCACCCCGGCGGCAAGGCCCCCGAGCGCGGCGAGTTTCTCCTTTCTGCGGATCTCCTCCCGGAGCCGCCTGACCTCCCCCAGGTCCCTGAGGATCAGGGCGTTCCCCACGCCCTCCCCATCCTTGTTCACGATTCTCGCGGCACTCACGCTCACCGGCACCTCACCCCGGTCCGGAAACGTCCAGGACATATCCTGTTCAAGGATCTCTTCGCTTCCTTCCAGGAGGGATTGCACGGGGCACCCCCCATGGGGAAACACCGATCCCGGCGATCTGCCCTGGGCGTCGGCCGGGGTCACGCCGGATATTTTACCGGCCGCATCGTTGAAAAAGGCGATCCTGCCCCGCCGATCCGTTGCGATCAGCCCCACGGGGAGCCTTTTCACCACCTCTTTTGCAAACGCCTCGCTGTCCCGAAAAAGACGCCTTGCCGTTCGATAGCTCTGGGCCCAGAACAGGGAGAAAAATCCCCCGAACCCCAGCAGCACGAGGACCGAGGAGATAATCACCGTGTTTCTAATATCCGCCTTGTGCGCTTTTTCGAAGGGGGCCATCTCGAGCCCCACAAAGATGAACTGGTCGGCCTTGAGCAGGTTCGTGGGACTGCACCAGTCTTCAACGCCGTTGGGCCCCTCGACAAGGCAACAGGCCTCTTTTTTACCGACGCCGCCGTGACGGCAGACCATCTTTCGCAAGGGATGTTCCGATTCTATGGGGAGGAAGTTGCGGTATACCTCAAACACGGGGCGGCCCCTTTCATCTTCCGTCAACCGGCGACGCGCCGCTCTCACAAGGTTACCCCCGATTTCAAGGAATTCGGCGGGCAAGGTCTCCCCAACGCGGGCCCGGTCGCTCGCGGCAAGGATTTTGCCGTTTCCATCCGTAACCGTCAGGTAGAGAATATCGGGTTGACGCGCGGTCTCCTCCAGCAAGGTCTGGACCTGGCTGCTCCCCCAGAACATCCCCATCATTCCCGTCCGCGCCCCGGCCTCCACGGCCTTGATCAGGGCCGCCCCCTTTTCCCCCAGAATCATGGACATTTGATGCCGCTGTCGATCCACATTCCGAAAGGCAAGCACCACCACCACGATCAGAAGTGTGACGGCCGCCCCGATGATGATCCAGGGCGTTGCCGCCATGGCCCCTTGATCTTTTCCAACTCTCTTTTCCATATCCGTTCCCCGTGCTCTTTCAATCAAATCATCCCCGGTTTCCCCTGTGTCGGCTTGCGCCGACATAACGCGACGCATCATATAACCGCCAACCCCCCGTCAATTCGATTCTCATCACCAACAAGCCTTGATTTCGAGCAGTTCTCAAAAACACCCAATGGGTATAAAGTAGGCAGTTGGGTAAAAACGCCCCACAATCGATTGCCGGATTTGTGTCGTTTGTACCCTCCCACCCCAGAACCGACGATTCAACCGATATGTGCAGTAACCATTCCAATAAGGCAACACAATCGTCCACCTGACAACGAAAACCATTGCAAATAAGCAGCATGACCTTATCTAAGGCCACACACAATGAAAACCACCGTAAAAAAAAGCGCCCCCCGGATTATTGAGTACAACCCGGCAACCGCCGCCATTCTCATTGATACTTCGATTTCCATATCATTCGGCACATATGTTGCTTTTACTCATCCCCGAATATGAAGCAAGAATCGCTTCCACTTGGCAAGGGAATAACCTTGCGGAACAATTCTTGACAATTTTCGTGTGATAAAAACGAAGAACCAACAGGGACAGTTTGAAATTGCCGGCAATCGTTTCCCCCGAATTCTGGAGATTATAACGTTTTAATGCAAAGCCAATATGATATAATCGGGATCAGCTCGCATAGTTTAAGGTCCTCTTCGCTCTTGGACCCTCGCACATAATTGTTCTCAACAGTGATGAACTCGTAAAAAGTCAAAATCATTTTTTTGACCCCACCAAAATGAGGGACAAGCAGATTGAAACAACGACCGGTTGTGGTCGGTTTTTTGAAAGCCGACTTTTTACAGGGGCATCAACAGTCAGTCGCAAAGTCACCATCAACGAAAAGGCCCGCGCTGCAAATCAGACGGCCGGCAATCGCGGACAAGAGGGGTCAACACGATTCGGAGGGGAAAATGGGAAAACCGATTGTACTTATATTGGCGGCATTGCTTTTCATGGGCCCGCTCCTTGCCGGACAGGGTGTCTCTCGGGCTGAAAGCCCCCGTGTCCGGGATTTCAAAGCCGCCGGTGAACGTCTCGGTGAAAGGGTGGATATGAGCGACCTCGTCTCCCTTGCGTGGAAACGGAATCCGTCGATCCGCGCCGCCCAGAGCGAATGGGAAGCCGCCGTTGAAAACTACCGGGTCAAGAGCGGATACCCCGACCCCATGATCAACTTTACCTATTTTCCCGAACCCATCGAAACCCGCCTCGGCCCCCAGGACTGGAACGTGGTGATCGCCCAGCCCATCCCCTTTCCCGGCAAGCTCGGAAAAGCCGGAGATATCGAGGCCGTGGGGGCGGAAATGGCACGGCTGAACCTGGACCGGGTCGTCCGAAAGGTCCGTGCCGACCTTGTCGAGGCTTTTCACGAACTCCTTTATATACAGCAGGCAAGGGAGGCGGCCGAACAGAGCGCCCGCCTCCTCGACGACCTGCGGAAGATCGGCGAGACAGCCCACGCAGGGGACCGGGCCACGCTCACGGATGTGGTCAAGGCGCAGTCCCAGGTGGGGCAGATCCGGTACGATATCCTTCTCCTGGACGAGCTGGAGCAACGGGAAAAGAGCCGGATCAACGGGCTGCTGGACCGTCTTCCCCATGCCCCCCTTGGAAAGGCCGGCGGAATAGATGTTCGCATACCGGAAATCTCCCTCAATGACGTGTACCGCCTTGCCGAGGATCGAAGCGAAACCATCCGCATGGCGGAACTTGCCGTGGAAAAGGCCGGCAAGGGAACCGAGCTTGCCCGCCTCAAGGGCTTTCCGGATTTCAAGGTGGGTCTGTTTTATGCCGGGATCGGAGATCCGGACGTGAACTCGCCTCCCCCCGATGCGGGGGACGATGCCCTCGGCATCCAGTTCGGCATGACCATCCCCCTCTGGACCGGAAAGAACAGCGGCCGTATTGCCCGCGCAAGGGCCATGGAGAACAGGGCAAAGGCCATGCGGGCGACCCGGGTCAACTCCGTCAGGACCCGAATCAGCAACCTCTGGTTCAAGCTGAAGAACGCCGAGCGACTTATCACCCTCTACCGGGACGACCTGATTCCCCAGGCCATGGGTTCTCTCGAAGCGGCCGAGACCTGGTTCCGGGAGGGCGAGGGCAGCTTTTCGGACTTTGTGGAGACCCAGAACACCGTTTACAATTTTCGGCTCTCCCTTGCCCGGGCCGCTGCGGACCACGGCAAGACCCTGGCGCGGCTGGAGCAGATTGTAGGTGCCTCCCTCACCGGCAACACGGCTGAAATCGGCGAAAAGGAGGGGAAATGAAACGATTCGCTACCCTGCCCGTAACCATGCTGCTGATTGTCCTTACCGTCACATCCTGCCGGTATCGGGAATTAAAAAAAGATCTGATTAATTATGAACCGCCCCAATCGGAGTATTCCAAAGGGACACGAACAGACAAGCGCTCGACCCCGCAAGGGAGTGATTTGGCCGTCCCCGGGCAACCGAACGGCTCGAATGTGAATTCCGCCCCCTCCGGGCTACCGAACGGCTCGAATGTGAGTTCCGCCGCCTCCGGGCTACCGAACGGCTCGAATGTGAGTTCCGCCGCCTCCGGGCAACCGATCGTCTCGGGCGCAAGCTCCGCTCCACTCGAATCGGCTGGTTCGGTTGGAAGCAATGTTGCTGATTTATCGAGATATGCCGCGCCAATAACCGGAGAAAGAGCAAATAACAATGAAAGCACTCTTTACGACATAAAGGACGATACGGCATTCGAAGCCGCTCAAAATCAACTCGATAATCTCCGGACCAAGTGGGAAGCAACCGCCAAAAGAGAAACAGGTTTTATTTCTCCCTCCCCGACAAGCATCGATGCCCTCAAACAGGCTCGGTCGAACGATCAATTTGTCGCAAAACTGCTGAAACAGGGTGTCACCCTGGAAACCATTGAAGTACTCACTTTACTAAGAAATCCTTCCATCAGGGCTGCCCAAGGGGATCTTCTGGGGGCCGTCCAGTCCTTTACCCAGGTAAAGAACCTCGACGCGGTTCTCCGGCAGTATGCAGCCTTTACCGAAGGACTCGCCGTTTCCGTCGGCCCCATGAAAGGCAAGGAACCGCCGCGAACAAAGTTCCCCTACCCCGGCGTGACCGCCCTCAAGGGGCGGATTGCCGAGGAAACGGTACGGATCGCTTCGGAAAAACTCTCAACAGCAAGAAGAAGCGCCGTTACAACCGTTCGAAAGATATACTGGAATCTCCTGTTCACGGCCGAGGCCCGGCGTATCGCCTCCGAAACCCTGAACATGTTCAAGCACCTCGAATCCGTTGCGGATACCCGCTACAGATCCGGCAGGACCAGCTTCCAGGATGTGAACAAGATCATTATCAGGAGCCGCCTGCTGAGCGAGGAGTTGGTGACCCTCGGGGAAAAGGAACGCAATCTTGAAGTAGGCCTCCTTTCCATGCTGACCCTGCCCCCGGAAACGCCGGTGGGAAGCGTGGCAGCCAAGCCCCCATCGAAAACAGTGCCGCGCCTCGGCGACCTTTACCAACGGGCCATGAAGTACCGCCAGGAGATCCGGATTCTTGGGGCCAGGCAGGCAAAGACGGCGGGCATGCTGGAGATGGCCGAAACCATGATTCTGCCCCCCTTTACACTGAACCTCTCCTCCTACAGCGACGCTGCCGTGATTCAGGCCGGCAGCGCGGCCGTAAAGCCCGCCTTTTCCGTAAGACCAAAGCTTATGCCGAAGCCCTGGTTTGGCACAAACGATGCGTGGCTTGCCCAGACCCGGCAGAAGCTTTCCGCCCTTGGGGAAAGGCATGCGGCCGCGGTCGCCAAAACCCGGAGGGAGGTTCGAAACGCCTGGTTTTCGCTGGACCTAGCAATCCGGGAGGAAGCCCTTTACCGAAAACGTATCGTGGGCCTCTCCCTTTCCACTCTGGATGTTTCAACCCGGGGATATGAAGCGGGAAAGGTCTCCTTTGCGGATGTAATCCAGTCTTATACCGGCTGGCTCATGGCAAGAACCGCCCTTGCAAGAAAAACCAGCGATATTGGCGTCGCCCGAGCCTCACTGGATGCGGCAACCGGCATCGACTCACACAATTAGCACGGAAGATACCGGATTTCAAAACACCGGGAAGGGCAAGGTAAATGGAGAAAAAAAGCAGCATCAAACCCATCATTACAACAGCATTGATCACGGCGCTGATCACCCTTGGGGCAGGCATGGCGGGGCTGCGACTCCTGGGATATCATGCCCCGCACGGCGCCTCCTCCTCCGCTTCCGGCGATGCCGCGGCGGAAGTGAAGAAACAGCTCTACACCTGCGGCATGCATCCGTGGATAACAACGGAGGAGGAAGGACTCTGCCCCATCTGCAATATGGAGCTGACTCCCAAGCGGGATTCGGACGAGGCGCCCTCGGGAGAGGCCATGGAGCGGACGGTGGTTTACTGGCGGGCCCCCATGGACCCCGCCGAGATCTACGAGGCCCCCGGGAAAAGTAAGATGGGGATGGACCTTGTTCCGGTATACGAGGACGAGCTGGTGGGGGGCGTGGAGATCAAGGTGGATCCGGTGACCGTTCAGAACATGGGGATACGCACCACCAGGGTCGAGGAAACGCCCCTGGTGCACACGATCCGCACCTACGGCCATATCACCTATGACGAAACCGCCATGGTCAAGGTCAGCCCCAAGATCTCGGGCTGGTTCGACAAGCTTCACGTGAACTTCACCGGGGATGTGGTTGAAAAGGGCGCCCCCCTTTACGATATCTACTCTCCTGAACTTCTGGCCGCCCAGGAGGAGTACCTTTCGGCCCTGAGGAGCCCCTCGGGAAGCATGGTGGAATCCGCCAGGAGCAGGCTCTCCTTTTTCGACCTGGGGGAGAGGGAGATCCGCGCAATAAAGAGTTCCGGAAAGGTGAAGCGGACCCTGACCATCCGCTCCCCCGCAAAAGGTGTCGTGATCCAGAAGAGCGCGGTGGAAGGGGGCTTTGTAAAAACCGGCACCACGGCTTATACCATCGCCGATCTTTCAAGGGTCTGGGTGGAGGCCCATATCTACGAGTATGAGATGGAGATCATCGAAAAGGGGCTGGATGCGGAGATGACCCTCCCATACCTTCCGGGCAAGGTCTTCAAGGGCAAGGTCACCTTTATCTATCCCTATATGGAACGGGGCACCCGGGATCTTGTGGTTCGCCTGGAGTTCGACAACCCGGACCTCGCCCTTAAGCCGGACATGTTCGCCGAGGTGCTGATCCGCACTACCGGAAAGGGGTCGGGCCTTACCATCCCGTCCGAATCGGTGATCCGCTCCGGCACCCGCAACGTTGTTTTCGTGGCAAAGAAAAACGGGCGGTTCACCCCCCGTGAAACCACCCTGGGCATTCCCGTGGACGGCGGCAGGGTGCAGGTTCTCACGGGTCTTGCGCCTGGGGAAACCGTGGTCACCTCGGGCCAGTTTCTCCTGGACTCGGAATCGCGGCTCAAGGAGGCGGTGAGAAAGATGATGGAAATCCCTCCTGCTTCCGAAGACAAGGAAAAGGAAAACGACGAGGATTTCTTCGGAGATTTGGAAGACGGGGACAACGGCCCCAAGGACACCGGAAACAGCAGTGGGGACGATTTTTTTCAAGACTTGGAGTAATCGTCACTTGGCGCACATACGACAAGCATTCATATTAAACCGGCAACTGAAAACATCACCCCATCAGTATACGTCCACCTGTTAACGAGCAACTTGCCGCACAAGCGGTTGGGGGATTTAATTACCGAGTTAACAACAACACATTCTTACTGTAACGGGCAAACGATTGTGAGAGGTTTATGGAAATAAAGCATGGTAGAACAGCAATATCCGCGACAACAACCGGACCGCGTCGGCATCGGCTAAACCAGAGCGCCTTGCTCCCTCATGGGGAATGCTCCGGAAATGTGGCTTTGCACAACACCATGTACCTGAAACCCGGCAACAGCAATGTGTCCCCGATAATGCTCAATTCTTTTACCCCCTCGACATGGATTCCCTCGAATCCTCGAAGCGTCGGAAACAAAGTAACCCAAGGCCCTTGCCATGATCGATAAAATAATCCAGTGGTCCGTAAGCAACAGGTTCATGGTGATCCTCGCCACCCTCTTCGTTATTATCGGCGGCATCATCGCCATGTTGAACATGCCCGTGGACGCCATTCCCGACCTTTCCGACGTGCAGGTGATCATCTACACCGAGTATTCGGGACAGGCGCCCCAGGTGGTGGAGGAGCAGGTCACCTACCCCCTGACCACGGCCATGCTCAGCGTGCCATTTGCCAAGGTGGTGCGGGGGTACTCGTTTTTCGGGTACTCCTTTGTCTACATCATCTTCGAGGACGGCACGGACCTCTACTGGGCAAGATCCAGGGTGCTGGAGTACCTGAACTTTGTCGCAGGAAGGCTGCCTTCCGGGGTTACCCCCAGCCTGGGGCCCGACGCCACGGGCGTGGGCTGGGTGTACGAGTACGTGCTCAAGGACACCACCGGAAAATACGACCTTGCCCAGCTCCGAAGCCTCCAGGACTGGTACCTGCGCTATGAGCTCACGGCCGTGCCCGGTGTTTCCGAGGTGGCCGGGATCGGCGGGTTCGTGAAGCAGTACCAGGTGGAGGTGGACCCCAACAAGCTCCTGGCCTACGGTCTTTCCATCAAGAAGATCCGGCGGGCCATCCAGCGCTCCAACAACGATGTGGGCGGAAAACTCGTGGAGATGGGGGAAACCGAGTTCATGGTCCGGGGCCTGGGCTACCTCTCCTCCATGGAGGATATGGGCAATATCGCCGTGGGCGTGGACAAGAAGGGCACGCCCATTCTCCTGAAGACCATTGCAAACATCCAGGTGGGACCGGAACTGCGGCGGGGCATCCTTGACTGGAACGGGGAGTCCGAGGTGGTGGGGGGCATCGTCGTGATGCGCTACGGGGAGAACGCCCTGGAGGTAATTGACCGGGTAAAGCAACGGCTCAAAGAGCTTGAAAAGGGCCTTCCCGAGGGGGTCGTGGTGGAGAGCGGCTACGACCGTTCCGGGCTGATCAACCGGGCCGTGAACACCCTGAAGACAAAGCTGATGGAGGAGCTCGGGGTAGTGGCCTTGATCTGCTTAGTGTTTCTTCTCCATTTCCGATCGGCGTTCGTGGCCCTGTTCACCCTGCCGGTGGGGATTCTCATGTCGTTTCTCACCATGTACGCCATGGGGATCAACGCGAACATCATGAGCCTCGGGGGGATCGCCATCGCCATCGGGGTGATGGTGGACGCCTCCGTGGTGATGGTGGAAAACGCCCACAAGCACCTGGAGCGGGACAGGGGAAAGAAATCCCATTCGGAGATCATCATCGCGGCGTCCCAGGAGGTGGGCCCCGCCCTGTTCTACAGCCTCCTGATCATCACCATCTCCTTTTTCCCGGTCTTCACCCTGAGCGAGCAGTCGGGAAGGCTGTTCAAGCCCCTGGCCTACACCAAGACCTTCGCCATGGCCGCCTCGTCGATCCTGGCCATCACCATCATCCCGGTTCTCATGACCTTTTTTATCCGGGAAACCCCCATCGAGCCCACCCTTCCCGGGAAACAAAAGGCGAGGATCTGGCTCGCATGGCTCCTTTCTCCGCCGCTCCTGGTGCTTCTCGCCGGATTGGCGGGTGTGGATCTTCCCGACTGGAGCCTGGCGTCGGCGCTTGTTCTCTCCCTGTTTATCTTCTTCTGCCTCGTTCCCCAGAAGATCCTGCCCGAGAACAGGAATCCCCTGAGCCGGTTTTTCATCATGATCTACCGGCCCCTGATCCGCGTGGTGCTCCGCTTTCGAAAGAGCATGGTGCTCCTGGCAATCCTTATCGTTGCAATCACATGGCACCCCCTCTCGAAACTGGGCAGCGAGTTCATGCCCCCCCTGAACGAGGGGGACCTGCTCTACATGCCCACCACCCTCCCGGGGATCTCCATCACCAAGGCAAGGGAGCTCCTGCAGCAGACGGACAAGATCATCCAGCGCTTTCCCGAGGTAAAGCACACCCTGGGGAAGATCGGCCGCGCCGACACCCCCACGGACCCGGCGCCTCTTTCCATGATCGAAACCACCATCATTCTCAGGCCGGAAACGGAGTACGAGATGATCCCTGCGGAACGTTTCTTCTCCTCCTGGCCGGGCTGGCTCAAGGAGCCCCTGACCTGGGTCATGCCCGAGGAGAAAAGGGGAAGGATCCTCCATGAATGGCGGAAAAGGCCCGTTGCGCGCTTCTTCTCCAACTGGCCGGATCTCCTGAAAAAACCCCTTTCCCTCCTCTTTCCCCTTGAACGGTATATCACCATCGCCGAGCTCACCGACGACCTGGACCGGGCGATCCAGTTTCCCGGGCTCACCAACGCGTGGACCATGCCCATCAGGACCCGCATCGACATGCTCTCCACGGGCATCAAGACCCCAGTGGGAATCAAGCTCATGGGCCCGGACCTCGAAGTTCTCACACGGCTGGGGGAAAAGGTGGAGGCCGTTGCCCGGGATATCCCGGGAACCCTCTCCGCGTTCTCCGAGAGGGTCACCGGCGGCAATTACCTGGATTTCTCCATAAGGCGGGATCATATCGCCCGTTACGGCCTTACCGTGGGGGATGTGCAGGACGTGATCATGACGGCCATCGGCGGCATGAACATCACCTGGTCCGTGGAGGGACTGGAGCGTTACCCGGTGAACCTGCGCTACAGCAGGGAGCTCAGGGACGATATCGAGCAGCTCAAACGGGTGCTGGTGCCCGCCCCCACGGGCGCCCAGGTGCCCCTTGCCCAGCTTGCGGATATCTCCATCCACAAGGGGCCCGCCGGCATCAAGAGCGAAAACGCAAGGCGCACCGCCTGGGTCTACGTGGACATCAGGGGGGTGGACGTGGGGACCTTCGTGAAAAGGGCCAGGGAGATCGTGAACCGGGAGGTGGAGATTCCACCGGGCTACTCCATGATCTGGTCCGGCCAGTTCGAGTACATGGAGCGGGCCAGGAAGACCCTGAACATCATCATCCCGGCCACCCTGCTGGTGATCTTCATTCTTCTCTACATCCACTTCCACAGTGTTGCCGAGGCCCTTATCGTCATGGCAAGTCTGCCCTTTGCGCTGGTGGGAGGCGTCTGGCTGCTCTATCTCCTGGACTACAACATCTCCGTTGCGGTGATGGTGGGGTTTATCGCCCTTGCGGGGCTTGCTGCGGAAACCGGGGTGGTGATGCTGGTCTACCTGGACGGGGTGTTCGAGAGAAAGATGGCCGACGGCACCATGAGGACCACGGGGGACCTGGACGCGGCCATCATCGAGGGGGCCGTGGACAGGGTTCGGCCGAAGATCATGACCGTGGCCACCACGCTGATCGGCCTGCTTCCGGTGATGTGGGGACACGAGGCAGGCAGCCAGGTGATGAAACGGATCGCAGCCCCCATGGTGGGGGGACTGATCTCCTCCACCATACTGACCCTGCTGATCATCCCGGCCGTTTACCGGATATGGAAGCGATGGGAACTCCGGCACGGGGGCGAAAGGAGGGAGTCGACGTCCACCTGAGTCACGTGGCCCTGTAAAAAATCGACAATCGTAATTATGACCTCAACCCGATCGATTTTGCACGATTTGCCGGTACGCCATGGTGAACTCGAAAAATCAGGTTCGGACTTTTTATGCAGTGCTTGAATAAAACAAGCGGGGTTGATCATAAGATGGGCCGATCATGAGCGCATGGCACCGGAGCCATTACGATCCACGTGGAATGGATACCGCCCAGGTTTACATGGCCGGTATTATGCAAAACACAAACAAGCATATGGTTCCGTGTCCGGTTGGGAGATTGATTCGCGGCGTTATCAACCTTGGTCGCCAACCGGTCAACCGGCGGAATAATTGTCGTAAACTTTGCTCACATGCACAATCAAATATTCACAAGCACCATCAAATATCAAAAAGGAGTAGATACCATGAAAAAACAGATCACGCGAATTCTTCCCCTTCTGCTGGTCATGGCCGTTGCCTGCAT
>PPCM01001025.1_pt1 | contig 15175 bp, 14 predicted proteins | sample 1555541 | NCBI WGS metagenome assembly PPCM01 (sample SAMN05284479, study PRJNA326546) | Marine sediment metagenome, whole genome shotgun sequencing project. | isolation source: marine sediment | place: Germany: Wadden Sea | collected 2012-09-05 | reverse complement strand
CAAATGCCATTTTTGAGGGTAACAGGACGGGCTCCTTGGTTACTAACAATTGATAAACCGGAGCACCATTTTCATCCAGGTTAAATTCCAGGCTTAACTTACCATCTGGCGAATAAAGAAATACAGAATGATTGCATGATGCAAAGAATAAGAGCGCGGCTATTAAGAGGGTTGTTGTTCTCATATGGGGTAGATTTATACAAGCTGCAAGATACGGTTTTCAATTCGAAAGTGCTTTAGATTTGCTGCAAGGCTCATGGAGTGTTACACTTGCACAGTAAAATATTCAGTCCAATTCTGTTTTATAATAGTTTGATAGTTGCGTCTTAAGAATTCATTTTTCATATGTTTGCTTTCCAAAAACTATCCAATGAAAAAGATAATTATTGAGGCATGCGTAAATTCCGTAGAGTCTGTATTGGCAGCTGAGAAGGGCGGAGCCGATCGAGTTGAGTTATGCGATAATATGTACGAAGGAGGTACTACTCCAAGTGCTGCATCTATTATGCTGGCCAAAAAATTAAGCAACATTCAGATTGGTGTAATTATTCGCCCACGTGGTGGAGACTTTTGCTACAGTCAGGTGGAGTTTGAGGTAATGAAACAGGACATAATTGCAGCTAAAGAACTAGGTGCAGATGTAGTTGTAATTGGTATCCTTAACCCCGATGGAACGGTGGATACTGAGCGCAGCAAGGAACTGGTAGGTGTTGCGCGTCCTATGGGTGTTGCCTTTCATCGCGCTTTTGATATGTCAAGTGATCCTTTTGATTCATTGGAGAAGTTGATAGCCATTGGTGTTGATCGTATTCTTACAGCTGGTTGTAAAAACAAGGCCATCGAGGGAAAGGAGCTATTGAAGCAGCTGGTTGAAAAAGCTGGTGATCGCATAGAAATAATGCCGGGCAGTGGAATGACTGAAGAGAATATTGAAGAAATGATTCGCTATACCGGAGCAGGTCAGTTTCATGTTTCTTGTCGCGGACCAATTGAAAGTAAAATGGAGTTCAGGCGATCAGATGTGTTTATGGGTGGATTACCGCAAATACCAGAATTTACCATTTCAGAAACCGATGCGGATAGAATTAAACAGGTAGTTGAGAATGCTGCCAAAGCAATAAGAAAATAAACCGAACTGAGAGATATGAAAGTTATTCAAAAAATATTAATGCTTGCTCTGGCCGTATTTATGCTGGGCTGCGGAGTTAAGAAAAATGAACTAAGCGATTACGTGAATCCATTCATCGGCACTGATGGACACGGACATACTTATCCGGGAGCTACTGCTCCATCCGGAATGGTGCAGCTAAGTCCGGATACCAGAACGGTAAACTGGGATGCTTGCTCTGGTTATCATAGTTCTGACAATACCATTATGGGCTTTAGCCATACACACTTAAGTGGTACTGGAGCCATTGATTATGGTGATATTTTGTTGATGCCAACTATAGGCGAAATCCAAATGCAGGTTGGTGACGAGTCCAATACCTCATCAGGTTATAGATCATCATTTACCCATGAAAGCGAAAAAGCTAAAGCTGGATATTATGCAGTTACTCTTGATGATTACAATATTGACGTTGAGTTAACCGCTACCGAAAGAGTTGGTGTTCATAAATACACTTTCAATAAAGGGAGTATCGGAAATGTTATTGTGGATTTAAAGCACGATGTTGGCGAGAACCTGGTATTAGGATCAGGTATTGAATTTAATAGCGCCAATGAGATAAGTGGTTATCGTCAATCGCAAGGTTGGGCCAATAATCAACATGTTTATTTTGTGGCTCAGTTTAGCAAGCCTATCATGGAATATGGTATTGTTGCAAACGACGAAATGATTAGCGAGCAAACTACTGCTGATGGCGAAAACATTAAAGCCTGGTTAAAATTCGATTTATCGAATGATAAGGAGCTTGTTGTTAAAGTTGGTCTTTCGGCCGTGAGTATTGAAGGAGCTCGTAAGAACCTGAAAGCGGAAGTTAGCGGTTTCGATTTTGACAAAGTAAAAGATGCTTGTGCTCAGAAATGGAACAAGGTGCTTTCAAAAATTAATGTTAAAGGCGAGAACGAAAATGATAAAGTGATTTTCTACACAGCGCTTTATCACTCCTTGGTTGCACCCAACCTGTTTTCCGATGTTGATGGGCAATATCGTGGAATGGATCAGAAGATTCATACAGCCGATCACCCGGTTTATACAGTGTTCAGTCTTTGGGATACGTTCCGTGCTACGCATCCACTGTATACCATCATCAATCCACATCAGGCCACTGATTTTATAAAAACTATGTTGTTGAAATATAAGGAAAGTGGCTACCTACCTGTTTGGGAGCTGGCAGGCTGCGAAACAGGTTGCATGATTGGTTACCACTCGGTTCCGGTAATTGCCGACGCTTTTGCAAAGGGCATGAAGGATTACGACGTGGAGCTTGCTTACGAGGCGATGAAAAAAAGTGCCATGGAAGATAAGCTGGGGCTTGAGCATTATAAGGAAATGGGATATATTCCATCGGATAAAGAGCACGAAGGGGTTGCTAAAACGTTGGAATATGCCTACGACGACTGGTGTATTGCAATGGTGGCAAAAGAGCTGGGTAAGGAAGAAGACTATGCGTACTTCATTCAGCGCTCTTTGGGCTATCAGAATATGTTCGATAAGGAAACTGGTTTTATGCGTGGTAAGAAGAATGGAAAATGGGTCGATCCATTTGATCCATACGAGGTGAGTGGCGACTATACCGAGGCAAATGCATGGCAGTATAGTTTCTTTGTGCCGCAAGATGTAAACGGACTTATCGAGAAGCTTGGCGGAGATGAGCTTTTCTCAAAAAAGCTGGATGATCTGTTTAATGCAGAAGCTAATGTTACCGGACGCTCGCAACCGGATATCTCTGGCTTGATTGGGCAGTATGCACATGGAAACGAGCCAAGTCATCACATGGCATATTTATACAGTTTTGTTGGTCAGCCATGGAAAACACAGGAGATTACCTATAGAGCAATGAAAGAACTATATACCACCGAGCGCGACGGATTGTGCGGAAACGAAGATTGCGGACAAATGTCGAGTTGGTACAATATGAGTGCTATGGGATTTTATCCTGTAACACCAGGTTTGGATTATTATGTGTTCGGTACGCCAATTTTTGCCGAAGCAGAAATAGCCATTGATGGTGGTAACTCGTTTAATATAAAGGCAAACAATGTAAGCGATGTTAATAAATACATTCAGTCGGTTATGTTGAACGGAGAAGCTTATACCAAGTCATACATCAAGCATGCTGCAATAATGAATGGTGGCAACTTGGTTTTTGAAATGGGACCAGAGCCGAACAAAGCATTTGGTGCAGCCATAGAAGATCGTCCACAGGCCAATCTGGATAAAGGTGCTTATGTATTAACGCCAGTGCTGGCAAGTGGCAAGAAGATTTTTAGGGGAAGTACCAATGTGTCATTTGTGCAGGAGGAAGGAATAGCCATTCATTATACCTTGGATGGAACTGCTCCAAGCGCGGCATCTCCGGTTTATAGCGAGCCTTTTGAGTTTTTCCAAACAACCCATGTAAAAGCCATTGGCATTGATGCTGCAGGAAATGAGAGTTTATTGCTCGTTGCTGACTTTTATGGTATTCCAGTAGAAATGAATATTGAAATTGTGAACGAGTATGCACATGTATATGCTTGTGGTGGCGATTTAGCGCTGATAGATCAGGTACGTGGTAATACCGACTTTCGATCGAATTGGCAAGGCTACCAGGGAACCGACATGGAAGCAATTGTAGACTTGGGCAAAGTGAAATCAATAAATTCTATTTCATTAGGAGCCTTGCAAGAGCAGCGTATTTGGATTTTCTTACCTTCCGAAGTTGAGTTTTATGTATCGAACGATAATAAGAATTTTAAGCTGGTTGGCACTGCATCTCATGATTATGAACTTAATAAAGATGGTGCATTTATTCATGAGTTTGAAAAACAGCTAAAAGGAATTAAAAGCAGATATGTTAAGGTAATTGCCAAAACCATTGGTAAATGTCCGGAGTGGCATTATGGTGCCGGCGGCGATTCCTGGGTATTTGTCGACGAGATAGTTATTAAATAGCTGATATAAAATATCCGATGAGCAATCATCGGATATTTTTTTGTGCGAGGGTTTGGTATTGTTCCGTAGGAGCAACACAATTAAAAACCGCCATTGCATAATGAGCCATTCCATTAATGCAAAGGCGGTATATTTTATAACTGCATGTTTAGTTCTTCAACTGAAACGCAACAGGCAGCGCTGGATTGTTTAGTAGCGTAACCAATAACTGTGCTTCTTGCTTACTAAAATCGCCGGTAATCGAGCTATATCCTCCTTTAATTACTGCTTTTACAGTTGGCGCAGCATAAACCTTGTCGTCGATGGCGATGATAATTGGCTTCTCGATATTTCGCTCCGTTACGGTTTCCCAAATGGCGCTTCCCTTGGCATCAAATCTCATATTAATGGAGTTGAAATCCGCACGCTTTTTACTTACAAACTCTGCGCTGGCTAGCATGTTGCCGCCAACAACGGCGTTGCTATTCATTAAATATAGCTCCCATTGTTCTTCATTAACAGGCTTGTGGTACCAGCATAACTTTACATGCATGGCTTTTAGTTCGGCCTTTAAACCAGAGTTTAACAATTTGTTTACGTTGGCTTTTTCGCCAGCATTGCAAGCACCTAATATGTGATTGTTTTGATGGGTATCTGAAAAATGCAGTAACGCTTTTAATTCCGGCATTGACTTAATGCGATTTATAATTTCGATACTTTGTGTGGATTCAAAAAATCCCAATTCACCTTCTAAGGTCAATAAAGGAGTAATGAGCTCCAGGTCTACCTTCTTGTTGAGATGGATGAGAATTGCAGATTCACCAATCATCAACTTGAATTTTTTAACGCCAAAATCTTTTAGCCTGCTTTCAATGATTTCTGCGGACCTTTGAATTTCTTCGCTACTGGCATTGTGGTTTGAACACTGGAGTGTAACTAGCTTATCTTGACTATAAACTGTTGCAGGTATAGCAGCAAATAATACACTGCTTAAAAAAACTGCAATTAAAATATAGGTTATGTATTTCATCTTTATTTGATTTATTACTCTAATGCAATTGCAAACAATAGCAGTTGAAATCGCTAGAGCTTGTTAATAGTTTCAGTCGTAAAATAGACTGATAAATTTATTGAAAATGAGTTGAATTAAGAAATTGCCGGTAAATCGGTATAGCTCTGAAAATTAAAGATACACAGGGAAATGTTTTTCTCGAGTGTTGGTTTTAAGTTTAAATAAGTTTCCTGTTGGTGCTGATGCAGTATACTTGAAGATCTATTTACATGAGCAAGAAATACAGGCTTATTTGTTGTATTGTCACCAGAAGCTATAGAATTTAATTGCGTATGCTCAGTTGGTAATACAGGAGGGACAACCAAAATGGAATTGTTGGTGCTCATTAAAACTTCGGTTTTTGCAAAGCGATCGTTAGCAGTCTGGAAGTCGTCAGAATGATTATTGGTATTAAATCCAGCAAGCATAAATGCAAACAAAATCAGCATTAAAGCCGTTCGTAAGCAAAAGTCTTTATGTTCGTGTTTCGTAACCATTGGTTGGTAAAGGTAAAAAATTCAGAGGCTTCAACAAAACGTTTTTGCAGACGCTATTGCTGGCAATGCGCTTTAAGCCAAACCGAGCAATCCTTAATGTTATTGAAAATGTACTTTTCAGGAATAAGATCAGGAATAAATCTGTTCTTTTGGAAAAGGTAAAGCGGTTGATCCTGCAACATGGTCATCACAACAGTTATTCCCATTTTTTGCATTTCCTTAATAACATCTTCCAATGCATACAAACCCGACTGATCGATGTGTGGAACACGCTTCATCCTAAAGATGATCACCTTTGCATCGCCAGGTATTTTGTTAATCCGTTCCATGATTTTTGCTGCCACACCAAAGAATATAGGGCCATCAAGTCGTTTTATGTATACGTGCTCCAAATTTTTTAACGATAAGTCAGCTTCATCATCCCAGCCAACTTCACGATCGTATTTGTCAACTTTAGTTAAGGAGGTGGTACGCTCTACCATATCGCTGGCTTTACGCATAAATATCAGCGATGCGAAAACCATCCCAATACCAACGGCCTGTAGCAGGTCGATAAAAACGGTAAGAGCTAAAACGCTTAGCAGGATTAATGCGTCAGATTTTGATATTTTTAGAATACTTTTCAAGCCCTTAGAATCTATAATGCCAATACCAACTGTTATTAAAACTCCTGCAAGAGCGGATAGCGGAATGTATGCAACGTATGTACCCAATCCTACAACGATGAGCATTAATAGCAAAGCATGAATAATTCCTGAGATTCTTGAATGTCCGCCAGACTTTATATTAACAACCGTACGCATGGTTGCACCGGCTCCTGGTATGCCTCCGATTAGAGAGGCTGCAATATTACCAATACCCTGACCAATAAGCTCCTTGTTGCTGTTATGTTTGGTTCTGGTAATGTTGTCGGCTACAACAGAAGTTAGCAGGGAATCAATTGTTCCAAGTCCGGCAAGGGTGATGGCTGGCATAATTGCCAGACTTAAATCAGCGAACTTTATGTGTGCAAGTGATGCAATTTTAAGATCAGGTAAGCCTGTTGGCATTTCTCCAATAAGGGGAGTATCCAACGAAAGTATGGCGGTGGTGAATGATGCAATTAGCAATGCTACTAATGTGCTTGGTACTGCCTTTGTTAGGCGCGGAAAAATATAAATAGTAAGAATTGTACCTGCAGCAATGGCAATGGAAGTTATGTTAATAGAAGATAGTGCAGCTGGTAGTTCTTTAAATACCTGAGTAATTTTTACCGGTGAGGGTAATCCTATTGATGGGAATATTTGGAAAATGATAATAATGATACCAATGCCGCTCATAAATCCTGATAAGACAGGATAGGGGATGTATTTCACGTATTTGCCAATTCTTAAAAAACCGAAGAGTATCTGAAAGCATCCGGCCAATAAAAAGGTAAGAACGATAAGTCCCCAGGCACTTTCAATGCTACCGTAAGTTGAAATAGCTATGGCTACCACCGAAGCTGATAAGACGGTCATTGGTCCGGTTGGTCCGCTAATTTGTGTCTTTGTTCCTCCAAAAATAGCAGCAAAAAGTCCAAGCACCATTGCTCCATATAAACCGGCACTTGCACCTAATCCTGATTGAACCCCAAATGCTAACGCGAGAGGTAAAGCAACAATACCTGCCGTTAGACCACCAAAGATATCTCCTTTTAGATTTACTGTTTTAATCATTTGAATTGCTTGAATTTTGAGCGGCAAATGTATAGTTTCTTACAAGTGGAGAATTATTAAATGAAGAAAATAAACCAAAAAGTAAGGTATGTCATATTTTTATGGAAAAAGCGGCTGTCCAATCACAAAAAAGCCCTCTTAAAAAAAGAAGGCTTTTACAATTATGTAATTTTTATGAGTTTTGCTTAGGTGGTCTTGGTTTGCGAAATTTACGATGAGGCTTGCTTTTGGCTGCCCCGCCTGCACTTCCTGTCCGTGGCCGTTGTTTCGATCGTCCTTGGCTTTGCTTTGGTTTTACTTTAGCTGTTTCTGGTGCATGTTCTAAAGGGAACGGGTGATCATCAATAACCGGAATTATTTGCTCAATTAGTTTTTGAATTTCACGTAAGTAAGGTTTCTCTTCGTTATCACAAAAAGATAAAGCTGTTCCGCTGGCATTGGCTCTACCAGTCCTTCCAATACGATGTACGTATGATTCCGGGATATTAGGCAGATCGAAATTAACCACGTGCGATAGTTGATCAATATCAATGCCTCGGGCTGCAATATCGGTAGCCACCAAAATATTTATAATACCATCCTTAAAATCGTTCAATGCACGCTGTCTGGCGGTTTGCGATTTGTTCCCATGAATGGCATCAGCCTCTATTCCGGCTTTATCAAGTTCTTTCACAATTTTATTGGCACCATGTTTTGTTCTCGAGAAAACCAGCACCGAACCGGATAGTTCCGTTTTTAACAAATGTATAAGCAATTTTGGTTTTGCCTTTTTCCCTACAAAATAGATGGTCTGCTTAACCTTTTCTGCAGTGGTTTGTTCCGGATTGATAATTACTTTTTCCGGGGTGCCCAATATTTTATGCGACAAGCTTATGATTTCAGGAGCCATGGTGGCCGAGAAAAATAATGATTGTCTTTGACTTGGAAGCTTTGCAATAATTTTTTTAATATCGTGAATAAAGCCCATGTCGAGCATGCGGTCAGCTTCATCCAGCACAAAGTACTCAATGTCCTTTAAAGAGATAAATCCTTGATTCATTAGATCGAGTAATCTACCCGGAGTTGCTACAAGCACATCAACACCTCTTGCGAGGGTGGCTGTTTGCGCACCTTGTTTAACGCCACCGAATATTACGGTGTTCTTTATTCCTGTATGTCTACCATAAACAGTAAAGCTGTCGGCTATTTGAATTGCTAATTCTCTGGTTGGTGTAACAACTAGTGAGCGAATTTTGCGCGGGCCTTTGGTACGTTGCCTGTTAAGATGCAGGTGTTGAATAATTGGAATGGCAAAAGCAGCTGTTTTACCGGTTCCGGTTTGTGCACATCCAAGTAAATCTTTCTTACGCAGTAATATTGGTATCGACTGTTCTTGTATAGGTGTTGGGTGAGTATATCCTTCGGCATCTAAAGCCTTAAGGATTGGTTCAATAATGTCTAATTCTTTGAAATTCATGTAATTTATATAAGGGCGGCAAAGGTAGGTTAATAAATTGATAAAGTTGTCTTTATCAAAATTAAGCGATGAACTGAATCTGGTTATTCTTAACTTTAAACCCAGTTAAAAAGGCAATTGTTAAAAATACAGCGGCTGCATTTTAAATCCATCAACACGATTGTATTCCAAGGCAGGGAACGGAACCTTAAGAATATTGATTACTCTGAAAACCTTTCTTAACCATTTTCGCTTTGTGGGAATTTTAGTGAAGTTCACGTCCAGTGAGAAGAGAAACTGTCGATGTCGTTCCAGTTTTGGAAATGGCTTGCCGTTGTACCATTGTGGATTATCAAATTCATAAATCATACCGTTGGCACTGTATCCAAGTGCCAAGTTAAGCCAATCAGGCACTTGCTCTATTCCTGTTAAAGATTTAATGCCGCCCGATAACCAATACGTATGAGCGTTATAATCAAGGAAGAAACTTTCAGCAAGAGTTTCGCCTAAGTGTGCATGTAAATCGGGGTAAATGCTTGGCGCATAAGAGAACTTCATTAAAACAAGCTGATCGTCGAATAAGGCTTCCTGAGAAACAAAGAGCAGCGACCCAAATGTATTGGCAGCCATGTCGCTCCATGAGAATCCCCAGCCTGCATACATGCCATCGAAAAATTCTATTGGTGTTTGAAAAATAAGACCAATTGGGCCTCCGTACAATAGGGATCTTCTTTTATCTAATCCGGCCCAGCGCAACGCATAATAGGCGGCATAACTTTCGCGATAAGCACCGAAGGCGTGACCACATTTATCCATTTGTAGGTAGCCTTTAGAATCATTGTAATAATGAAACGGAACACGTTTATGATCCTTATACCAGACGAAGCTCAGGTAGGATAATCCAGCGGCATAAGCACCAATCTCTGTACCAAGGGCCAATCCCAAACGCTGTTTGTTTAAGGTATCCGGATAGCTTTGCGTAAAACTTGGTTGCGCTGTTCCTGAAAGCATGCATAGTGTTAAAACAAGAACAAGTATTGCTTTTTTCATTCTACAAGATTAATACATAAAGTTATTTATTTTATAATTGTGTTAGCGCCGAACAGTAAGCGTTTCTTATCTTTTTATTTGTGTGGTAATAATGTTTACAGTAACTGTTTGATATTCTACTATAAAAACATATTTTTACCTCTGTAAAGCGCAATGACCCCACGTTAGATTTTAATTGAAATTCAATATCCAATATTGGCTTATATTATGAAGCAGGATTACTCTAAGTATACAAAAGAACAGCTTTTGCAGGAGCTCAACAACCTACATGCCAGGTTGGAAACTGTTGAAAAATCTGCTAAGGAAATAAATGAGATTAGAGAAGCGCTTGATGACAGTGAGCAAAAGTATAAGGCCTTGTATGATAATGCCCCATTGCCCTATCAATCACTCAATGAAGATGGTTCGTTTCGGGATGTAAACCCTGCTTGGCTGGATACGCTGGGTTATCAACGAGAAGAAGTTATTGGTAAGTTTTATAAGGACTTTCTGCATCCGGAATGGCAAAAACATTTTGAAAAGAATTTCCCTGCTTTTAAAAAGCGCGGGTATGTGCATGATGTAAACTTTAGGATACGTCATAAGCAAGGTAATTATCTGGAAATTTCATTTGAAGGCTGTATTGGTTATAATACCGACGGAAGTGTTAGACAAACTTATTGTGTTTTTCAGGACATAACAGAAAGAAAGAAGGCTGAACGTGCACTGCAAGAAAGTGAACAAAGGTTTTCAACTACATTTAACGAAAGTCCGATTGCCTCTTCATTGTCCCGACTTTCCGATAGTAAATATAGTGTGGTTAATAATGCGTGGTGCGAATTCGTGGGTTTTTCAAGAGAAGAAGCGTTAGAGTCGTCGGCGCAAGAATTGAATATTATTTCGGAAGCCACTGCCATAGAAATGAAAAATGTTTTTATTGCACATGGCAAAATTAAAGACTTTGAATCATCCATACGAATAAAGAATGGAGAAGTGAGAAACGTTTTATCGTCTGTGGTGCTTATACAAATTGAAGGAGAACAGTATGCTTTAAATCAAATTGTAAACCAAACAGAACAAAAGCAGGCTGCTGAAAAACTAAATGATTATCAAAATAAACTCGAAGACTTGGTAAAAGAAAGAACCAAGGAGCTGGAGGAAAAAAACCAGGAGTTAGAACGCTTAAACAATCTTTTCGTCGGACGTGAATTCAGGATTAAGGAATTGCGAGAGAAATTAAAAAAGAATGGTTAGATATTCTAAGCTTTCTGTTGATTTTCTGCAGATGACAAATGATTGTTAAGAATAGGTGAACATCTTAGACTGATAAGAATAAAAAAGTTAATATGATAAATATCTTGCTTTATTAACTTAACTTAACTTAACTTAACTTTGTTCAGGCAACACTCGAAATTGTTTCGTTGAGGTGAGATGTGTTAAGATAAAGATTGAATTTGAGGTTTGTGTTGAGTAAGTCTTATTCGTTGTCGTTGAATGTTCAATAAAAGAAGATTCTTAGTTTTTTAGCAACAAACTGTTATTAGTGTTCAAGATCTAAATGCAATATAAAATTGAAAAAATGAAAACAAAAATGAGAATTTATTCATTCGCACTTTTCATGTCTATAACTTTTATGATTAGTGCCAGTACAAATCAGTCTGATTTATCGAGTATCCCTATTGAAAATAACTGTGAGGAAGGAACTAACCATTTAGGAGTAAAAGGTAGAGCAGTTTCTAGTTACGATCCGGGTACTTTGGAATTGAGCGTTGATTGCTATACAGCAGAACAAGCTTGCGTTGATTTGTGGTTGAATGACGATGATGCTTCTTTTGTTTGTTGGGTTTATGGGAAAGATGGTATTGAAATCTACCATGGTGTAAGTAATTTATATATTGATGATCATGATCCTGAAGTTACTTCTATTAGTTGTAACGCTACATTGCAAGAACAATAAGCCCTCGAATGAATAAAAAGTTAATATTCTTTTTACTATTTAGTTTTACAATAATTAGTTCCAGTTTTTCATATTATTGTGAAATAAAGCTTAACATGAATGAATGTGCAACATGTTATTCCAACTTCTTTAATATTAAAGATTTTGTTAATAATAACGACGTTATATTTATTTGTAAGAATAGCACGAAAAGAAACTCGGTTCACTTTATTACTAAATACCTGCCCTATTTTGATGAAGATTATAAGGTAATTGTTTCTGATTCATTGTATAATAATTTATCGAACGAATTTACATCAGAGATAATTATCTATTCAGATGATAGGATGACGAAATATTTGCATACAACAATTGATGATTTTGCAAAGAATCTTGACAGGTATTGTCTTTTAATTAGTGGTAGCCCTGAGATACTGGAAATCTATAGTTTGCCTGATTCTCTTTATGTTTCAGAATCAGTAAAGCTTTGTTCAACGGCAGGATCATTAGCTATGCTTGATAAGAAGTTTAATCAACTTACATTTTTAAGTAAGGTTGATGATTCAATAACTTTTGATAGAACCATCGATTTCTCGGATTATGATATCAAATCACTTTATTTAAGCTACTTTGGTAACGATAGCGTATATAAGCTCTTCGAAAAATATAAGGGTGGATTGAAGCTTGTAAATAAGGATCAAGCTACAGTGAGGGATTTCTATGCAGACAGTAATTATATTTATGTGCTTATAAATTTGCCACACTTGTATGTGGAGAAGGAAAGTATGTCTGTAGATGCTGTTTTTGTTGTCTTAAAATATCAAAATGGTCAACTCCTAAATACTTATCCCGTTTATGAAGATCGCACAGACAAATACTTTCCGAGTGAAAAGGACTTTTTCGTAATGAACGACACCTTCTTTTTCTCATGCAATAATCCTTACTTTTCTGATACAATTCCACCGTATATATTTGAGAAGTGTGTGTTGAAGAGTGGTGCAATTTATGATGAGAAGGTTCTTGATTTTCAGCTACCTGATTTTTATTTGAATCATAAGCTTGGGTATAATTTTTTGAGTAAAATTATTTCATATCCGTACATTTTCTTTTCATTTACTACAGACTACATCAACGTTGAAAATGGTGTAAGGTACAATCTTCCATTGTCGAAGAATGATTTTGTTTTTGACTCAGTAGGAATGAAATTGTATTATGATTATGCAATTCATTCAACCACTAAGAGAGAGGGGAATAAATTAGAAATAATTACAGTTGACGATGAACTCAACTATTTTTATTCAATTGTTCAATTACAAAAGAATTCACTTATCTTATCTCCTGTAATGCTCAAAAGTTTGGATCCCAAGTCCAAAAGTACATTTATTCGCTTAAATGATGAATCTCTCTTATATATTAATAAAGACAATAAATTAATTTCATTAAAAATCTAATATTAATCAGATGAAACATATTTTAATAATAATCATGGTTTTTTTATTTGGGAACCTGTATGCGATTGATTCTCCGTCTGAAAATGAAGGAAAGTCAAAAGAAGATGTTTATAATATTGTTATACACGGCAATGCGTATATTCATTATGTAACTACAACGGATATTGAGGTTTGGTGTTATACGAATCCCGATAGAAATTGTGTTGAAGGATGTTATGATACAGAGCTTCAAAAGTGGAAAGTTGATATTAATGTCATTCGAAGCATGGAAGCTAATTGTTATGAAGAACCGACATACCTTGATGAAGGTGGAAAAACAATTGTGAAATGTATTCTAATTAACTAGTTATCGGTTTATAATAGAAGTTTATGCTGAACTTTTTGCTTTGCATTTGAGAAAGTTAATCCAAACGATCCTGAGATTACGATATGTTTTGATACTGCTGTTTCGTGTGTGAGTTTATCCTCTGCTCCATCTCGTTTAGCTAAATCAAGTCGCATTTCTATATATGTAGATTTTATTGCAATCTGGGCATTACACCTTGTGCAGTGTGTATATAATTTCATTGTACCGTTACATGAAAATTGTTATTCCTCTAAAGCCCACTCAACAGCTTTCTCAGCATGAATTCTTGTGGTATCGAAGGTTGGAATATTTACATCCTCATCTGAAATAAGCAAAGGTATTTCGGTACATCCTAGAATTACCCCTTGGGCACCTTCTTGCTCTAGTCTATTAATGATTGTCTTGTAAATCTCACGCGATTCGTCTTTAATGTCACCTTGCACCAATTCCTTATAAATGATGTTGTGAATCAAATCCATTTCTTCATCATTTGGAACCAGAACTTCAATTTCAAAAATGTCATTTAGAAATTGCTTGTAGAAGTCCTTCTCCATTGTGAACCTTGTTCCAAGCAGCGCAACTTTAGAAATTGATTTTTCAACAATGGCTTGACCTGTTGCATCGGCAATGTGTAGGAACGGTATGTTAATGTTTTCGAGAATAGCAGGGGCGCATAAATGCATGGTATTGGTGCAAAGTACGATTATGTCGGCTCCGGCGGCCTCTAATTGTTTGGCAGCTGCAACCATATGCTTGTCGAGTGTCTCCCAGTTGCCTTCATGTTGTAGTTTTACAATTTCATCAAAATCAACAGTAAGCATTATGCTTTGGCAGGAATGAAAACCTCCCATCATTTCTTTAACTTTCCTATTTACCAATTTGTAATATTCAGTTGAAGACTCCCAACTCATACCTCCGATTAGTCCAATGGTTTTCATATTCACGTGTTATTTATGGCTCAATAAATTGTAATTGTTTATGCCCGAACAATAAGCTCTCAAAAGTAAAACTAATTTCTAGTTATTTCTTTATTAGTGGGTTTGAGTTGTGGCGCAATAAAAAAACCGGAAAACATCATCTGCTTTCCGGTTCTCTAAACTATGAAAACAACTACTACTATGCGTTGCCCTAATATAACATGACCGAATGTGTAATGTTCAGATCGAAAGAGTGTTGGCTGTTTGTTTTGCTTCCAATAATTATGGCGATTATAAAAAATGCCCATACGATTGGTAGTATGTCCCAATTGAAAAATATTCTGAAAAAAGTGCATAGTCATGGCTGTATTATTTCTTATGTTTGCAGGTTTGCATCACATATAAAATATGAATAAGAAGTTTGCAATCATATTAGGTCGACATCGAAAATTCGGGATTATTGCCTCGGCCTATACTATTGTGAAACATGGCAATCATATATACTATACAGTTTTTGAGAAGTTAACCGAGTTAAATGTTTTAGATGCCAGCTTAAGTGATTGGGAACTGGAATTGATAAGGCTTTGTGATTCAATAGCAGACGATGCGTTGTTTAATCGTTTTGGGAAAAGGCATAAAAGCTACACCGACTTTTTTCAAAAGGTGAAGCCGGAGTTAACAGAACTGCACATTATTCCATTTATTGAACGGAAACTTAGCGCAATTCTGAAAACCGTA
>PPCM01001024.1_pt1 | contig 15185 bp, 14 predicted proteins | sample 1555541 | NCBI WGS metagenome assembly PPCM01 (sample SAMN05284479, study PRJNA326546) | Marine sediment metagenome, whole genome shotgun sequencing project. | isolation source: marine sediment | place: Germany: Wadden Sea | collected 2012-09-05 | reverse complement strand
AGATAAGAATGGATATAAGAGGACACATGTTTTCTACTGTGATCCAATGGCTTCTCACCAAAAAGGACGCATAGAAAAGAATCATGAATACATACGATATGTCCTTCCGAAAGGCAAATCCTTTGAACCTCTGACACAAGAAAAGGTAACACTTATGATGAATCATATAAATAGTACAGCAAGAGCCAGTCTGAACGGTAATACCCCATTCCAACTGGCTCAGCTGCTACTTGATGATGCTTTACTGAAATCGTGCTCATTACAGCTCATTTCAGCAGACGATGTTCATCTAAAACCTATGCTACTAAAAGCATAAAATAACAAAATTACTCGGATAGATATCGCGGAACTTACCTGTGCAAAAGATAGATCAGCGGAAGTTACCTCTGCAATAACTATTCGATGGTCCCTTTTGCGTACGATAAATATGACGTTTTTTTGTTATTCGACACTGATTATATAGTTTTTCTTCTCGAATGAATAGCATTTTGAGATCGAAAAACGGATTTTACTCTTGCAGTTGCAAGGAGTTCAAGTAAACGGAACTTAGTTTTTCAATCAACGTTCCAACTTTAAAGGGGGAAGTTCAATGTCTAAACTTATAAAAGTTCTTGCAACAGCGCTATTATTCGCTTTTGAGTATTTTTTTGTTGCAATTTATTATCCAAGAGAACATTCACGCCTGGCTTTGCAACAAGGTGAAAGCATGCAAGTCTTTGAAAGCATGCAGGCACTTAGATTTGCTTATACCTATATGTGGATCGTCCTGGTGATATTTGCTTTATTAATTTGGCGAAAAGAACTTCAAAGCTTTATTAGTTCAGCTATTTCAGGGAGGTAACCATGTCAGACGAAAGAGATTTTGAAACACTAGAAAGCTCAACATCGGCATCAAAAGCTAAGAACGATACAAAATTTAAACCAAAATTTGGTAAACCTAAAATGCCAAGTGGCGGCGGTGGTGGCGGAAAAAATATGAAATTTATTATTTCTGCAGTCGTCGTTCTAGTTATTGCATTTATGATTTTCACCATGTTTAGAAGACCCTATGATCGTCCAGAAATTATTACGATTAAGTCAAACGAAACGGCATTCTTAGTACCCGTTATCAGTAGGGCTGAAGACCAAAAACAGTTTTTAAGCGAAGATGATATGTTACAACAACTTGTTAACGAAAAAGATGTAAGAATCTCGCACTACTGGCTACAAACAGGTAGAATGGTGAGCCAAGGTGAATGGCGTGCAAGCGAAAGACTACTCATTGTTGACAGAACTCCAATTACTAGAGAATGGGTGAATGGGCCTAACGGTACTAATCCCAATGCTGACGAAGCTATTAAAGTCGAAGCTAAAGACTCTATCACTTTCTACAGTGGTATGAACTGTACGGCTATGATCAAAGAGTCAGATGCTGTTAAGTATCGTTACAACTACGGTGAAAGACCTCTAGCCTCAATTATGGATACAGAAATCCGTCCTATGGTTGAAGCTTTATATGCAGAAATTGCTGGTACTATGCCTTATGAACAGGTTATATCAAGTAAAGATCAAATCATTAGCTATATCCGTACAGGTCGTGAAGCACATGGTTACATTCCTGCTGTCGCTGCTGAGTACGATGCGAATGGCAATGAGGTTAAACCTTACGAACCTGCTAAACCAGCTCAAAAAGATGCAATTGGTGTTCTTAAATACTTCAAAGACAGAGGGATTACAATTTCTGTTTTAGGTATGAAGGGCGGTCTTGTTCCAGAGAATGCCGAAATTCAAAAGGCTATTGATGATAAATTCAAGGCTGAAAAAGAATACCAAACTCAACAAGCAATCAATAAAAAGAATGTTGAGCAGTCTCAGTCGGAAGCACAGGCAAAACTTGAAGCACAACGTGCTCTAAACCAATTGAAGATTGAGCAAGCGCAAGCGGAAGCAGACTCTGTTAAAATAAAAGCTGCTGTAATCGAACAAGAAATGGCACTTAAGAAAATCGAAGTTATGATTATGAACGCTGAAGCTGAATTAGAACGTGCTAGAAACTGGCAAGGTCAGTACCCAAATACACTTGTAACAGATTCCGAGAACGCAAATCTGTTCCTAGGTCTACCAGGGCTTACTGAGTCAAAACAATAATAACAACAAAACACCCCCCTCTCAGCATTGAAGAGGGGGGTGTCATTTTGTAGCATGACTTAACAATTTGCTTATCTAACTCCTAAACAGAACTGTGATTTCTAGATTCTAAATCTTTCTATAAGTGTCTTAAGCTCTTGAGCTAATACAGACAGCCCTTCGCTTGAATTTGCAATTTCCTCAATAGAGGCAGTCTGCTCTTCCATGGCCGCTGATGCTTCTTCAGTTGATGCAGCGTTTTCTTCTGCTACAGCTGAAAGGCTCTGAATAGAATCTTGTACTTCATTCTTGTTTGTTTCCATATCTATACTGGACTCAAGTAGGACTTTAACTGAGCGTTCTGCTGATTTCATTGCATTTTCTATTTCATCAAACTTGTCTGCAGACAACTTTACACTTGTCTCTTGCTCTTTGGCTAAGGCGCCCGCTTCAACTACTTTTTCAACCGCTACGTTGGCATCTTGCTTCAGTGTCGTCACAATTGCATCAATATCTTTAGTAGATTCCGTTGACTGCTCTGCTAACTTTCTTATTTCCTCTGCAACAACTGCGAAACCTTTCCCATGTTCTCCTGCCCTAGCAGCTTCAATAGCTGCATTAAGAGCAAGTAAATTGGTCTGATCTGCAATAGAAGCAATAAGTGTACTCGCCTCACCAATCTTATTGGAACTCTCATTGGTTTTCATGATACTCTCGTGTACCACCTGAGATGCCGCTGAGCTTTCAATTGTTTTCTTAGATAATGCATTCACTATGTCTAAACCTTCACCAACAAGTTTACTGACTTCTACAGTCGCTTCACTCATTTGGCCAATATATTCTTTGTCAGCCTCTATTATTGATCCCAGCTGTGAAAGCTTTTCTGTACCCTGTGACGTATTTTCAGCCTGTTCCGAAGCCCCTCTAGCAATTTCATTGATTGTTTCTGCAACTTCTTCGGCTGCTTGAGAAGATTGCTGTGAAGTTGCTGTAAGCTCTTCCGAAGAGGATGCCACACTTTCAGAAGTGGTAAGTACGTTTCTTAGAATATCTTTAAGATTGTTTTCAACTTTATTCACAGACCTAGCAATTTCACCAATTTCATCTTTTCTGTCTAAGATTTTCTTTGGTATTTCAACAGTTAAATCATAATTAGAAATAGTTTCAACGTTTGAAACAATCTGTGTTATTGGTCTAACTATGGATCTTGTAATTGCTATTACAATCAATAAAGTGGCTACAATAAAGAAAGCCACTGTTGAAAGGGTCGCTAATTTTAGCCTGTTAATTCCTTCAAAAGCTTCCGCTTCATCTATCTCAATGACTAGGCCTGCATACTTATCTCCCACTTTGACAACGCCCAATGAACCATATACATGGTTTCCAAGGTAATCTAAATATGAACCTGTATAAGCAAAGTCCATATTACCCTTCTTAATTTCACTAGAGAGTGTCTGTGTAGCATAGGTATCCACTGTTTCTTTTAGTGCTGACTTTTCTGTGTAAGAGCCCAATATTGTTTCAGTTAATAGAAGACCATTCTCATCTACTAAATAAGAGTCTCCACTTTCACCAAGTACTTCTATTCCTTGATGAACAATGTCATTTAAGGTCTTTTGGTCAAACAACAGATTGATGGTTCCCTGTGGTTTAGAGTGACCACCAATATAAATTGGTGTTGCAAGTACAATTACATTATCATCGATTACATTTGAATAGAATGCTTCTGACCATGTCTGTACTCCATTTAGAGCTCCACTTATGTAATCTCGATGTCCTAAATTTACACCTTCAAATGATTCTTTCATATCAACTGCATACAAAACGTTGCCTGTCTTGTCGGTTACAAAAATATTTCCATATCCATATTCCATAAGCGTAATAGACAAATAGTTTTCCAATTCTAAAAGTGCAGTATCTTTTTCACTTTTGCCTTTCGTTCTATCGGTTAATACTTCCATACTGCCTTCAACACTTTCTGAACAAGCAAGTACATTTCCATCACCACGTCGTTCAGCAAAATACGATCCCAATTGATCTCTGGTTAGTGCTGAAAATATCGAATTTGACTTCAAAACCGATGATTGCAACTCTGCATTGGCTGAGTTAAAGGCCATGAAACTAATGATACCAATCGGTAAAAATCCGATTAATACAGACATCAATATTAATTTGGTTCTCATTTTCAAATTTTTCATACGTCGCCCCCTAAATTAAACAAGCCACATACTATTCAGTTTGTAAAAACAGAACAGCGTTTAATTTCATACACACAATAAGAGAACCCTCACAATTGAGCGTTCTCTTATTATTCGTATTCAAATTCTAACACATAAAAATCGTTTGTAAAATATGTTAGCGGAATATTTATTTTCCAATGTTATATTATTAATTTTTTGCACTTTATTTACTTAAAATACATTATTTCCGTTACAGCTTTACTCGTATAATACATTTAGAACACTAGATAGACTTCTTCATCGCATCAGCTAAAAATTCAACAAAACCTTCACCATAAACGCTCATGTTGTTATAGAATTTTTCGTCATTTAAATACATGTCCGCAAGACCTACAAAGATCTCGTCTGTACAATCATAAAACTGGTTCATGTACTTTCTGAGTTCTGAAACACCCTCTTGAACATCTGAATTTTCAAGGCCTTTATCCATATTTTCAGCAATTGAGCTTAGTATTAAGTTCAGCTGTTTTTGTAATTGCTCAGGATCGTTAATCCCCTGCTTGTCTAATCTGGCCTCAGATGCTTCCACAACTTCTGTCCCCCATCTTTCCTTGGCTTCTTCTCTATATGCTTCTAACTGTGATTTATCTAGTCCTATAAATTTCTCATTTGATTTCATTTGTTTGCCTCCTTTTTCATCTTCAACACACCTGTTTAGGGTTTGGATCAATGCTTCAATTCTTAGTTTTTCTTTTGTTAATAGTTTTTTATGCATTTCCAAAGCTTCAACGCGGTCATAATCCGGACTTTCCAGTATTTCTTTTACCTCGTCTAATGAAAACTCTAGTTCTCTAAAAAACAGTATTTGCTGCAATTTATCCAATTCATTTTCAGTGTAGATTCTATACCCTGAACTGCTTTTATGGTGTGGCTTTAAAAGTCCTATTTTGTCATAGTGGTGTAGTGTCCGAACCGTTATTCCTGCTATTTCAGCAAGGTTCTTAACAGTATATTCACGTGTTTCGACGTCGTTCATACCTGCCTCTTTTCTAACTAGGTCTACCTCTTCAATTTAAATTGAAATGTTTCAAGCTCATCTTTATAATAAACCCTTACGTTACGTTAGAGTCAACAAAAATATAAAAAAACTTTTCAGCAAGGGCCAAAAAGTTTTTAGAAGTCATAATGTTTTGATAATCAGATTAAACTAAACAAAGTCATAATCTCTGTCCAAAACGTAGTCAACATCATCTGAGAATGCCATGTAGATGAGTGTAATTTGGAACACAAATGGAATTAGGATTGAACATATAACAAGCCACATTGGTCTGTCAAAGGCTTGCAGCAATCTTGCTATAACAAAAATTCCGAAGAAAAAGTTCACAAATGGAACCAAGTAAAGAAGGAACAACCAACCACTTTTCCCACTAATCGTTAAAAACAATATCATTTGTAATCCAGGTATAAACGCCAACCAACGATTCTCGACGTTTGCTTTCTCAGCCAGTTTATATATTGTAACGGCTTGAATTAAATACGTTGCGACTGCAAAAGTGAAAAATACCCCTGATGCAATTAATGATCCAATAAGACTTAAAATATCATATTCCATAAGTTCCTCCAGTAATATAAGCTAGGCGCTTGTAAAATAATACGAATAATAATTTCTAACTACACCCATCATACACAACTAAAATTAAAGAACTATAGAACAATTCTTAAGAATCGATTAAACACATATTAGAAAGATAAAAAACCCTTTAAAAATAGGAATACCTATATTTTAAAGGGTTCATCATACATTAATTATTCTGTTTGCTCTTCAAACGCTTTAAGTGAGTCATCTAGATAATCATTAATGACATTCTGAATTTGAGCGTCTTTCAGTATCATAGAAATCTCAATACGTCTGTTCTTAGCATAAGACTCTTCTGTTGTACCATTATCTACTGGACGGTATTCTGAATATGCACTGGCAGTAAAGTACTCACCGTAGTTTTCTTCAAGATTTGCATTTGAACCCATCAGGTAGTTCACTACCGATGCAGCTCTATTGGCAGATAACTCTCTATTGTAGTCACTGCTACCACGTTCATCTGTATGACCCTGGATGGCAATGGCATCAATATATCTACGTACTTCGTCATCTTCTAATACATTTTCAAAAGCTAAAGCAAGCTTGTCGAGTAAGATCTTGCCTTCATCTTTTACTTTGTATGAGTTCGTATCGAATACAAAACCTTCGTTGATGATAATGTTACCCGTATCTGAAATTCTAACAAGGTCTTTCCCTGTTACATTACTTGCAGCAAGACTGTCCTCCATAGAGACTTTAACTTTGTCTAATACGTCTAATCTTAACACAGCAATCCCGTGTAACTTATCTCTTAAGTCACCCAGTTCTTTATTACTATTGGCAATAATCTGCTGTTGATCAGCAATCTCGTCTTCTGACAATTTTAATGCCTTTTGTCCTCTTTCAACTTCTGCTTTGGTTTCTTGTACTTGATCCATAAGCAAGTCCAAACGGTCTTGAGCACTTGTTATCTCAGCTTTTGCTCTTGTCAGTTCCTGTTTTTTAAGATCCAAATCTTTACTGACAATAATGTTACTTAGGTACGATATCAGTATTAAAAAGAAGAGGATCAGCGCGATGGTAGACATGATGTCTGTAAATGCAGGCCAGAAATTTTCCTGTTCTACTTCTACAGTGCCACGTCGTCTTCTAACTCTCGCCATGGCTTATCCCTCCTATTTCGTTTTCTCTTGTCCAATAACTTCAAGTGTATTGTTTAGCACTTGGTGACCATTTTTCAATTCTTTTGTGCTTGATTTCATCTGACTTGAAAAATCATCGAATGACACATTCATACGTTGGATGTTTGAACGTAGGTCATGATTAAACTCTGAGAAATCTCTCGTGTTTTCTGAGAATGTCTGAATGCTTGTATCAAATTGTGTAATTGATCCATTTAATGATTCTGCTGTATTTGCCATTTCTGTTGCTACTGTGCCTAATCTGTAGTTCAGTGAGCTTGTTAGCTCCTTCAGATTCTCTTCAAGCTTGTCTCCAAACTGACCAAGACCTAAATCAACAACAGTTCCTGTTGCTGCAGACACGCCATTTTTGCGACCTGCATAATGGTCTAAGTATTCTTCTGCATAAATGAATACTTGATCTTTCGTTGATTGAATGCTGAATGCCATGTTTAACATTGTTACAACGATTGATCCACCAATACCACATAGTGATGTAACGAATGCCACAGACATACCTTGTAAAGAACTCATAAGACCATCAATAATGGGTGTCATGTCATTCACTAAACTTCCTTTAGTTGAAGCAAGTAGTGTAACGATTTCACCTATTGACAGTGTTAAACCATAAAATGTACCCAGTAGGCCAAGAATAACCATTAATGATACTGAGCGGCTCGTAATACGTTCTGCTGCTGCATATCCCTTTAAGTTATGTGCCATATGTTTTTCAATAATAACGGGTGTGTTTATTTCTTCTACATTGTTTTCTACTGCCTTATGGTAGTCGTCTACCATTTTGTTTAGTACTTTGTTTGCGAATACACCGTTCACTCTGTTTTCAGGACTGTCTAAGTCATGAATAAGGTCTGTGTATTTCTTTCTGATTATAAAGGTCAGAATAATAGTCAAAATAAGAATTGTAAAGATTGTTGCTACGAGTCCAGTTGCAACTGGATTTAAGTTTGAAAATAAATCTAGCATAATACCCTCCTTGATATGGTATGTCATCTCCAGTTCATAGTAGCACAGACCCAATCGCCACATCAATTGAAAACGCTGTATTGTAAACAAATCATAACTATTTCGTCATCAAATATACATAGAGTAACAATTTGATGACAAAAAACTACAAAAGGACTGAATCACAACTTCTTTCAGTCCTCCACTCTTTAGATGCGTCTTATTTGTCCATTGAAAGCTATCCAATGACAGATTGTGCCTCTATCTTTTTCTTGGCTGAATGTTTTGCCAATTTGTAAAACTCAACTTGTGACTCAATGTCATTATCGCCTTTTGACTTCACACGGTTATATGTCCCGTCCGAATTCTGAATTCTAGTTTTAACGGTATCGTTATAGGTCAGTGTAAACATTTCATCCAGCTTATCTTTTAAGTTATCTGGTCCAATTGGGAACAAGGTTTCAACACGTCTATCTAAGTTTCTTGGCATCCAATCAGCACTGGAAAGATAATACCTTCTTTCCCCACCGTCATGGAAGTAGTAGATTCGGCTGTGTTCTAAGAAAGTTCCGACAATACTAATCACTTTAATATTCTCAGATTGTCCTTTTATACCTGAGCGCAAACAACAAACCCCGCGAACGATCAAAGTGATTTTCACACCAGCATTCGAGGCTTCATATAGTTTTTCAATAATGTCCTCATCTACAAGGGCATTCATTTTAGCTACAATCTTTGCCTTTTGTTTTTTCTTTGCCAGCTTAATCTCATTATCAATTGAACGAATAAAGAACTGTCTGAGGTTGCCAGGAGCAACCGCAAGCTTCTTCCATTTGGGCTCTTTGGCGTAACCCGTTAACAAGTTAAAGAGTGCAGAAACATCTGCACCAAATGCATCACGACAGGTAAAATAACCGTGGTCTGAATACAGTTTCGCTGTTGAGTCATTATAATTGCCCGTTCCAAGGTGAACGTATCGACGAATCTGGTCTTCTTCACGCCTAACTACAAGGATTGTTTTACAATGAATTTTAAGCCCTACAAGACCATAAATTACATGACACCCTGCATGTTCAAGTCGTTTTGCCCAAATTATATTATTGGCTTCATCAAATCTTGCTTTTAACTCAACCAGTACTGTGACCTGTTTCCCATTTTCTGCTGCTTCTATTAAGGCTTTTATGATTGGAGAATCCGCACTGACCCTGTATAAGGTTTGTTTAATGGCCAGCACATGGGGATCTTTTGCTGCTTGTTTTACGAATCGTACCACAGGGTCAAAACTTTCATATGGATGATGGATCAATGAATCACCATTTCTAATGGCCTCAAATATATCGTTCTCGTATCCAATAAAATCTTCTGCTGGCTGCGGCTTCATGGCTACTGCTCGCAGGTCAGAAAACTCTGCTTCAAATGAGAACTTCATCCAGAAGGTTGGGTCGATGGGGCCATCAATTTCATAAACATCATTCGAATGAAGGTCTAGTTTATCAAAGAGAAATTGAAGAACATCCTCGTCCATCCCTTTTTCAAACTCCAAACGTACAGGTGCCCCCCATTTTCTTTTACGAATGGATTTTTCTATTTCAATTAGCAAATCTTCGGCTTCATCTTCATCGATGGCAAGATCACCATTTCTAGTTAACCTAAACGCAGATGCAGACTTGACTTTAAAGCCTCTAAAGAAACTCTGAATATTATCTTTTATAAGCTCTTCGAGGAGCATATAGGTCCTGCCTCCTCCCGGCATACGCATATACCGATCAATTACAGAAGGCACTTGAAGTACTGCCATTTTAATATCGTCATCAATTTCTATCTTTATGGCTAGGTTTAGACTGTTGTTTGAAAGAAGTGGGAAGGGTCTGCTATTATCGACAGCCATGGGTGTAACAACAGGAAATACTACCTCTTTAAAATAATCCTCAAGATATTTTTTTTGGTCTTCATTGATGTCTTTGTAAGTGATAAACCTTACATCGTTTTTTTCCATTTCAGGAATTAAGGATTTATTTAGACAAGCGTATTTTTGTTCAACCATGTCATGACAGATTTTCGACAACAGCTGAATTTGATCTACAGGTTTTAGACCCGCGGCATCTTCCTTGTCATAACCCACGGCTATTTGATCAAGGATGCCGGCAATTCTTACCATAAAGAACTCATCTAGATTTGAGGCGGTGATCGCTAGAAACTTCAATCGATCCATTACTTTTAAACTTTCATCCTGTGCCTCTTCTAAGACTCTATAATTAAAATCTAACCACGAAACCTCCCTGTTAATATATCTGTCAGATCCATTAGGATAACTCATCGTAACACCTCTTGACTGATAATTTTGCCTCGATCCCAAAGATTCTTCTGAAGAAGATAGCAGCTCTGTGGTAGCCCCACTCTTCAAGGATGAAGTTTTGTCGGGACTCAGCACTAACTCTGAGTTTTTTTTCACTGGTTGTGAACTTGAGGTTTCTGAACTTTTGTTTTCTACTGATATCGAGGGATTCTGCGAGTTGAAGGATTGCAGCCAATTTTGTAATTTTAATTTGCTGTCCTTTAGAAAGTGTAGGTTCAATGAAATCTCCTTCATCTGAGTTGTGCATAGCTTTATAGCTGGCTTCTGCAATGGCTATCATGTCTTGTTTTCTAAGACCAACTATATTAAAACATTTAAGCATATCGTAAACGATCTGCTGATAATCGTCCGTACCTTCGAATTCACCAAGACTATGCATAATAGCTGCGACCTGAAGAAGAAGTCTATCTTTTTTACCTAGACCATGGAACTTCTTGCAGTGGTCAAAAATTTCTAAAGCACAGTTTTCTACAGCACTTGAATGTTTGGCATCATAGTTGTACTGATTTGCCATATACCTACTTGAGGCAATGGTATGGTCTCTAAACTCCAGGATTCTATTCTTATATTCCTTTTCGAATAAGATCCGCCATATTAGAATATCTGAGAATATCAATTGAATGACACTCATGGTTCCAGCAGTGGTCATATCAAATAGGGTTTTATAAATACATAGAGCTGGTAATAACAACTCTGCTTCTGTAAGTCTAATATTATGGTCATATGCAATTTGCTCAGGTGTTTCATGTTTAATTTTGTCATATTTTTTCATGAAGGTTTTTCGGTCAATAAAACCTTTATTGTCTTCAATATCCACGTTAAAAACTTCAATTAAAAGGTCTGTTTGTTTACCAGAAACAATTAGATTCTCTATCCCATCTTTTGGTAGTTTACGATTGAAAAGCTGAAGTGGATTTCTTAAATACTCTTCCATAAATATATAAAAATCTGAGGATTCGCGGTATTCATCGCCAAGAGACTCTCTTAACTTAAGTGTCCCTAATGGGATATTTTGAGTATGTACAATGTAGTTGGAATCATAGTAGGTTGCACCAATGCTTCCTGTTCCTATATAGGAAATAACAGCATTTTTGGATTTCAATTCTTTATGTGTTTCAACCAGTTGAATGATTCTGTCATAGAAGAGTCTTTTTTCTTCAGCATCTTCAATGATCTCAACATCCAGTTCAGTTTTAATTTTGATTTGATCTAAGATGTAATACCTATTTTTTGCATCCCTTAAGGCTGTGGTGGCAAACAAATGCACTACCTTTATGCCATAGCCTTCTGCCAACAACTTAAAATCATTAATCCGGTCACAAAGGTTATCTATTGACTCGTATACAATTCGTCCAGTCGTAAATGTCTGATGCCCAAGATCCGTTGGGCTTTCCATATATTCAATTTCTTTAATTCCATGTTTCCCTAACTCTGATATCTTAAATTGCAATACACGTGATCCTATATATGCAACTGCTGCCATTACATGAGTCATCTTAAGCACCTCCCTCTACCTCAATTATAGTAGATTTTAGCAAACAATCATTAAACTGGTGTTAAAGTTCTATAATTACCCTATTTTTCATTTTATTATCGTTATTTTTGACTAAACTATATTTTACGTTATTCTAATGTAATTCTAATCCTTGTTATAGGTGCCTTTAATCCAGAAGGCGTACATTAGTATCATGAAAGATATAAAGGAGGTCACATCATGTTTGAACTGTTATTCGCATTTTTAATCTTATTTGTGATATTGAAGGTTACTTTATCATTGGGATTTGGTATATTAAAAATTGCATTTGGAATGGTTGGTTTCGTTCTGGTACTTGCGATATTACCCCTGTCATTTGCTTTATTTATACCTATGGCTGTTGTTTTTGTCATCGGCGCTGGTCTTATTGCTATCCTTAGAGCAATATTACACTAATTATTTATGTACTTCTTTCCATACATCATTTATTTTGATAGGATAAAAGGAAGGAGGTACGTTCTATGGCAAGACCAACAAAACCACGCCGCATTTGTCAGATGCCTGAGTTTTTGGAATTTCAGCCAACAGGTAAATCACACAGTTCGGTGGAAGGCGCTTCAATTCATATGACTTTAGAGGAATTAGAAACCTTACGTCTTATGGATCTTGAAGACCACACGCAACATGAAGGTGCAGATATTATGGGCGTTAGTCGTTCTACATTCCAAAGGCTCTATAATGATGCAAGAAAGAAAGTTGCACGTAGCCTCATTCAAGGAAATCCACTCAATATTGAGGGTGGACATTATGAACTTTGTGAGTTCGTAGAAACATCACCGTGTCCGAGATGTTCTAAAGTTGATAAAAAGTAATGGATTACGCAATAAAAAAAGGTGTTTCGCCAGTTATACTGGTGAAACACCTTTATTATTATGTCTTAGTATGGAAATCTGTCTTTCAAACGTCCACGTACGTTGTCCATCAAGTGTAAGAATTGAGATTGTTCTTCTGCGTTAAGTACACTTAAAACGTCTGTAAACACACGCTCATGAAGCACTTCTTTTCTCTCCAGTAAGGTCTGACCCTTTTCAGTTGGAATCAGTCTAAACGATCTCTTATCGTCTTCTTTTTTAACACGTGTCATTAGACCCTTTTTCTCAAGTCTGTCCAAGGCACTCGTCAATGTACTTCCAGGTACATCTAAGTGTGAACTTACTTCTTTTAATGATATGCCTGGATTGTAATACATATGTAGTATAATTTCTCGTTCGATATCCGATAATCTAAATTCATCTTTATCAAATCTCTTATAATGTTTTCTTACAAAATTGTTCATTTCATATGCCAATTCATTTAATCGTTTCGCATGCGTCATGCTTCTACCCCCATATTCCTATGCTAAAAATGTAATATATAATTCATTTCGATCATGTTTATTCACTATTTATGTCATTGATTTTCTTCACGATAATCAAACTAAGATGATATACTCTTAGAACTATGTTAAATTTTGTAATGTTATTTTAATTCATTCTAACATTAATTTCAAGTAATCTCACTAAATCTTTAACATTTTCTTTATATTTAACATAAAAGATTACCATTATTTCTTATATTATAACATTTTCAACATGTCATCTTGACACAATCAATTACGACCATTATTGTCTATTTAGCAATAATAACTCAGGGAGTAAACTCGACAAATTAAGACATTTTTTTCTTAACATTAGTAAATTATTGGATTTATAGCATATAATCACTAAAAAGGAGTCATACGATGGTCGTATTTATCTACTTATTAGGAATTAGAACTATGTTTGATACAATACGAACGTCCTAGTTACTTTCCGAACAAGCCACTTTTCTTTTTTTCTATTTTATGGATTCCACCTGTATTTATGTTTCGACTGTAAGCAAGGATCATTTGAACTTCTGCAAGATCCTCTTCTAGAATTTGAATTGAAATACTACAACTGCGACTAAATTGCCGGGGTGTAGGAACCATTTCATATTGAATGTCTGCTGCCTTTAGTCTTTTTTCCATTGCAAATCCATCTGTTTTAGTTTTAAATACAATATAAAGTACGTTTTTCATCTGTTCACCCAACCTATTATGTATCTCATTTTGATTCCAATTGAAATCAATTATATCATTTTATTCTATATTGACTATCCACAGACGACCAAACGTTATAATGAGCGCTTATTAACAGCAACGATGGATTTATACGGGAGGATATTAAGATGAACACACATTACCATCCAATAGATTCAAATGTATGGCAAGGTCGAATCGACAGCCACGACGACTTTGATGCTTTCAGATGGCACCAGTGGGTTAAACCCATAAACTTACTTGATGATACCACACCCCCTTTTGATGGTGAGCTTGGTATTTGTTTTATAGGATTCTGTTGTGACGATGGCGTAACACGTAACAAAGGTCGTGCAGGTGCTGCAAAGGGGCCTAGAGGCATACGCCGCGAACTCACAAACTTACCTTGTCATTTCCAACAAGAGCTCAAAATCTATGATGGTGGTAATATTTACTGTGAAGATATTGCACTTGAAGATGGACAAGCTATACTGGCGAATATGATTGATAGAATACTTAAACTGAATTTATACCCTATTGTTTTAGGCGGAGGTCATGAAATTGCCTTTGGCCATTACAATGGATTGAGCCAACACTTTAACGCAATGAAGGATGAAACCAAAATAGGTATTGTCAACTTCGATGCCCACTTTGATCTAAGACCTTACCCCAATGGTGGTAGTTCTGGAACTATGTTCAGGCAAATTGCAGATAAGTGTATAGAGTCTGGACAACATTATGGTTACATGTGCCTCGGCATACAGAAGAGAAGCAACACTTTGGCTTTATTCAAATCCGCACGACAGCTTGGTGTAAACTATATTCTTGCTAAGGACATGGTTGACCAAGATATCTGGCGAATTTTAGAACAAGTCGATGGATTTGTAAAAAAACACGACAAAATATATATCACAATCTGTGCTGATGTTTTCTCTGCAGCTTTCGCACCTGGCGTAAGTGCAGCCCAGGCTGTAGGGCTACATCCTGAGCAAGTATTGAAGATCATTAAATATATTATCCTAAGTGGAAAAATGGTCAGCTTTGACATTGCCGAGGTCTCTCCACGATTCGACCAAGACAATACAACTTCCAATCTTGCTGCTGTACTAATTTTTGCTGTGATCAACACACTCGCATCTCTAAAAAATCTAGATTTACAGGTTGAATAACAAAAGCCATCAAGGTTTCCTTGATGGCTCAGGTCGTCGACAAAGTCGACGGAATGCAGACTGTAGAAAACTTCGAAAGACA
>PPCM01001023.1_pt1 | contig 15230 bp, 19 predicted proteins | sample 1555541 | NCBI WGS metagenome assembly PPCM01 (sample SAMN05284479, study PRJNA326546) | Marine sediment metagenome, whole genome shotgun sequencing project. | isolation source: marine sediment | place: Germany: Wadden Sea | collected 2012-09-05 | reverse complement strand
GTAGCAAAGGGTGTAGACTTTTTAGCTCAGAAAATTAAGGATATTGCACGTGAAAATAACGTTGAAATCATTGAGAATAAACCTCTTGCAAGACAATTGTATAAAGATGTTGAAATAGACCAGTATATACCGGTTGAATTGTATCAAGTTATGGCGGAAATCCTCTCAATGGTGTATAATAAAAGGTAAGGAATTTATGATTTTTTAGGTTGAAAAGTGGTGAAATTAATGGATTTATTGAAGAGAATACAAAAGTATATTACAAGCAATAGTGATTTATTAATTGCCGGTTCAATTTTATTAATTGTATTCGTAATTATTTTACCTATTCCTGAGTTTTTACTTGATATTTTGTTAACGATAAATATTTCGTTAGCAATCCTAATTTTGTTAATTACGGTGTTTGCAAAGAATGTACTAGAGTTATCTACTTTTCCATCTTTGCTATTAATCACTACTTTATTTAGATTATCTTTAAATGTATCTTCAACGAAATTGATCTTAGGTACTGGATCTGCTGGTCGGGTTGTTGAAGCCTTTGGTAAGTTTGTTACTGGTGGAGACTACATTGTTGGAGCAATTATATTTATCATTATTATCATTGTTCAGTTCTTAGTTATTACAAACGGTGCTGGACGAGTTGCAGAAGTTACTGCAAGATTCACCTTGGATGCGATGCCTGGTAAGCAAATGAGTATTGATGCTGACTTAGGTGCGGGACTAATTAGTGAAGAAGAGGCAGTAAAAAGAAGAACTAATCTTCAACAAGAAGCAGAGTTCTATGGAGCGATGGATGGAGCCTCAAAGTTTGTAAAGGGTGATGCTATTGCGGGTATCATTATAGTATTAATTAACTTTATCGCCGGTCTAGTAATTGGTTCTAGCCGTGGTGGTCTTGATATAAATGATGCAATAATGCGATATGGTATCTTAACTATTGGTGATGGATTAGTTTCCCAGATTCCTGCTTTATTAATCTCTGTATCATCTGGTATCTTGATAACAAAAGTAAATACTAATACAGCTATTGGTAGTGAGATAACAGGACAATTATTCTCATCAGCTAAGGTTATGTATATGATCACAGCAACTTTAGCAGTTATGGCAATAACACCGGGAATGCCAAATGCAGCTTTTGCTTCTATTGCAGTTGTCGCCGGAGTATCCGGATATTTGATCTCTGAGAGTGACAAGAATCAGCTAGTAGTTCAAGAAGACACAGCAGCTATTGAAGAGTACGTACCAACCCCAGAAGAAACTCAGGCAAGAGTTATTGAATCAGTCAAAGTAGAACCGCTTGAGATTGAGATTGGACTAGGATTGATTGCACTGACATCAACAAAAACTAGTGAGGATTTATTTGATAGAATCGTTACAGTTAGAAAGCAAATTGCTAGTGAGCTAGGCTTGATTATAAAACCGATAAGGCTTAAAGACAATATGTATCTTGAGCAAAACACTTACATATTGAAAATCCATGGGGACAAAGTCTCAGAAGGACAATTGTATCCAAATGAGTTCATTGTAATGAACCCAAATGGAAATGACATAAATTTACAAGGTAGAAGGGTTGTAGAACCAGTATTTGGTCTAGACGCTATGTGGGTTCCGGCTGCACAGAAGAGTAATGCTGAGAATATGGGATACACAGTTATTGACGCAGTTACTGTTCTAATTACTCATTTAAAAGAAGTTATTAAGTTACATGGTCATCAATTATTAACAAGTCAGGAAGTAAGTATGGTTCTTGATGTTCTTAAAGAAGAAAATGATGTAATAATAAATGAAGTAATTCCAAATATAATATCAGTAAGTTTGTTTACGAAATTATTAAAAAACCTTTTACGAGAAGGTGTACCAATTAACAATATTATTAAGATTCTTGAAACTGTTGCTGAAAACTCCAGAGTTGTACAGGATTTAGAAACCCTAACAGAGTTTGTAAGAGCATCATTATCAAGAACAATCGTTTCGAGATATTTAACGACACAAGGGAACTTAAATGTTGTAACCTTAAATCATTCAATTGAGAAAATGATTGCAGATAATGCTCAGAAAACATTCTTAGGAACGATAGCTATGATTGCTCCAGAAGTGAATACGATGATTCTTCAACAAGTGCAACAGCTTACAGAGAAAGCAGCTGTCCTTCAAGAAGATGCAGTTATAGTGACATCTCCGCAAATAAGAAGTATGTTTAAAAAGGTTGTTGAAATACCCTTTCCGCATCTTGGGGTATTATCACTAAATGAAATACCAAATGATGTAAATATTAATGTGATTGGGATGGTGAATATACATGATTCTTAAAAGCTATACAGTTAAGGATAGAAGGGAAGCTCTTAAACTTATTAAACGTGAGTTGGGATCTGATGCTACTATCGTCAGCGAGAAGAAAGTAAGACCTAAAGGGGCAATGGGCGTATTCAAAAAGAAAGTACTTGAAGTTACTGTTGCTTTTGATAAGACACCAACTGACCAAAGATTAAGAAATGAAATCTTAGAACAAACGATGTCTTTTAATAAGAATGTTTTAGAAGAAGTTGGGAAGTTAAAAGAACTCGTTAATGAAACCCTGAAAAACGGTGTACAAATGGCAATGCCATTAGAAGGTGGAAATACTGAAAATGATTTACGCATGGCGGTAAATGATTTATTTGATGAGTACGATTTCGTTCCAGAAATAAAAAAGAAGTTTTACAAAATGATGTTAGACTTAAATTATGAATCATCGCAAGTTAGTTTATTGGCTTTGTATCAGTTCATAAATCTAACTGTTAATAAACAAGCAAGAATTGGTGAAGGACTTACAAAGAAAGTGAATTTCTTTGTTGGACCAACTGGAGTAGGTAAGACTACGACAATTGCTAAAATTGCTTCAAATGAGATTTTAGAAAACAAATCTAGAATAGCCTTGATTACCTTAGATACCTACCGAATAGCGGCAACAGATCAGTTAAAGGTATATTCTCAGATATTAAATATTCCAATAAAGGTTTGCTATAGTGTTAATGATTTTGCAGAAGCAATGCTTGCTTTCAAAGACTATGACTATATTCTTGTTGATACAACTGGTCGTAGTATGGATATGATTGATGAAGTTGAAGAGTACATTCAGTATTCTAAGCAATACAAGAACTCAGAAGTACATTTAGTCTTGAATCCAGCGACTAAGAGTTATGACTTTAGACAACTAATCACTAGATACAAAAAGCATAATTTTACTTCAATAATCTTAACTAAGTTAGACGAGAATACAGTAAATGAAAACATCATAAACTTAGTAACATATTGTGATATTCCGATTAATTACTTATGTTTTGGACAACAAGTTCCAAATGACATTAGTGGTGCCACAAAAGAAAAGTTGTTTGAGTTTGCATGGAAAAAAGGGAGGTATTAGATGATTGTCGATCAAGCTACGGAGTTGAGAAGTTTACTCAAGGACTCTGAAGAGCATACGACTAAAATCTTTACAGTTTGTTCTGGTAAAGGTGGAGTTGGAAAGACAAATCTATCCACTAACCTTGCAATTGCATTTAGTGACATTGGGAAAAAGGTTCTTGTTATCGACTCTGATCAAGGATTTGCGAACGTTAATATTCTTCTTGGAGAATTTGTTAATAATACAATTCAAGATGTTTATAAGGGAAAAGTGGAGTTGAAAGATGTTATAATTGAAACACATGGAATAAGTATCATCCCTGGTGGTAATGATGTAATCGACTTTAATACTAATGAAATAGCTCCTGAGGAGTTTAAGCGTCAATTTGAAAGAATTGGCTTCTATGATATAATTATTGTTGATTCAAGTGCTGGAATTTCTCATCGAGTATTATCAAATGTGATATTTGCTCATGAGATAATTGTGATAACTACTCCAGAAGCGACTGCACTAACTGATGCTTATGCTTTACTAAAAAATATTGATAGTTTAAACTTAAAAAGTAGAGCAAAAGTCATTGTTAACAGAGCTTTAAATCAATCTGAAGGATTTGAAGTATATTCTAGGTTAAAGGCAGCAGTTGATAAGTACTTGTCAATTAATCTAGATTATGTGGGTTCAGTAAAAGACGACCGAATTGTTTCACAAAGCGTGAGAGAAGGATGTCCATTTTACTTAGCACACCCCAAAAGTGAAGCTACACAAGATGTGAGAAGGTTGGCATCTGTACTACTTGAAATTGAAGCAAAGATGTATGGGTCAACTGTATCAGATTTATTAAAAAAATTTCAATCAATTTTTAAGAGGTGAATTTAATGGAAGATAAAACGTATAAGATTCTCGACAAATTAGAAAGTAAACAACTCTTATTATCAAGCCAGGATAAACGAGCACAAGTAATTGTTGAACAAGTAACATCAACAAAACTAGTCCTTCGTTTTATTCAGGGTTATACTCAATTTAATCCTACCTTTGGTGATGATGTAACATTGATTTATGATATTTGGTATTTCAACTGTAGAATTACAGAAGTAAATCCAAAGATTAAACAAGTGTGGATTGAAGTTAAAGAAGACGTTAAGCGATTCATGAACAGAAACTATGTTCGTGTTGATGCATATCTAAAAGGTCTTTTAACTCTAAAAGAAGAAAATGGGTACAGTGGTAAACTCTATATGCCAGAAACAATGGACTGGTTAGAAGGAATTATGAACTCAGACGATATTTTCCATACAGTTTACATTGTTGACTTAAGTGGTGGTGGATTTGCATTTAAAACTGAAATGAAAATTGAAACTGGAACTAAACTTATCTTCGATTACGAGAAAGTTGGGACAGTTGGAGCTATAATTAGACATCGACGAAAGCACCTTAAGAAGACAGGTAATGTCTATCAATATGGGGTTCAGTTTGAAGAAATGCCTATTAAATACCGTGATGTAATCATTGAAAAAGTTTTTGAGTTGTTAACTGAAAAGAAAAATAGATAATGTTTAATACCTATGAAACAGATATTGAAAAAATGATATCTGAAAAAACATATCTTGTAAAAATTGTAATAAGCCAGATGAATTTAAAAGAGTCAAACATACTTGGTTATGATGACTACTTATCTATAGGTTTAATTGGATTATTTGATGCAATTCAAAGGTATGATAGTTCTAAGAATGCAAAGTTTGATACATATGCCAAATTTCGCATTCGTGGTAAAATATTGGATGAAATGCGCTCGCTGGGAGAAATTTCAAGATCGAAAATGGATGACTTGAAGTTATATTCTAAGGCGATGAATACTTTACGCTCAGAAACAATGACAGAACCGACTGAAGAAATGGTTTTAAATTACACCGGATTATCAAGAGAGAAACTTACTGAAATATATAGTATGATGCACTTCTTAAGTAAACAGTCGCTTGAGACTGAACTTACAGAGGGTATTGTGTTAATTGATACTTTAGAAAATACTTATACTCTTACACCAGAGCAGGAGTTACTAAAGCAAGAAAGAAAACAATTGTTAATTGAAAAAATGCAGCTCATTGATGAGAGGTTGCAACTTATATTGAATTTTATCTACGTAGAAGAATTACCTCTAAAAGATATTGCAGACATCTTAGAAATAAGTGTCTCAAGAGTTAGTCAATTACATGGTAAAGCATTATTGAAATTACGTTCACTAATGAGTGATTACTAGGAGTGGTTTAATGGAGTTTACACAACAACAATTGATTAGTATTGGTTTGGGTGTTACCACATTAATACTCATTATGTTTTTAATTCAAGTATCTATGTATATGAGAATTAAGAAAAGACAAAAAATACTTATTGAAAAAGACCTAGATTCGAATGCTTTTGGTTTAAATGATATGGCCAACTTTAGGGATCGCCTGAAAACGATTGACACAAAGCTGGGTTATCTAGATGATAGTATTTCGACAATTATGTTTCAAATTGATGAATTATCTAAATCGGTTGATAAGGAATTCAACTCATTAAGGCAAAGTGTTGATTTTAAGAAACATTTAGTTGAAGCAAATAATGCTAAACCAATTGAAGAAGTGAAGCAGGAACCGAAAATACTAAGTCCCAAAGATGTCTTGAGGGACTTGTCAGAACCAAAGGAAGATTTGGATCTTAATAAAAGTACTATCTACAACATATATGGTAATGCTTATGATGCGAGTGAAGATACTAAGGTTATTAAGAAAGAAGATATCACAGAAGAACAAAAAATCATCAATTACTTTACGACCCTTGATGATATGAGTGATAAAATCGATAAGAATACTCAACCTGATATGGATCAGAATGAGTTGGCTAAAACTATGAATGTTAGTAAGTCAGAGCTTGAGTTTGTTAGGAGTTTTAATAAGTTAAGAGGCGGTGAATAATATGTTAGGTAAAATATATACTTCTGTTGCTGGAATGATAAAACAGGATCGAAAAATCCAATCTGCTGCTGGTAATATTTCAAATATTAGCAATGTAGGTTACAAAAGACAGATTGTTTTTGAGAATGAATTTCATAACAGTATTCATCGTGGAGCTAATACTCTTACAAGAATGAATTATGACTTTACGCAAGGAGTTTTAAGACAAACCGATAACTTAACTGATTTTGCAATTAATGGTGATGCCTTTTTCATGGTAAGACTTGAAGATGGTACATTTGGTTATTGTAGACATGGAGATTTTAAGTTAGATAATGGTTATGTTAAAACAAGAAATGATGATCAAGTTATGATAAGAAATCTTGATACTAATCAACTTGAAGAGTTTCAACTTGATTCAATTTATGATCTTTCTATTGATAGAAGTGGAGCGTTCAATTTGAATGGTACTAACTATCAGTTAGAGATGGTTACATTTGATAATCTACAAAGTTTACAATATACAGAAAATAATGTTTTTCTTACTCAAGAGCAACCAGTTGCTGCGACTGAATTTGAAGTAGTTCAATCTTACATTGAACTAGCAAACGTTGATGCTTCAACTGAGTTTACCGAGTTATTAATAGCCAATCGCTCTTTGCAGTCAAATACGTCAGCTTTTAAGACAATAGATGAGGCTGTTGAGAAGGCAATAAATCAAGTAGGAAGGGGTTAGTGATTTAAATGGGGATTACATCTAAAATAGCAGCAAATGCGATGAGAACATCATACAAACGCTTAAGTGTATCGACAAATAATATCGCTAACGTAAATACAAAAGCATTTAAAAGAAGGTTCGCTTCCGTTGAAAATGGAACACTCTATGGTGCTAACTATAATCAAAACCTAGGTATTGAGGGGCAAAAATTACCACCTAATATGGGGGCTAATATGAGCAGTATCAATATCGATTTCAGTCAAGGGAGTATCGTATATTCTGGACGAGCTACTGATTATGCAATTGAGGGTAATGGTTTCTTTGGAGTTATCAATCCCGATACAAATGAGTTAGAACTTACAAGAAATGGTGAGTTTGTAAAACTAGGGGATGGAGTTGTAAGAGATCGTTTTGGTAGAGAGTTACAAACAGATCCTTCTATCAGTGATAATCCTGATTTACAGTTTATCTTATATAGTGTTGATCCGGATAAGTTAATTCCACTTGGACATAATTTTTATGGAATTGCAGAAGATGCAAACATTGTTTCAAGTCTTGATCAACCACAGCATTTTGACCGAGTTATTCAGTATTCAGTTGAGGTTTCAAATGTTAATTTAGCTGATGAGTTTGTAGGACTTATGGAAATTCAAAATGTTCATTCGATGAGTTCAAAGATTTTTCAAATAGATGATGAGAACGTTGAAACATTAAATAAGTTAGATCAATAAACACTGATATTTATCAGTGTTTTTTTATATCTTCAAGCTATGGAAATAAACCATAGTTATTGACCTAATATATAATGAGTTTGATTGCATATTAAATGAAATTTAGATATAATTATTGTAAGTATATAAACTAGGAGAAGTGGGTGTAAAAATGGTGTACAATAATTCAACTTCCGTTAAACCTTACAATTTTACGAGTACAGTTGTTTCGTTTGGACAAGAGTTTTTAAATGGAATAGAGAGTGTTTTTACAGAGTATGCGAGACTTTTAGCAACATCACTTTCTCTTGAATTCAGATCAACAGTACATGCAAGAATATTAGATTACGAAGTATGTACCTTTGAAGATTTTGTGAACGAGAAAATGCGTGATAAAGTTTTAGTTATATATCGAATGAAACCTTTTGATGGGAATACATTCTTAACAATAGACTCTCAATGTGGAGCATCAATTGTTGAATACTTATGTGGTGGTAGTGATGAGGTAGATAATGATACTGTCTCGACATCAAAAGACCGCAAGAGAATATCGAGTATTGATGAACAGTTACTTAAGAAATTCTTCCAAAAGAATTTAAGTCAAGTAGTACAATCATATATGAATATTGGTTCTACTAACAAGATAGTTTGTGAAGTGGGAAAAATTGATATAAATCCTATTATTTATCAAACGGTTGATCCAAATGATCCGATGTTAATCTATCGTTTAGAAATAGATATGTTAGGAAAAACTTATGTCTTTGATTTTAATATGCCATATGACACATTTGGTGTTAAATACGAAGTGCTAAAAAAAGAAAGATCAAAACTTCAGGAACGTGTTAATACACCTAAAGAAAGATATAATGTGACAAAGCAGATTCTTAACTCAGATGTTGAGGTGTCAGTAATTGTCGGTCGTACAAAGTTGTTAATGAAAGATTTAATGGAAATGAAGCGAGGAGACATTGTTATGTTAGACCAGAATGCTTCATTACCGATAGTAGTTGAAATCGAAAATGAGAAGAAGTTCTTAGCACAATCAGGTGTTGTAGATAGAAAATATGCAGCTCAGATTATTGCAAAAGTAGAAAGAGAGGATTAATTTATGAATAACTTATCAAATGAAGAAATTAAAGATTTAATGGGGAAAAACGCCAATGCGGCAATTCAAGAGTTATCTTCTCCCAAAGTTTTGAATATGCTTAAGGATTATTTTAAAAGATATAATGACAAAATAATGGTAGGTATCGCAGAAATATCTAACTCGGAGATTGTAATAGATCTTAAGAATTTCTCGATTGGATCAACAGTTCACATTAGTGATGAAGGTTTTAAAGATAATTACCACATGGTATTATCTACTGTATTAAACCCAGAGTGGGAAATCGATATTGTAATGCCTAAGTCCTTAGCCAATAAATTATATGAGAATGGTGAAATTTTCCAAGGAACGATGAATATGGATTTATTCGGTGATGCAATCGGTAATATCTATAATAAGTCATTTAGTGAGTACGAATCAATCACAGAACCATTCTTTGCGATTAAGTCTGTAACTGAATCAATTGGAATTCCTGCTAAAGGTGCTACAGGACAATATCAAGTAGCGCATATGAGCTTCAAGGTAAATAATGAAGTGTATGAGATTTTAGTATTGTTCTCATTATCTTTAACAAATGTTATTAAAGATAAACATTTACCTGCTACCTCTGCAACAGTTCCAGAGATGAAAGACTTTAGTTCAATTGCCAAAGGAAACCAGGCAAGTTCGAGAGATAATCTTGAGTTTTTATATGATGTACCTGTTGAATTTACAGCAGTGTTAGGTACTACTAGAAAAACTATCAAGGAAGCACTTAATTTAGGTGTTGGAGAAGTGGTTGTACTAGACCAATATATCGACGCTAGTGTTGATTTATTCTTGAACAACCAAAGAGTAGGTAAAGGTGAAGTTGTGGTAATAGACAACCATTTTGCTATCAAAGTAGTTGAAATTACTTCATTTAACGAAAATAAATTTTAATAATTAGTGATTTTTATTGATAAAAGGGTAAATTAGGGGAAATTGTTGCCGATAAGTATAGTGAAATCGAATAGAAAAGAGATGAGCTTATGGAAATTAAAACTAGTCATGTATTCAAAAAGAATATGATTGAAAATACAAAATTTAATAAGAAACCTCTAAATAACGGTAAAACTAGTAAGAGTCTTAAGTCTGAGTCTGCTACTTTAGTAAGCCAGAAGTTCATTGAAGAGATTAAGACAAGTGACGTAACAAATCCCGCAAGAATTGCTGAGATTAAACAAAGCATTAAAGAAGGATCTTACAAGGTTGATTATGAGAGACTAGCTAATGCTTTATTAGACTAGGAGTGAAATTATGTTACTTAAGGAAACAGTTATTACTATTTTAGATAAGTATCGATTATTTAATGATATTTTAGAAGAAGAGACTAAATTGCTTGTTGCAAATGATTACGCAAACTTCAAAGTCTGCGTAGAAAAAAAGATTGCAGCAATTAATGATTTAGTCGCTTTTGAGCAACAAAGAGTCAATCAGTTTGGTGAAATCACTTTAAATGAATTAATTGAGCAAAGTGGTAATCAAGAACTTGATGAATTAAAGAAAGAATTAGTGACTGTTCTTAAAAGTATTAATGATAATACTGAGAAAAATCAAGTATTAATGGAACAAATAAATTCCTATAAGGATATGTTTATGAATGCCCTTAAAAAAGAAAGTGGTAGTCAGAATTCTTATAGTAAAGATAAGAGATATCATCAGTCTTCACAGACTTCGAATATCCTTAATAAGAAGGTGTAGGTGGTTTTATGGGTTTAAATTCTACTTTGTATACGGCAGTTTCAGGACTTAATGCAGCTAGTTACGGAATCAATATTTCGTCTAATAACTTGGCTAATGCTAATGTCAAAGGATACTCAAGACAACAAATGTCATTAGTTTCAGCTGGTTACCAAAATACAGGTGTGGGCTATATTGGTATGGGAGTGAAAGTTGACAATATCACTAGAGTTAAAGATCACTTTATCGATGCTCAAATCCGAGATGAAATGTCTAAGGTTAATACAAGTAAAGCCCAATTAGATTCTCTTGATTTTGTTGAATCGATAATTAATGAACCATCATCTTTTGGTATTAGTGCTCAAATGACTGCAATGTTAAACTCGTTTTCGGAGTTATCAGCAGACCCATCTAGCATTCCGAAACTTGAAAGTACTTCTCAAAAGCTTCAATCATTTACTCAAGCAGTAAATGATGTAAGTAAAGGATTTAAAGCTACTTTAGAAGATAATACCACTCAAGAAGCACATTACGTTAATAGAGTTGAAAGTATTATCAATGAAATAAATGATCTGAACGTAACTATACCTTCACTGGAGAGTAATGGTACTTTCCCTAACGATCTTTTAGATAAACGTGATTTACTAATTGATGAGTTAAGTGAGTATACTAGCATTGAAGTTACATTGAACAGTGATGAATCTGTTTCAATTAGTGCTTTGACTACTTCTGGTAATCAAGAAATTGTTGGTGGATCAGCTGTAGCATTCTCAACAATCAAAGATGATTTAGTAGAGGGTAAAATAAAAGGATTACAAGATGTGAATAATAAAGTACAAGGATACTTAGATAATTTAAATGACTTTGTCGGTGTTCTTGCGAGTGACATGGACTCTATTCAAGGAAATAATGGTGGTGGGGCTTTGTTTAGTTACACTGCTGGTGATGAAGGTGCTACTTTGACAGTTCATTCGGATATCCTTGATGGTACTCGTAATATAAATGTGGGTGATCCATTACTTTCTGGAGATGGAACTAATGCCGCATTATTTGCAGAATTACGTACAGGAGATATGTCAAACGGAAATAATGCTCAAGCACAATATGGACAATTACTAATTAAAATTGGAAATAACATAAGCGATGTAAAAGAGCAAGTAGAGATAAGAGAATCAGTATTAAACCAGTTAGAGGTTAAGAAAGAATCGATAAGTGGTGTATCTATTGATGAAGAAACTGTGGATTTAATGACTTTCCAACAGTCATATGAAGCGAATGCAAAAGTAATGAATGTCGTTCAAGAAATGATTGATACATTACTAGGACTATTTAGATAAGGAGGAACTTACTGATGCGAATTACTCATAAAATGGTGATGAATAATCAAACTAAGTTATTAGGGAAAAATTTAAATCTAGCCTCAAAAGCTGCAAGGCAAGTTTCAAGTGGTAAAAAGTATGAGAAATTATCAGAAAATCCTCTTGGAATTACTAGAGCTATAGCTCTAAGAAATAGTATGAGTACTATTGACTCATACTCGACAAATTTGAATGATGCAATTTCTGAAAACACTGTAGCTGAGTCAGCAATTTTAGAAATAAATACAGCATTACAACAGGTAAGAGAAACAGTATTTATTGCAAATCATACAACAAGTGATATCGGTTATGAAGGAGCGCGTATTGAAGTAGAAGCGATGTTAAATAGCATTGTTGATAATCTAAATACTTCTTATAACGGTAACTATGTATTTGGTGGAACATTATCTGGTGAAAAGCCATTCTCAATTATGGATGATGCTAATGGTATCCCTACAATAGTAAACAATGGAAATGATGACAACATTCAGATTGAAATAGCTGATGGAGTCAAAATTGATAAAAATGTTAAAGGTGGAGGGTTAATCAGTTACGATAATGGTGTTAATACTATTTCGACTACCCTAAACAAGATAATGGTAGATTTCGCTAATGAAGATAATAGTAATGAGACTGCTAACTTAGCAGAGTTGAAAGAACATGAGTCTAATTTACTAACAAATCTTACAAAAGTTGGATCTAGAACTAAAAGATATGAAGATATGCTTGAAACACAGTCGAATATAAAGTTTAGTTTCTTAGAACGTGTTTCGAAGATTGAAGATGCTGATGTTGAGGAAGCTTTCACAGAGTACTCATCATATAAAATGGCATATGAAGCAAGTGTGGCAGCAGTGCAACAACTAAGCCAGCTTAACTTGTTATCAATTCTAAGGTAGGTGACCATATGAATATTGAAACGAAGTTTTTTGGAGAAGTAAGTATTGATGAAGATAAAATCATCGTCTTTAAGACACCAATTCTTGGTTTTGAGAATGATGAAAAATACATCCTTATCGATATTGAAGAACTAGATTCATTAAAATGCTTACAAAGTATTACTAATAAGAACCTGTGTTTTGTCGTATCTACTCCATGGGTTTATTATAACGATTATGAGTTTGATATTGATGATGATTGTTCTGAAAAACTAGAACTTGAATCACATGAGGATATTGCCGTATATAACATATTGACTTTGAGGGAAAACTTTGACTTATCAACAATGAATCTTTCTGCACCAATTATCTTAAATCACAATAAGAACTTTGCTTCGCAAATAGTTCTAAGTGATGAGAAGTATAAAACATCTCATCCGGTTAAGAGGCAAGATGCTAATACTTAATAGAAAAGAACAACAAAGTATTGTTATTGGTGATGGAATAGAAGTTGTTGTAGTATCGATTGAAGGTAATCAAGTCAAGTTAGGTATCAAAGCTCCTAAAAATATCAAAGTTTATCGAAGAGAATTACTAGAAAGCATCGAAAGTCAAAACAAAGAGGCTGTTGCAACAACTATTGACTTTTCGAAATTCAAATAGAAAAGGGGTAAATTATGGCAGAATTAAATAGTATTGCTAAAGCTACTGTTCAAACTCACAGAATGCCTTCTGCAGACAGAAAGGCAAATGCAAGTCAAATCAAGGTGAACCCTGTCCCATCTAAAGAGAAGGGCAATGCGGAACGAGTTTCCCTAGAATTAGTTGCAAAGAGTATTGAAAACATTAATGGTGAATTACAAGCTCTAGATAGCCCATTTAATGTTAAGTATCGCGTACATGATGGTACTGATCGAGTAATTGTACAATTATTTGATAAGGCAGATGATCATGTAGTACTTGAGTTCCCATCTACGAAAATTCTTGATTTCGCAAGTGGTTTGAAAACGAGAAATAATTCGATTGCAATAGATGAGAAACTTTAATGGAACTATATAGGCAAAAGCATGACCTTCTATTAAGATTTAAAGATAATGAAACTATTATCGAGCAATTAATTGAAGAGGGTAACTTCGAGTATGTATTAAAGCGCTTGGAACAGAATAATTTCTTGATAAGACAAATTGATGAAATAGATAAGCAAATTGCAAAACAACCAGAGAAAGCAGATCATCAAATAGCTGAAGGAATTAAGATTATGTCCCAGGAAATAAAAGTATTACATGCTAAGAACATTGAAAACCTTAATCGTCGTAGAGAAGGATATAAGGTTGAGGCATTGAAATCAAACAGTGCAAAGAAACCAATCAGAGAGTATACTAGTAATTTAAGATAGAAGAACAATCTCGTTGAAGCGTGATTGTTTTTTGTTTGCTTAGAAAACTTGACAACTTGTTTACAATGAAGTGATTAAAATCGAATTTAAACCTAAACTATTTGAAATAACTGTCGATATATTGAGTATGTGAAAAGGATTTCGCAAATACAATACATGGAGGTATATGTTATGAGAATTAATAATAACATATCGGCAATGAATGCCAACAGAAACTTAGGTAAAGTAAACTCTCGTTTATCTAAAACAATGCAAAGATTATCATCAGGTTTAAGAATCGCTACTGCAGCTGATGACGCTGCTGGTTTAGCAATCTCTGAACAGTTACGTGGTAACATCAAGGGTGCGCAAGCATCATCAAGAGCTTCACAAGAAACTGTATCAAAAGGTCAAATCGCGGATTCAGCTTTAGAAGAAGTATCATCACTTTTAACAAGAGCACAAGAATTAGGTGTTCAATTAGGTGGAACTTCTGATACAACTGCAGAAGCTGCAATCAATGCTGAGTTAGGAACTATCATAACTCAAATTAATAGTATTAGTACAGGTGCAACTTATAACGGTTCAGCTGTAACAACTTATCAAGATGCTACTTTCGCTGCAAGTCCTGCAGATCAAACTGCATACAACACAATGATGACAGCAATCAAAGCTGACATTAGTACTGTTGCTTCAGAGCGTGGATCTCATGGTAACTCAATTAGTGCTGCAGAGTCTAACTCAAGAGCACAAGATGCATTAGCAGAAAACTTACAAGCTGCAGAATCACGTGTACGTGATGCTGATATGGCAACTGAAATGGTTAGTTTTACAAAAGACTCAATCATCCAACAAGCTGCCCAAGCAATGTTATCTCAAGCTAATCAATTACCACAGTCAATTATTGGATTATTACAATAATTAATAAGTTTTAAAACTATTATTTGAACTATGTAATAAGGATATTACATAGAAATACATGGAGGTATAAGTTATGAGAATTAATAATAATATTTCGGCAATGAATGCCAACAGAAACTTAGGTAAAGTAAACTCTCGTTTATCTAAAA
>PPCM01001022.1_pt1 | contig 15232 bp, 15 predicted proteins | sample 1555541 | NCBI WGS metagenome assembly PPCM01 (sample SAMN05284479, study PRJNA326546) | Marine sediment metagenome, whole genome shotgun sequencing project. | isolation source: marine sediment | place: Germany: Wadden Sea | collected 2012-09-05 | reverse complement strand
ATATCCAGGTGGTAAAGGGCATTAATACCGCGTGGGGCCAACGTATCGAGTTGAATGGCCGATCATGTGATCAAGCCGTTATAATCTGCTCGGTCAGCACCATGTTGTGATCAATGAAAATGATTTTGGATTTTTACAGCAGCCAGGGGCGACGATGCAAATCAAGCATGCATCGATAGAATTAAATGCGATAAAGGTATGCAGTTATTTGCTTTAATCTCAACATGCACGCCAGGAGTCGGTTACGTTGGTCGGAATACATGTGTAACGGCGTGGTAATGAGAACGATGTGCCGCTGAATCCGAAACCTCATATTCGGATGAAACCTCAAAGGGATAATTATTAGTGTCTGATAAGATATATTATGTAAACTAAAATTTATTATGCATTATTTTGCCTCACTATCACCCAAACCGGCACACTCCAATTGGGCTCTCGTTCAAATACGCTTTCGAGGGATTAAAACTTCGTTCAACCGCCCCACTCTTATAGATCGTTCATTGCCGACTCTTTGACATGTTGCCTGCATCAATCCTTCGTCGCTATTGGAGCCGTTGATGTGAGCGTCTCTTCAAGACGCCGCTTTTTACGGGATCATCACATCACGGCGTTCAACACACACCAGAGTGTGGTCGAAATAGCACCCGCCGACTGTTTAAAGGGCCTTCAAAGTTGTTGTTTCGATCTTTTTCGGTTATCATGATTTACGCTGGATTCAAAACCGGATGTCCATATCCGGACAACACGATCCCCAACGCAAGTAATTCGAGAGCAACACCGCAGTCCCAAAATCACAGGCATCAATTATATTTTTTGGAGTATCGACCAATAACGAAAGAACCAATTGATCATTGCCTTTTTAAACCTACAACCGCTAAATGGATTTCCGATTTCGGAAGTTGGTGAATCAATGAAGTTTTTTTAACGGAATCCAAATCACGCAACGAACAGCTTTTTTTCGTGCGAAACTCGCTTGCAATGCGCAAAGGCTGTGTTATATTGTCAAAAATTCAATGTAATCAGGAGGAAATAATGGTTTCATCAGCACAATTTGAACAGGCCGGATCCCTGGCAAGAGTCAACGGATTTATCAGAAGCGTTTACAACTGGATGGCTATCGGACTGGCACTCACCGGGTTTGTAGCATTTTATGTATCAAGGACCATGGTCATTCCCCCCGGGATTTTCTTTGGCCTGATCATTGCCGAACTCGGACTTGTTTTTTATCTTTCCGCGCGAATTCAGAAACTCAAGGCTTCCACGGCCACGGCACTGTTTGTTGCCTATGCCGCCCTTAACGGCGTGACCCTCTCCTCGCTGTTCCTTTATTATACACATTCATCGATCGTTTCGACTTTCTTTGTCTGTGCGGGAACATTCGGAGTATGCAGCGTTTACGGCATGGTGACGAAACGTGACCTTACCTCCCTGGGCGGCTTCATGGCCATGGGCCTTATCGGTATCATCATCGCCTCCATCGTGAACATGTTCCTTCAAAGCGCCGGAATGAGTATGATCATCAGTTATGTGGGCGTCCTTGTATTTGTGGGACTGACCGCTTACGACACCCAGAAACTCAAGGAGATGGCGGCAAGTCAGCCTGACGGCCTGAGCAATGCCGTTGTTCGCAAAGGTGCGATAATGGGGGCGCTTACCCTTTACCTGGACTTCATCAACCTCTTTATCATGCTCCTGAGGATCATGGGCGACCGTGACTGATTGACAAATTCAGCCGTTAACTTTCCAGTCCGGAGTTAATACGGCCGACAGCGTAAAAAATAATCGGGATGCTCCAGAACGGAGCATCCCGATTTTTTTATGGCGGCGTTCCCGGATTTCACGGCACTCCGGTCAACCAACGACAAACATCATTTACAGACCCTTGAATTTCCGGGGCTAATACCATTTTATCAGCCGGTACCGAGCTTCTTTTCCACAACTTCGGCAATCTTCCGGCAATATGCTTGGGTCAGCTCATGGGTTGGCCCTTCCACCATGACCCGGAGCATTGACTGGGTTCCCGAGTATCTGACCAGCACCCTTCCCTCTTCCCCAAGATCTTTCTCCACTTCCTCCATCACCGCTTTTAACTCTGGAACGGAGTCCACCGGGGGTTTTTCCGCGACCGGAACATTGATGAGAACCTGGGGAAACACATCCATGATCCCCTTCAGCTCGGAAAGGGTTTTTCCACTTTCCGAAAGTGCCGCCATCAGTTTCAGGGCAGCTATCATACCGTCTCCGGTGGTGTGCTCATCCAGGAATATCATGTGCCCGGAATCCTCGCCGCCAATGGAAGCACCGTTATTCAACATCTGTTCAAGGACATATCGATCCCCTACGTCGGACTTTACGTGTGTGATCCCCATCTTTTTAAGAGCGGCAAGCATGCCCACGTTACTCATCACCGTGCTCACCACCATATCGTTTTTCAATTTACCGTTTTTCGCGGCCGCCCGGGCACAGATAACGAGGATCTGGTCGCCGGTCACGGCGGCGCCCTTTTCATCAACCGCGATCAGCCGGTCTCCGTCCCCGTCAAAGGCAAGGCCCAGGGCAGCCCCTGATGCAAGCACCCTTTTAGCGAGTGCCTCGGTATGCTGGGAACCACATTTATCATTGATATTTCGACCGTCCGGCGTATTGAACAGGATTTCAACATCACGTGCATTTTCAAAAACAGCAGGCGCCACTTCAAACGTGGCGCCGTTTGAGCAGTCCACCACCACCTTTCCAACACCCGAAAGAACCTCCGGCGAAACCATACCCTTAAGGAATTTCGAATACCGTTCCACCCCGTCTTCAAGGCGTGTGGAACGACCGATCTTCAGTGGGGACATCTCTTCCACAATGGCGGCGTCGTCTTCGAGGAGGGCCTCGATCTCGTTTTCCATTTCATCTGTGAGCTTGAAACCGTCGCCCCTGAAGATCTTGATGCCGTTATCCTCAAAGGGGTTGTGCGAGGCGGAGATCACGATTCCGGCACCGGCGCCGAGTGTGGTCGCAAGATAGGCGACAGCGGGCGTGGGAATCACGCCGGCAAGGATCACATCCACCCCCATGGAGCAGATTCCCGAAACAAGGGCCGACTCGATCATATCCCCCGAAAGCCGGGTATCCTTGCCGATGATGATTCCTGCATCGCTGTTTTTCCTGAATACAAAGGCTGCGGCCCTGCCGATCCGCAAAGCCGTTTCCGATGTCATTGGATGGCGGTTTGCAACCCCCCTAACCCCATCCGTTCCGAACATTCTGCCCATGGATAAAATCTCCCTTACTGTTTAGCGTCTGAAAATGCGGGTAATATTTCAAAACAGGCCTGCAGGCAATCATCGACAATCCTTGAAAGCCAGCAAGTTCCGGCGGCCGCGTCATCCCCATGGAGCCCCTTGACCACCGATATGTAATCCTTTCCCTGCTCTTTGATCCCATTTTGAACGGACTCGAGAAAGCCGTCCCGCATGCCGGTATCTCCCCCATATTGAACAAGACGGCCAATGCACCCCTCGAGGGCATCCCACCTTTCCACAACCTGTTCGTGCTGCTTCATGAGCAGATCGCCCCGTGCCCTTTCCATGGAAAGGGGCAATTTATCCTTCAGCCCTCCGAGTCGCTTGATCCTTTCCCCCAGGGCGTCGCCCAGATTTTCCAGCAGCCCCGCGTGAAGGGCGCGGGTCAAATCATCCGAGACAAACTCCGATCTTACAAAAACATACCAGTTCTTCAGGGCGATCAGGTTTGAAATATAAATGAGGTTGTTTTTGACGGTCCTCTTCAGGTTCGTGTAGGTCCCGGGTTCAAAGGGGATACTGCCCCCCCTTGGGGCGCCGCCCACGATCAGGCGCCCCTCGGTGAGTTGATCCTTTCTCGTGATGCTCCCGGCCGCCGTGACCGTTCCAAAAGCGATGCGGGTGGGGCCCACAAGCCCCCCCTGCCCTCCTAAAAAAATGGGCCTTTTGTCCAGCATCACGCCTCCCGGCACGTCGCCGATAAGCGAAGGGGTTGCCTTGTCCTGGTTTGGCGTGAAGTTGAAATGGATATAGGAACTGCCCACCTCGCTGTGATCCTTCGGACCGGTCCCCCCGGACATGAGGCAATCGCAGAAGTTGATGAGACTGCCGAGGGTCACATGGGGAAAGAGAATTGTCTGCTTTAGCCCAACGGTATGGGCCACGCTTGCCGCTTCCTCGAGGATCGTGCCCGACCTGACATGGGCGCCGAGGCCCGCCTTTGCCCTGTCCATGAAAACGGCACCGTTGAAATAGCCGCCCGCAAGGTTGACCCCGGGGCCAAGCCGGCAGTCCTCCATGGTCACGGGCGCCTCGCGGCCGAGTTCGACGCCGTCCAGAATAAGCGTTTTCTCGCCGTTGATCCTGCAGCCCGGATGGATTACGACACCATTTCCGGATATTCTCATTAAATCCACGTCCTCACCGACGGTAACGCTGCCGGGATTATGGATCACGACCCCCTTATCAAGGAGTTCCCGTACTTTCCGAGAGCCCGCCTCTATCATGTCTCACCTTTTTTTTTATATATCGCGGGAGGTCCCGGTATCCCGGTTTCACCGGTCATAGGCACGACCCGCTTCATTTTGAACTGAATTCAAGGAAAAAAACTGCCTGGGAAAGATCGACAGAATAACTAACCGTTAGTACTTACATAAGGTACTTAAGCAATAGCGCCATTGAAGCAAAAGCGCAACAACAGGTCAACCGAAACCACAAACTTTCTTACCGGTATTAAACGAGCGCGGCACAAAAAATGTCGGATTTATAAAAACGATCCAAGGACACCCAGGAATTTGCCGGCAACCCGATGCCGAAGTTGAATGTTGAATCCGCAGCTTCTTTAGAAGAGGCCGATAATCTCGACTTCTTGAGATTTTTGTGAACAATCGGCCCATGGGGGCATATTTTACTTGCGTCTTTAATCACGGGATTTTATAGTGATCCGTTGTCAACAGTGATCTGCGTCATGCCGTCTTTCCCCTGAAGGGAAAAGGAACGATTCCGGGGTTGGGGTATTGCCGGTCCGTGTTGCCCGGCACCCCCGAGTCATCGACCGGCAATTCCCGGTTGTCCACGCATCCGAATTCCGGTTACGTTTCATCCGTCTTTTCGATTTTGCGTAACGTCGCTGCTTTGAACAAGTGCAAATTTATCCATGTTTTTTGATCAGGAGTCACCATGCGTCGGGAAAAAATCAATGAAATTTCAATATGGAAAAAACTCAAGGCCCATGCCGAAGAGTTGAACAAACCTGAAAATCACCTCAAGTTCCTCCTCGAGGACAGGAACAGACTCAAGAACTTTTCCTTGAGCCGGGTTGATTTTCTCTATGATTTTTCCCATCAGCGGGTCACGGAAGAGACCATGGACCTGTTGTTCGAGCTTGCGGAAGTCAGGAATATACGACAAAAATTCAACGCAATGGTCAGGGGGGAAAAGGTCAACATCACCGAAAACAGGCCCGCTCTGCATACGGCGGCAAGAAGCTTTTCCGAAAAACCCGTGTACGTGGACGGTGTCAACGTGATGCCGGAAATTCACGCGGTTAAGAATAAGATCAAGGCGTTTTCGGAACAGGTTCACAGGGGTGAAATTTGCGGTTCAACGGGCAAACCGTTCCGTCACATCGTGGTTGTGGGAATCGGCGGATCCTATCTGGGTACCGAATTTGTATCAAGTGCCCTGTGCCTCTTTGCGGACAAGGGGATTCGAATTCACTTTCTGACCAATGTGGACTCCCATAACTTCGAGGTGGTTAAATCCGAAATCGAGCCGGAATCGACCCTCTGGATCGTCATCTCCAAGAGCTACACCACCGTTGAAACCATTGCGAATGCAAACCAGGCAACCGAATATATGCTGAATAACGGCCTCGATCCTTCACGCCACATCGTCACCGTTACCAGCAAGGGGAGCCCGGGGGACAGAAAAACGGAAAATGGCCTGCCCTCCTTTCACATGTTCGATTTCATCGGCGGACGTTACAGCGTGACCTCCGCGGTGGGCGGCTTGCCCCTGAGCCTCTACCTGGGTTACGACAGGTTCGAGCGCTTCCTCAACGGTGCCCAGGAGGTGGACCTCCATGCCCAGTATGTTCCCTCGCGGGAGAACATGCCGCTCATCGCGGCGCTCATCGGTATCTGGAACAACAACTTTCTCGGTTACAGGAACCAGGCCATCGTCCCTTATGCCTCGCCCCTGAGCAAGCTCCCCCCCCATATTCAGCAACTCTACATGGAGAGCAACGGAAAATCGGTGACGGTGGACGACGATACCCTTGACGAGGATTCAGGGGTGATCGTTTTCGGGGAGCCGGGTACAAATGCCCAGCACTCCTTTTTCCAGCTGGCACACCAGGGACACCCTTTTCCCATCGACTTTATCGGGGCCGCGAATCCCCAGCACTCACAGAATCCCCCCGTGTCCGGAGGTGTTACCAACCACCAGGAGCTCTGGGCAAATTTGATTTCACAGCCCGCCGCCCTTGCCAAGGGGAAGGTTTCAAAGAACAGAACCAAGACCTTTTTCGGCAACAGACCCTCGTCCATTATCATCATGAACGATCTGTCTCCCACGAATATCGGAAGACTGCTCTCGTTTTACGAGGCACAAACCGTTTACAAGGCATTTATCTGGGACATCAACCCGTTTGATCAATTCGGAGTGGAACTGGGAAAGACCATCGCTACGGATATAAGGGGAGAGATCGCCAGGAAAAACCAGGACGGCGACTATCGGTTCGACAATACCGATCCCTATACGAAGTTTTACCTTGAAACGTTGTTCAGGGGGTATATCAACGATTAACCTTGGCGGCCCCTTGAATGGGGCCGCCAAGGAAACAGCTTTTCTTTATCGCTGTATTGTCAACGCCGTTTTACGGGTGAAAACGATAAATCAGGCAAATCTGTATATGGAACCGCCCCAGGTCAACCCCGCGCCAAGGGCGATAAAAAGGACCGTCGAGGCCTCCCTGTCGATCCGCCCCATCTCCACGGCCTCATCCAGAGCGATGGGAATGCTCGCCGCCGTGGTGTTTCCGTAGCGCTGGATGTTGTGGAAGATCCTTTCGTCCGGGACATTCATGGTTTTCTGGAATGCCTGGTTGATCCGCAGGTTTGCCTGATGGGGAATCACAAGGTCGATGTCGTCCATGGTAAGCCCGGCCTTGTCGAGGGTTTCCCTGGCGACCTCGGGAAGCTTTCGCAATGCCAGCTTGAATACAGCGCTGCCGTTCATCACCGGAAAATGTCCGCCGCTTTCAAGCATCTCGGCATTGATCCGGGGATTTCGATTTGACGCGGGAAGTTCCGTCATGAGACTGTCCGCAAGGCCTCCGTCCGCATGGAGGCATGAGGCCAGCATGCCGATTTCCGAATCGCTTTCAACGCCTTCGAAACACACTGCGCCGGCACCGTCTCCGAAGATCACGGATACATCTCGTCCACTTGTGCTGATATCAAGACCCGTGCTGTGGACCTCGGCCCCCACAAACAGAATCTTCCTGTAAAGTCCGCTTTTGATATAGGCATCCGCCGTTGCGGCGCCGTACAGGAATCCGGTGCACTGCTGACGGATATCCAATGCGGGCGTGGAACTTAACCCGAGCTTGTGTTGCAAAAGGCAGCCGGGTCCGGGGAAGAAGATATCGGGGCTCAGGGTTGCAAAAATAATCAGGTCGATATCCTCGGGTGCCCACCCTGACCGTTCCAGGGCAATTTTCGAAGCCTCGTACCCCAGGTCCGACGAGCCCACGCCCCCCTCTTCGGGGGTCCAGTAGCGCTGCTCGATTCCGGTACGCTGGCGGATCCACTCATCCGATGTATCCATCAATTCGGCAAGATCGTCGTTGGTTACAAGACGTGAGGGCAGGTGCCTTCCGGTTCCCCTTATTACGGTTTTAATCATCGGATAATACTCCTAAATTTATTCATCATGAAACATACGGGTGTTGAGTTCAAATTGACCGGTTTTCGATTTTCCGGCAATCCGTTGTTTTCGCTGTTTTCGCTGTTTTCGTCGTTTTCGTGGTTTTCTGAACATCTGGGACCTTCGAAACGGGAGTGGGTGCCGGAGGGCGCTGTCCCGCAACTGCGTTGAGTTCCCGAAAGAACGCATGCATTGCGCAAGATATATTTTATTTATATTGGATAAATCAAGTTTTATTTAACAAAGTTCGTGATGAAAACAACCTTTGCGTTTATTAAACCGGCAATTAAAGACGTAACCCCGTCATGGAAACATCTGTTTGGATTCATGAGCCGTTTCGAATTGAAAAGCCGTGTTTCCCAATTGCCGGGTTAATCACTCGAAAATTCGACGGGATACGCGGGTATTGGCGTTGTCCCCCTCGGATTCGGGTAATTTTGACACCACTCCCGCAAAACCCTTCGGCATAATCCTTGATTTTTAATTGTGGCGTTAGTAAAAATAGGACGATGATTTTAGCCGGCGGCAAAGCCGTCGTTAATAACCAAAGGGAGAGTATAATGGAATTTAAGTCGTTCGAGGAGGCCCTTCAGATCTGTGTTACAGCCGAGGAGGGAAGTGAAATTCAGAACAGGGCCGCAGCCTATGCACTCAAACATGCCCCCCCCGAGCTTGCCGACAAGCTTGTGAAAGTAGCCTTTCGGCATTTTGGTGAGGACGGCAAGGATGAAACCGAAAGCGATTCATAAGAATACGACCGCGTTCTCGGATTCTGCGGCACTTTCGCCCCAAGCCCCGGGAACCATATGATTAAAACAGGGTTTTAATCCCTACACATAAATACCGGAAGATGACACCGTTTCAGGTAGTACATTGCGATACATACCTGAAACGGACTCTTTGTTTGAGGGGACATCCTTTTCGGTACAGGCCACGCTCACCAAGGAGAGACTTATGACACAAGATGATCAGTGCGATATACCCGAAAGAAGGCGTGAACCCAGAATAATCCTGCATAAGTATTACAGTGCTGAAATCAGTGTAAACGGACTTCCCGTTCATTATCAGTACAAGATAAGGGATGTATCCGGCGGCGGATTTTCCATTCTGGTGAATGAAAACTCGGAGTTGCTCAATCACATCAAGGTTGGGGATTCCGTTAAGGTTGCTTGTCACCTTGAAACACCCGCCGGAACTTACGAGTTCAATAACGCCGAAATCGTCTATATCGAAAAGGACATATTAAAACAGTTTAAAAGTCATTATCTGGTGGGCCTCAGTGCGGTCCCCGGCCTGGTATCCAATTGATTTAAGGTGGAGGAAATCACGGTCGGGTATCCCATCTCTTTAACCGGCCCTTGGGTGAGGAATCTCCATGACGGGATGCCCGCTTGCCTCTCTTCCATTCCCTGGACATAATCCCGGTTCCGGGACTTCATCTTTTTCAGCTTCGGGAGCTTGAATCATTACCCAGGTTTTCTTTCGGGGCTCTTTATCATAAGATTCTTGCCGGATTATTCATCGGACTGAACACTGCACATGGATATGCAATCTTTCAGCCGTGAATCGATTCCGCCTCCATTGCCCCCCTTCTCCCTTTCCATTTTTAATGCCGATTCCCTGCACAGTTCGATACATCTTTTTTCGTTTTCGGACACCTTGATCTCCATCGCTCGCTCTCCCTGTATAATGATATCACCCTTCATTTTTCAACAAGTTAAACACGATTGGAGCCCCGCACAACATGCTTGTCGGGGGCCGTGATCAGGGGAGACGGCCATTCCGGGCGGTCGGCATTTACGAGCATTAAGGTAATGGAAAAAAAGAGAATCTCCCTTTCACCCAATACTTGACACATTTCCAATTCATTCCAATTTTTTTCACATGATAATGAATTGGAGAATTATTCATGGACCGCCGAAAATACACCAGAAAAAAATATCTTTCTCCTGTTGAGTATGTTGTTCACAACAGGCTCCATCACGGGAGGATCGGCGACATATCGTCGGGAGGCATGTTCATTCATACCGCTTCGAGTGTTGAGCCGGGAGTGCTTATGACAATCTATTTCAATCTTCCGGGAAGCCTCGGTTCCATACTGGGTAAGGTTTCGAGAGTTGAGGAAAAAGGGATAGGCGTCGCCTTTATCCCTGGTTTTGAGGATAAAATAGAAGCCCTTGTGGATAAAATCGTCACTTGGCATTGACCCCGCGCCCACGACTTGGCAGTGCTGATGCACCACGACCTTCCAAGCCGCGTTCCATAGGTGAAATCATGGAAAAAAGACAATTTACAAGGAAAACATACCGCGCACCGGTGGAGTTCTCATCGCCCGGCTGGCCCTATCGCCGTTCTATCGAAAATATTTCGGAAAACGGAATGCTTGTTCTCACAAAGGATATTATTTCTCCGGGAACCGAGCTGAAGTTCCTGTTCGATTTCAAGGGTTCCTTTGTAAGGATAAAGGGAAAGGTCGTCTGGACAAGGATCGATTGCCTGGGAATCCAGTTTATCCCGGATACCGAAGGAAGCTTTCTTTCAGGTCTTGTGAACGGACTTTCCGAATCTTGAACAATGTCGCCCCGGGGAGCAACATACTTCCCTTTCACGAATTAACGAAAAGAACCTTGCGCCTCATCGGTGTCTCATACCGGAAAACTCACATATCGGTTTTTTTAACAAATCATTTTTGCAAAGAACAGCTTAAATCGCATTATCCATTATATCAAGCTATTATAAATTTCTCAAAAACTAATATCCTGTCCGCTCATTGTATGAAACTGGACAAAACTCCAAACGATATTACGTTATCTCTAATACGAGCTTCAGCAGAAGCGCCATGAACAGCGTCGTGTGAGTCAGGATTCCGGCCTTCAACATTCACCTTAACCGCCAATCCATATACCCTGGTAAAACCAATGAGTTTTTTAAATTAAGCACAAATAAGGGGGTTTAATTGGTACTAAAGAACGCAATCCATAAGGAGGATAAAATGGCTGTTGAAATTTTGATAAAACGCAGAGTCAAACAAGGCAGTCAGGCAAGACAACTTATTCCGCTGATACTTCAATTACGTGCCATGGCCACTTTTCAGCCGGGTTATATTTCCGGTGAATCACTGCGGGACATGGAACACCCTGAAGAATGCCTCGTCATCAGCACCTGGGAATCCATCGAGTGTTGGAACGAATGGAAGAACAGTAAGGAAAGATTGACGATTCAAAAAAAGATCGAGGATCTCGTGGGAGAAAAGACCAAGTACAGCGTATATGAACCCATGGTGATGTATGAACCCATGGACGATTTCTAATATATGTTCGGGACGGATCATGCCGCCCATTACCATATGCCCGAATGACGACACAGCCGACCGCAGGGTTCAATACGGATTTGCCGGGGCGCCCTTCCCCTTTCCAAGGGATAGTGTCCGGGGCGCCTTCCGGTTTGACGCTGATGCAAGGGGGGTCAGGAAACCACCTTGCCCCGCAGCGAATTGGCAAATATTTCTTCGATTCTTACGTCCATGGTTTTTCCGATATAAGTTTCCGCTTTTTCATTGTCCGGATCGGGTGCCGGAAAGTTAACGATCTTTCCGGAGGATGTTCTGCCGGTCCACTGGTGGGCGTCTGTTTTTCCCCTGTCCTGATCACGGCTTACGCCTTCCACCAGGATCTTTTCAACCCTCCCGAGATATGCATCGCTTTTTTTCCTGGAATAATACTCCTGTAGTTCAAGCAACGCCTTTATCCTGGCCTTCTGTTCTTGTTCGTCGACCTTTCCGGAGAAGCGAACGGCGGGTGCATTGGGCCTGTCCGAGTAAATAAAGGCAAAGAGGCTGTCGAACTCCACCTCCTTCATGAGCTTGAGCGTTGCATTGAAATCCTCGCGGCTCTCATCGGGGAACCCTACAATCATATCGCTGGTGACCGCAATGTCGGGGCATCTCTCCCGAAGCTTTCCGATCCGTTCCAGGTAGATCTCCCGGGTATATCTTCTGTTCATTTTTTTAAGGACATGATTCGATCCGGATTGTACCGGAAGGTGAATATGCTTACAGAGCTTTTCGAGGGTCACGTACGCTTCAATGAGGTCGTCGGAAAGATCCTTGGGGTGAGAGGTCGCAAAGCGGATCCTTTCGAGTCCGGCAATTCCGTTGATCCCGGCAAGAAGCTCGGAAAAGGTGCAGAGACCTTCCTTCTGACCGTAACTGTTGACATTTTGCCCCAGCAGGGTAACCTCTTTCACGCCGTTTTCAACAAGATTTTCGATCTCGGCGATAATCTTTTCCGGAGGCCGACTCCGCTCCCTGCCCCTTGTGAAAGGAACAACACAGTATGTGCAATAATTATCACATCCCTGCATGATCGTAACAAATCTTGATATTCCGGTTTGCTCCCCAGGGCCGTCGGAAGGGTCTATCTCATCCATGAGGGGAATCGTGGACACATCCACCACCCGTTCCCTGTTTTTCTCGATGGCGGCAACATGATCGGCAAGTCGCGGAATCACCTGGGTTCCAAATACCAGGTCCACATGGGGCATTCTTTTAATGATCTTCTCCCCCTCCTGCTGAGCCACGCAACCGCCGATCCCAACGATGAGGCCGGGTTTGCGTTTCTTATGTTTCACCAGCCTCCCGAGAAAGCTGAACGCCTTTTCCTCGGCCTTTTGGCGTATGGAACAGGTGTTGACGATCACGAGGTCCGCGTCGTCCAGCTCATCGGTACGTTCATATCCGGAGGGTGCAAGAATCCTTGTAAACAGTTCGGAGTCATAAACGTTCATCTGACACCCGATGGTATATATATAAAGGTATTTCGTATCCATAATCTCTAATTAACCTCGGCCGGGGCATTTATCCCCACCCTTTCTATTTCGATTTTTTTTCCAAGGTCCTTAAGGATCAACTCGACCTCCTCTTCGCATCCCGGTGCAATGCGCACGGCGATCACCGTCCTGTGGGAATCCGCGGTACTGATCACGCATATTCCCTCGTAGGCTTCGAAGATGAACTTAATAAAGCCGATTTCGGAACGTTCCACGCGAAAAAATCTCGTATTCGTTTCCAATAAATCACCCAACCGTTAAAGATAAATCAACTCCCCGGTAAAAACACCATGGGTAAAACCAGCAACCGATATCACCTTACGCCCCTTAATCCAACAAAAAAAAAGAATCTTTCCACAATTACTGTCCCTGTCACGGTTCCCGCCTTCTGTCCCATTCCATCGGACGCCTTGATCCCATTTCCCTTGATCCCGGGAGCCGTTATCGATGCCCGGCGATTTATGTTGTTTGATCCACCATTATGGGTTAAGCAGATGACGCGGACAGAACAAGCCTTCCTTGCCCACGGTTTACATCCGTGTTTTTTGGTGGCGAAACAAAGCCCTATACGGAAGTTGGACCAACGGGCTTCCGAAAGAATACACAACAGGATCAGGCAATATGCAGTACCCGGAACCAATCATCAGGAGTCGAAAGATCGACCCGGAAATCGTAGCCCTCTCCCTTAAACAGGGCGCGCACCCCGTGGTGGCACGTATTCTCGCGGCAAGACCCTTTCCAGCGTCAAGGGATATCGCCGAAATTATTGCCCCGAGATTGATGCACCTTGACCCGCCGAATCTCATGGCGGACATGGATGCGGCTTCGGAACGAATTGCCGATGCCGTGGTCAACAGAGAGTGTATCGGTATCGAAACCGATCACGACTGTGACGGACAAACGGCCCATGCGATCCTTCAAGGTGCATTAACGGACTATTTCGGTCATCCCCATGACAAGATCAGGTCCTACATCGGCCACAGGATCAAGGAAGGATACGGTTTGTCCGCCGCCCTTACCGACCGCATCCTTCTGGATGATAATCGCCCGTCCCTGATCATAACCGCCGACAACGGCAGTTCCGACGAACCTTCGATCCGGAGACTCGCGGAAGCCGGCATCGATGTGGTTGTAACGGATCACCACGAGGTGCCCGAGGAAGGTCCTCCTAAAAGTGCCCTTGCCGTTGTCAATCCCACACGGAAAGGGTGTAACTATCCGGATCCCTGTATCGCCGGCTGCATGGTATCGTGGCTCGTCGCGGCACAGACCCGGCGCGTCCTCATGGAAAGGGGGTATCTGAACGGGAACACCCCTTCCCTCAAGGACCTTTTGGACTATGTTGCCGTTGGAACCGTGGCCGATTGCGTCAGCATCGCAAGGAGTCGCAACAATCGGGCCGTTGTGAAATTCGGCATCTCTCTTATCGAAAAAGGCGCAAGACCCTGCTGGGAGGTGGTCAAACCCCATCTGCCGAACCCCTTTGTCCGCTCCGAGGACCTCGCCTTCAAGATCGGCCCCCTGTTGAACAGCGACGGCAGGCTCTCTTCCGCAAGGGGGTCCGTGGACTATCTCCTGGCAGATGATGTTTTCACCGCAAGGGAAAATATCTCAAAGCTCCTTGAAAAGAACGAGCGCCGGAAAAAAATCGAAAAGGAGCTCGAAGAGGTGGCCATGAACAGGGCCCTCGGGGTGTTCGCCGCAGGGGGCGTTTCCATCTGCGTTCTACTCGAAGAGGGCCATCCCGGCGTGCACGGAATCGTGGCAAGCAGGGTAAAGGAAAGATTCGGACGTCCCAGCATCATGTTCTCTCCAAAGGAGGGGGCAAAAGAGCTTATCACGGGATCCGCGCGGGGCGTGGATCACTTTCACGTAAGGCGAGCCCTGCAACGGGTTTCCGAATCCCGACCGGGTCTCATGGCCGGTTTCGGAGGACACCGGGGTGCGGCGGGGCTTACCCTTCAGCGTGAAAACTTCGACGCCTTTTCCAAGGCTTTCGAAATCGCGGCAAGGGAGCAACTGAGCAATGCCGATGTGGGGCCGGTGATCTGGACCGACGGATTCATCGAACCAAAAGACCTTACCCTGGGTTTCGTGGATACGTTGAAAATCCTGGAACCATACGGCAGGGAATTCGATTCCCCCGTCTTTGAAGCGGTGGGAAAAATACTGTTCATCCGACTCGTTGGAAAGGACAAGACCCATGCCCAGGTAACGGTCGATATCGACGGTGGAATTTACAAGGGAATCTGGTTTCGAATCGTGGGGAAAACAGGAGACCCCATTCCTTTGAGCATTGGTGAAACGGTAAGTTTGATCTTCTCCCTGGGGGAAAACCACTATCGGAATCAAAGAACCTTTCAACTGCGGATCATCCACTACCGGAGGCCGGCGGACCGGCCCGGGGTCATGCAAGGGGTTCAAAATTAAACCACACGATCGGGACCCACGGTTCAGGATACCTT
>PPCM01001021.1_pt1 | contig 15248 bp, 16 predicted proteins | sample 1555541 | NCBI WGS metagenome assembly PPCM01 (sample SAMN05284479, study PRJNA326546) | Marine sediment metagenome, whole genome shotgun sequencing project. | isolation source: marine sediment | place: Germany: Wadden Sea | collected 2012-09-05 | reverse complement strand
CTGGTTCGCTAAGACGACGCGCGGGCTGTATGCGTGGGGGAACAACGAGGATGGCGGCCTTGGCTCTGGCTTCGACGATCCTATCGATGAGCCCCTCCTCGTGCCGATCGACAGCGAGGTGCTGGATGTATACCAGACATATGATCAATCGTTCTTCAGAACAGCCTCTGGATGGCTCGGTTGTGGATGGAACTTTTATGTTCAACTCGCGTTAGGCCATACAAACAACGTCAACACCCCCACCCGAATCCCGGGCAGCGAGAGGGCCACACGGTGGGGGGGGGATTATCTGACCACATTCGCGTTTACTGACGGTGGTCTGCTGGCGTGTGGTGACAACCGCCATGGCCAGTGTGGGGTGGGATCAACCAATGTCATGATCACAACCCTCACACCCGTCGCGCTGTCCGACTACGTCAAGGGTAGGGTCGACCGGGTGGTGTGTCGTGTTGACTCAACCATATTCATTGCTGGTCGCCGCTGTTTTGCTTGTGGGTCCAATATGGATGGCGAGCGGGGTCTGGAATCGAATCAATGTGCCATCTCCACCCCAACCGAGCTGCCCATCCCCGTGGACGACATCTCAGAGGTCGGTGTGACTCCGGTCATTGACAAGGTCGCTAAGGTGTTGAATGGTCGGGAGCCTAACGGTTGGGCGATGGTCCTTCCTGAGCCCATCAATAATAACCAGAAGATATTTAGGCCGACCAAGTTGACGTGTATCGCAATCTGAGACACTGCATGGCCCCAATCTCCAACTATAAGGGCAGCCGTATCAAGGGCACGTCACCGGATGGACTGACACCACGTGACAGACAGAACCAGACAGGCACCCGATCAGTTGATGGGTTGGCAGGATCTGAACCGACTCCCCGCAGCTGCTCGCATCGCCCTGGACCTTGCTCGGTCGATCTGGTTCAGCTCCTTGCCGAAGTCCGTGATCCCGATCAGCGGCTACTCGTGCACGGTGAAGCGCGTTCACGTCGCTGTGCGGGAAGGTCTTGCCGTGTCACCCGGGCGCGATGGCGTCCTTGGCGAGGATGCCCATCGGAGGTGATGATGGTGCTCGACGTCACAGAGCAGGTGAAGCGGGCCGATAATGCGACCGGCTCGACAATTCGGGGACCATTTACAATGCTCAACGCACAGCTGGTGACCTGCAGCTTACTCAGCCAGTGGTGGTCGGTGTCCTTAGTCCGTTCACTCTTGTCTTGCAGCATTGTGCAGCATCTTGCAGCATCAAAAAGCCTAAGTCCAGGTCATTACTCCGTTATTTACACTCCGCCATCGCCCCTCATCCGTGGACCCGCGGCAACACAGGGGCCTGCAGCTCGACCTCCGCTCTCTTGGCCGCCGAGATGTCCTTGGCGCCCTCAGCACGACGCCCACGCACAGCCATGCGGTGGTACTCGGCCGCGCGATGCCTCTCACGCTCGAGACGGGCGAGGCGTGCCCGACGCATGTCCGCGGCCCTGACCTTGATTGTCGCGCGGCGGGCCCGGTGAGTGAGTCGGTGGTCGGTCATCACAGTCTTCCGGCGACGCGCCAGGATACACTTGATGGTCTCGTTATGCGCGGCGCTACGCTTGTTAACGATGACGTTGTCGCGGCACGACGTAACGTACTCCATATCCAGTGTCTGGCGACGCACCATCCAGACGTGCTCAGCCTCGTGAAGGGCGCGGCAGGCGGCGGCGCGGCGGGCTACACCGTGAAGTCTGTGCCGGATCCGCGATACCTTCTGCTGCTGATAAATCTCGCGGGTGATGTTGGCGATCTCCATGCGGATCATGTGGTTGGCGGCCAGCTCGCGCTCGGGGCGGACCTTGAGGCGGGCTACAAGCGCGGGGCGGGAGCGTGTCGGGGCGGGTGTGGCGATGTTCCACGTAACGCCTCCCATATGCCGGATACGGGACCGTGCGGCACGATAGCGAGCGGCAACGACGCGGACGTGGGCCCAGTGGCGACGGGCAACCCACTGACGCGCGAAGATGATGTTGCGGCGTCTCTGGCCGCTGTGGTACATGCGGAGGGCCAGTGCGGGACGGACGCGTGGTCTGGCGTTCTCGAGGCGGATCTGGATCGCCGTCTTGGGCACGTAGCCCGCGGGCTGGGCCTTGAACATGGGCGTGGCGTCGAGGACATACGTCTTCTGCAGGGCGAGGCGGCGCTGCTTCTGGACGGCATTCACGAGGTGGATCTGCTTGCGGGCAAACGCGGTCCGCTCGTTGAGGCGGTCTCTACGGGCGAAAGTGGCTGCCACGCACCTGGCGAAGATGGATCCGCGCCAATACCGCCGTGTGAGCCGCTTGACGACCCTCCTAGATGGTGCAGGACGAGCTGCGGGCTCAAGATAGAGCAGACGACGAGCCTCGATGCTGCGGGCCCGACGAACAGCGGCGGAGAGCTCGGTGGCGCGTGCCACCTCCTTGTGGCCGTTCGCACGGACGACACGGAGGGCGCTCTCGTGTCTGGCGGCGGCTAGGTCGAGTCTGTCCTCCAGCTGATGTCTTGTGGGACGGTGGATGGGCCGGTTAAGGCGGCGGAGGAGGCTGGGGGTGGGGAACGAGCGGCGGGCGACAAAGAGGCGCTTGTTCACGGTAAACGTCGTCTTGAGCAGCTCTGCGCGGCGTGCGAGACGGGCAGCCTGTCTTGCCTGGCACACATCATCGACGTGGCCCAAGTGGATGTGGAGGCGGGCCAAGCGGCCGGCCAGGAGGGTCTCTCTGCGCTCTGTGGCACGCCGGGACTTCCACTCGGGGTCGATGAAGCGCGTGGTGAACGATCGGCGGGGGAGCTCGGTGCGGACGCGCTCGGTGCCGCAAGCAACGCGAAGGTCGGTCACGTCGACATCCAGCACGCCAAGGCCGCGTTCGTAATCGCGGAGTGCGCGATAAACCTGGACCTTGCGTGCGAGTGCCTTGACGCGATGGAGATGCTGGGCCGCATGAATACGGCGGCGATGAAGGAAGGCGGCCCGGCGGATGGCAGCTCCTATGAACCGAGCCTCCTCCACGGAGCGACGTGTGGCGATGTCGTCGACTGCGTGGACGAAGAGGAGCTGGTCCATCCAGGGCTTATAGCGGAAGGGCTTGTCGGATGGCACGGTGAACGATGCGTAGGCTTTCTGATCAATAAGATCGATCATTTTGCTTTGTGCAGCATCAAGTTCGTATCCCGCATGTGAACCTTCGTTCGCAACCGACTTCCCTGTAGGTTCGGAAAATATAGAATGGCGCTCAACGCACAGATGGTGGCACTGTAGCTGCACTGTGCTGCCCCGCCCCCGCCGTCTTGTCCATTCTCCGGCCATGGATGCCTTCGCTGACCCTTTGCGCCCTTTGGCATATCCTGCCGACCGACATGACAAGTGATGCTCCCACCCACTAATGACACTGAGCTCGCCGAGCTGGGGGTCGCTGTCGCCAGTTTGTTCCAGTGCGTTGCGTGCGGGACCGTGCTAGACAGCGGGCTGGACGAGGACGGCACGTGGACGACAGGCTGTACTGTCTGACTTGCGCGCCAGAGCTGGGAGAGGAGGAGGCTGTGAAGGAGGAGGAGGCCGAGTGAGCACGCGAGCATAAACCCAGCCATCATGTCAGCCCGCCCGGAACCGCCAGACGGACTTTTTAACGACTGTCGCTCGAGTCAAAAACGACAATCTGACAACCGACATCGCCGGCCGGCTGCCCAACGCGATATATACGCTCCCGCCGCACATCGTCCAGGCCATCGTCGGCCTCGCAGATGTCACTGATGCGACGAGAGAGGAGTTGGTGGCCGAGGGCAAGAAGTTCTACCTTGCACACAAGCAGTACGAGGAGAGCAAGGAGGTGTTCGTTGACGGTGAAGGTGACTACATCACCACGATTACCCTCGACTGCGGCCGCTTGTACGCCGAACGTAACAATCGTGAATGCCAGTGCGGGATCGGATCGGGGGATGACGTGGTGACCGACCCCCGCCTCATCCGCATCCCGCCCGTGCTGCAGGTGTGGTGTGGTTACAACCGCTGGTTCGCTAAGACGACGCGCGGGCTGTATGCGTGGGGGAACAACGAGGATGGCTGCCTTGGTCTTGGCGACGGCGATCTTAACAATCAGCCGCACCGCGTGTCGATTGACAGCGAGGTGCTGGATGTATACCAGACATCTCTGCAATCGTTGTTCAGAACAGCCTCTGGATGGCTCGGTTGTGGATGGAACAAAGTAGGCCAACTCGCGTTGGGCAACAACGATGACAATTTCACTACCCCCACCCCAATCCCGGGCAGCGAGGAGGTCACCCGGTGGGCGAGGAACGGCGATATCTCATTCGCGTTTACTGATGGTGGTCTGCTGGCGTGTGGCATTAATATATCAGCCCAGTGCGGGGTCGGTTCAACCGAGCGGCACATCACCGCGCTCACCCCCGTCGCCCTGCCCGACGACATCAAGGGTAGGGTCGACCGGGTGGTGTGTGGTCGTTCTTCATCGTTCATCATCGCTGGTCGCCGCTGTTTTGCTGCTGGGCTCAATCGTTATGGCCATCTGGGCATTGGGTCAGACGAGGAGACCATCCCCACCCCCATCGAACTGCCCGTCCCCGTGGACGACATTATCTCGGAGCGCGGCGTGACCATCATCCGGTCGGGCGACGCCCTGTTCGCCTGCGGTGACAATAGGCATAGACAGATCTCAACTGACGAACCATACCGGTCACCCCCATCCCGCTCGACCTGCCCGGGCCCGCCGTGAAGGTCATCATTCACATGGAGCAAGTATTAATCCAGCTACGGGGCGACGGGGCGTAGGTCGGGTGGGGGCTTTATGACAAAGAATTATTTATTCCCGTCCCCGAGGCCGACCTCATCAACGGTTTAGATCTCCCCGGGTGGACAACGGTCGCAGACGGCAATGTCGAGTACTTGAATTCCTGGAAGGACACAGAAAGTATGATGCGTCTTCCTGAGCCCATCTCGAACGCGTAATCGACGTCGAGGTATCGTCGTTTACGCCTTTTCAAGCAACATAAATGCATTAAGAGTCTAGACAGTCACTCTGCACTGGACTGCTGTGAGGAAGATACCGACCACACATTTTCTATGGCAGGCCGGGTCCAACCCCGTTCGTGTAGTGCGATTATTCCGCCAAATTCCTTCCCGCACAAATAAACTTTTGCAGCTGCTCTCACAGTGCTGCTCAGAACGTAGTATAGTGTAGTCTAGCGCTTACCTTACAGCGAGTTACTCGGACAGTGGCGGTCGGGCGTACTCTGTCCGTTTGTCGTCTTCCTCTCCTATAAAGTCATCTTTACATGGAATTTTATAATGCCTTACCCAGCCTCTGCTTCTGAATCAGGCGCACCCCGCCGGTGAAGAACGCCGTCAAGGCCGAGGAGACGGATATCACTCCCCCGACGATCCCGCACACGATCGTGACGTACCGTAGGAAGCTCTCACGCTCCTTGCGGACAGTGACGCGCATGGGGGAGAAATCATAGCTGAAGAAGACGCCAGGCATCGACCGCCGGCCGTCCGCGGGTGACCCACTCTCTGTTACGGAGTATTGGTACGTTTCTGTCGGGGCGGCGCCAGAAACCATATCTGTGGGCACAATTTGGAGGAAGTACCGTTGACAGAGCCCCGCTGCACCGTCCACACGGCGGGTGTTGTCCAGTGGGGCGTCCAGGCCCATTTTCCTGTTCGCCTGCGGTTCCCCCACCACGAGGCTGTGGATATCATGGGTCACGTTCAGGTCCTTGATGCCGACGAGCCCGAGATCATGCACATGGCCTGCCGATGATTCATAGCTCTGGCCCGGGGCGATGTGGAACGATCCTCGCACACGGCTGACGTCAACCTGGCCCTTCACGCGACACCCCATGTTGGTGACCTTCCTCACCTCGACGACGGCGCCTTCCCTCACACATTGCTCCATCGAGGACGTGTGGAGGAAGGCCCAACGCTTGGCCATGTAGGCCTTCTTCACGTCTTCGCAGCTGTTGCAGCATTGGCCCACAACAGTCTGGGCGCCGTAACAGCTACCGCAATAGTCCTTTGGAAGCGGGGAGAGGCTCGCGGCGGCCGCCTTCTCCTGAGCGAGGGGGCTGGGGATCGGAGTCCGCGTCACAGCCTGTGCAGCCCCTCCAATCTTGTCACTGAAGTGGTCAATGACGTCTATGGTCAAAAAGTCGCAGTTCACGTTGTGGATGGAGATATCAAAGTGAATGGGGATCTTGCTCGTCCGGTGAGCCGTATCCACACTGATCTCAGGGATGTACTGTGGTGTAAGATACTCGAAGAACTGAGTTACGACAAGAAATGTGATGAACGTCGCGGCTATGAGCGTCACAGCGCCACCAACAGAGTTCCGAGTGACAAAGTCAATCTGAACCTTCGGAAAAAGGTCAAATTGCTTCAGGAACATCTCACACGCTCTAGAATCGCCCAAGAAATGTTCTGTTTGTTTTTTATATATGTTTTCAGAAACACGAAGAAAGCGCCCATTAACACGACTTTCTAGTAGTATACAATTGAAACGGCCAACCCATTCACTAACACATATCGTAAACAATAAACAACATTGTTTTGCACGGTCGCATCGTAGAGTGACGAATTTAGTTCATGATGGTACACACCTCAGCTATCTACTTCTCCTCCACCGCCTCTGGCTCTTCGGGCGGGGGCGGGTCCACCTTGGTCAGCGCGTGCAGGTAGTATGTCCTCCCCGTCCTGCTCTTGGCCTCGACAGGGCTCACGTCAATCTGCCATGAGAGGGGTGACTCTTGCAGCATGGAGGTGCGATCCGTGTGGGAGATGATGATGAGCTTTCCTCCCAGGGCAAGGGCATTATGGAGCGGCGCGAGGACACCGGCGCCCTTGGTGCCCTGGTCGCCGGTGAGGTGGGCGTCAAAGAGGCCCTTGTCGATGATACAGGTGTGTGTGGCGGCAGTGAGCTCCATTGTCGTTACGTCCGCCGTCTGGCACGTCAGCTTGACGCCATGTTCAGTGGCAAGCGACGTCATGGCTTCTGTGGCCTTCTGGGCCCAGTCAACGCAGGTTATAGCCGTGCGCTCGTCCTTTGCAAGCTCGATACCGAGTGTGCTGAGCCCACATCCGATATAGAGGATCTCTGCGGCCTTATCTTCGGGGAGATGCGGCTCCAGAGCCTCCTTGAGGTCCGTGTAGTCGAGGTACCAATCGTATGCCCCGCCCTGAACCTCTGTGAGGTAGCGAGCGGACCAATATTCCAGATTGCAGTACTTGACTGACATTTCTTACGTTTTTTTGTGTTTCGTCTTTCGAAAACTGGTTCCGATACCCTTTTTCAAACGTCACCAATGGCCATTGAGCGAGCAACACTGAATCTACCTCATGAATTCCCATCACATAACACATGCTAATCCGCTACTTTATCCGTTCGTCCAGTCGACGTCTCTGGATGCGACCGTTCGCCGCACTAGCCACCTCACTTGGCCCAATCCACGCTGTGGATCGCCTTGGCGTACTGCTTCATGCGGCGCTGCTTGCTGATGGACATCTTGGGGGTGCGCTTCTTAAGGTTCTTCTTAACGTTCACACCAGCAGCCCGGAGACGGTCATCGCGGTTCTTACGCTTAGCAGCAGCACTCTCGCGGATCCTGCGCCTCTCTTCATCGTCAATATCCTTGAGTTGCTGTTGCAGCTCTTGAGTGCGCTTGGCACGCTCCTTCTCCTCCATCTTCTCATCCCACGTCTTCCTCACAGTCTTGCTACGCCCAGAGGCCTTATCATGCTGGTGTTTCCAGGTTCTTCCGCTCTTCTCACCAGGCATATCGACACTTCACTACTCCTCGTTTTACAGTTGTTTATAGAAGGAAGGAATACGGTGGCTTCAGTGCACGAGGCAACATTAAGCCGACATCCGGAGGACCTCAGAGCGCTAACCATCACCATCACCCGTCCCACGCCAACATGTATGGACTCGCGTCGAGTGTGTTTCTATCCTCCGGCTCTGGCTCCTGATCTCTGTCCGCACCCATCCAACCAACGTTCAGTAGGGTGGACACAGCCATGTGGGAGATGGCCTGTACCGCGTTATCGTTACTGGCTAGGTCTGAGCCGCTACATGCGACGAGTTGTCGAGCGTCGAGGTAGAGTAGTCTGTTGGCCTTTGTAGCCATCGCCCGAGCCGCAGAACACACCTCATATGGTTGCTGGTTGGCGTCAAAGACCACGGGTTCCAGTGTGCCTGCCTTATAACGTATGGGATGTCTTAGCGGAACATCAAGCACTGATGAGAGAGCTACGAGGAGCCCAGCAAGAAGGGCAGATGCCCGAGGGGCGCGGGTGGTGTAGCCCGTACATGGGACGCCGTTAACGCTGACTCCGGGGGTTGGCCCGGTGAGTGTATCTCGAATCACATAAACAGCGGTAAACAAGTCAGTGGCGGCGTCCAGGCGATGTGTGATTGCGGCCCGGAACTGGCGCCCAACCTCGACTTCGGGGGCGGGGGTCGCGGGGGTGATGTCGGACACCTCACGCTGGGCCTGGGACAAGGCTGTGGTCGCAGCGTCGAGGCGTTCGTTGGCATCAGTCACAACGGATTCGAGTTCGGTTGTTTGACTGTTAATGGCAGTAGTCTGGCGGTGATAGAACGCGATGGAGTCTTGAAGCATCTGTACCTGTCGCTCAGGCTCGGTTCGTTCAGCATGAGTAACTATTAGGCTATTCAGGGTCTCTCGTTTGTCTGCAGCAACAGTTTCAGCGTCCCGCAGCCGCTGCTGCACCACTTTCAGACATCGAAGGCGGAGTCTGCTCAGTTGTATCATCGTGGCCATGCCAGGCCTCTCGCTCGGTCAAGGGAGATGTAGTGAATTTGAACGACAATAAAGTGTGAAAATGAACATCGTGGAAATGGAAATGCCCCGGGACATGACAGCTGTATCGGCGGGATTGTATTGTCACGCAAAACATCACCTGTCAGTTTTTATAAGAAAAACGATACAAGTGTCCTAAAAAGATATAGACGATAAGCAAGCAGGGAGCCACTGAACACCACACGCCACAAACCAGTGCGTCGCGTCAGCCCGGCCACCTGCGGCCCCTTGGTCTAGTCGAGGTACGTCGAGCCATAGCCGCCCGATAACTCCTCAGAATCGCCACGAGACGGGTCAATCAGTGGCTCAGTGACGGTGTTGTCGGTCTCGGTGGGCTCACGATTGATTTTAATGAGGATTGCGGTGACGGCAGACGGGATGCCAAAGCTGAGGTACAGGAAAGCGGAAATGTACATGGCGACGGCACTACCAATGCGATCTACAAGACCCTCATAGTACATCCAGTCAAGGTGAGCATACATCCCCCACATTACCTGGATTACAAACGAAACCACGGCAAAAATGATGATTGCTATGTGCATGGTGAAAGCAAGTGGCGAGTAGAACCAGTGGTAGACGAATCGCGACGGTAAAGTCTTGATACGACCAACTATACCCTTAGGAGGCGCACGTTCAACGTAGTTTGAGATGTCCATCGTGTTTGTCAACGTTCGATTTAGGAAATCGAAAATCATTAGCACTGAAAAGCATGCCGACATGAGCCATAAGACGTTTATGAGCACATGGGCCCCCAAAAACACGACAATTCTTGATATCATTCACCCCCGATTCCGCCTGCAGCATCAGTGTTCGTGTCGGCACAACAGCTAACTACCGTGTTTAGCTACCCTCGGCATACAACTACCGCAACCACACTTCACAACGCACAATTCCAGTCCAAATGCTAGTTGTTTATGTGATCATCACGGCTGGCCTACTCACTCTGAGAGAATGCTCATGGCGTACACACCAGGAACAACGTCATTCAGGCCCATAGTCCGCGCGACATAGCTGCTGGGAGGGTCGAGAATGGTTACAACGCTGGGTAAGAGAGAGAAAAAGCAGCAATACTCACCCCTCATAGAGAGTCGTGGTGTTGTCCTCCACAGACTCGAATTCTGGACAGTTCTCACACCCATTCTCACCAAATTGAGCCGCAGTCTTAAGCAAATGGCACCGTGTGCACGCAATAAGCTTTGTGCTGCGGCCACGACCGACATTCACGATCTTTGGCGCTGTTGAGCTATACTGCACAATCTTTGCATTCACTTTAGCGTTGTCCCGGCGGTTCATCATCTCGAGCTTGGGCACAAACACGAAAACGATGAATTCTCTTCTATAAATCGTGAATAATCATTTCCGATAAACGAGCCGTAACTCGCCCCACAATGCATTAAATCGGCTATAGTGGCACACCGTTTATAGTACATTACAGGTTCTTTGCCTCACTGACCTTCCTGCACGTCGCCTCGACGAGTTCGAGCAGCATACCCTCACCGGCAGCCCGCGACGAAGTTTCCTGCTTGAGCGTGTCCTCAAGCCCGCGTGCCATGTTCTCAATGGACTCCATGAGTCTCTCCCTGGTGGCTGCGCGTGCTGTCCGGTCCTCCTCGAGGGCCATCCGGACGTGGCTGAGCTCCGCATCGAGGTGTTCCTCCACCTGCTGGGCAATAGCCTCGCCAGTGTGAAGCTCGGCCTCGAACTCCTCGTTAAGGCGCTTCAGGTCTGCCGTGACCGCCGCCTCTCTGTTGGCCCGCATGGCGCCTGTCGCCTCGATGTCCTGGGCCAGCTCGAGCTCGAGGCCGGTGATCACTTTATCGAGCCCGGTGGAGACCTCCTCGGAAGACGTCTCGTGCTCCCGATGGAGCGCATCAACCTCACCACGGAGCGTCTGTTGGAGCTGCTTGATAGAGATGTCGAACGACGCGGCAGCCGTCTCGGTGGCCAGTTTCCGTGTCTTTGTCTCGTCTTGCAGAGCCTTGACAGTCTCGTTGAACATGTTGCTGTTAGCCACACGGTCCTTCTCGAGTCCACCGAACTGTGTTAGAGGTGCGCTGAATGGAGCTTACCTTCTCATGGAGCTGGGACAAGAGTTGCTCGTAGCGCCCTAGCGTAGTCTTTTTCTCAGACGAAATCGTCTGGGAAAGACTCTCCAGCTTGCTGTTAAACCGCATGATGCGAGAATACTGGTCGGCGTGGGCCTGATCCATCTCTAGACGATGATTCGATTTCCATCGGTCGAATTAAAAACAAAAACAAACGTTGTTTATCTGTCGTCAGATAGTCGTAGTGATGCGTATGGCATGTACACAGGCAAAATTTGCTTGCAGTCAAAAAACACACAATGACGGCTGTGGCAGATGGTGATGATGAAGGGCTTTGCCGAAAATACAACGTGAAGAAAGTAGGACAGGAACTGGTCATGTATTGCCTCTGTTTGTTTCTTCAAAACGCCGCTCTAACCCAGCACACCCAGGTGTAGTCCCCCGATCTCGCATCAACTCCGACAGTACGTTCCTCTGACGGACTCTCACACAGTCATTAGCCACATACCAGACACGTCCGGCCTCAAAATGGCCCAGCGTCACAGTCTCATGGAGCTCATCATCAATGAAGCCCGAGACTTGTGCGAAAAGCTCGAGCTCAAATGGCTTGGGGATGAGGGTGCCAAGGAGTTTGCCGTGGTCGACGTTCCCAACGCTAACTATGAAGCCATCAAACGCCAGATGCCTGTGCGAACATCGCAGGTGATCGCGAGCAATGCTGCGACGAGCAAGGCCAACAACAAGTCTGTTGCCAAGCTCTTTCCCACAAGGGTCCACGAACACGGCGCGTTCGCCCTGATCGCCATCGCCCTCGAGCGGCTCGGGCCCAGTCTTCGCAACGATCGCCTGGCCGATCAGCTCTCAGCTATAAAGCCGGCTGGGATCCAGCTCGACACGGGCGAGGAGACGGCGCAGTTCTGGAGGGACACAATCACAGTCATGGTCCGACAGGGCCTGCTACAAGGCGGAACCAAGAGACGGTCGGGTCAGATGGAGCTGTTTGACGTGGCGTTGGGAAAATTGGGGAAGGAGCTGATTGATAGGATGGAGATGTGGCAGATGATGAGCATGGGTGTGGAAGGATGGGAGGATGTGGCGAAGGGGGAGATGGAAAGGATGAGGAGCGTCTGATTCTGTGGACAACACTTGACAAATAAATCGGATCTTATTTATAAGCTCGAATGAAAAATCGCCGTGTAGACGCTAAGTTCGAATTTGAATGAAGTTCTGTGCTTTGATTTCTGGTGGTAAGGACTCGATATATTCTATCTATAAGCTGACGCAACAAGGGCATCAGTGTGTCGCTCTAGCGAACCTTCTACCCTCTGAAGGCGACGAGGTGGACTCTCACACGTTCCAGACTGTTGGACACCAGGCAGTTCAGAAGATTGCTGAAGCCATGGAGCTCCCTCTTTTCCAAAAGACAATTGCAGCAGGCGACTCTCGGAATGTCGAGCTCCAATACAGGGAGACTGCTGGAGACGAGGTCGAGACCCTCCGTGACCTGCTCGAGGAGGTCTGCCGTGGCTACCCCGAGGTGGCTGGAGTCAGCAGCGGTGCTGTTCTTTCCCACTACCAGCGCATCCGTGTCGAGCACGTATGTCGCGAGCTCGGCCTGCTCTCGCTCGCTCCTCTTTGGCGTATTCCCCAAGCGGCCCTCCTGGACGAGATGGACGCCGCCGGCCTCGAGGCAGTGCTAGTGAAGACGGCCTGTTTCGGTCTGTCGCCTCTGGAACATTGTGGACAGTCAGTCACGGCACTGCGCGGTGTGCTCGCCGAAGGAGCCCGTAACAACATGATCAACGAGGCCGGAGAGGGTGGTGAGTTCGAAACCATCACTCTGTACTGCCCTGGCCTTTTCCGGCACCGTCTCGCCCTCGGTACCCGCGAGGTAATCGTCACGGACAGCTCACCCGTGGTCCAGGTCGGGTATCTCAGGTGCGACGTCACCCTCGGTCCCCCCCTGCCCGTGGACTCCATCTCGGGTGACCCCGACCCGGTATTATCGGGCAGACCCCAAATCTCCACCCAACCCGCACCCCCCGCTGGCCCCGTCGCCGTTCGCACCCTGCCCGTGGCCGATGACATGAATCTATTCGTCGGGTCAGGCGAAAACTTCGCCGCCGTCGTCCAAGCCACCCTGTCCGCCGCCCAAGCCGCAGTCCCCTACCCCGTATACAACGTTATGGCGGTATCCGACATGGCCTCGTTCGGGATGGTCAACGGGATCTACAGCTCTATATTCACGACCCTACCCCCGCCCGCCCGATGCTGCGTGGAGATGCCCGCCACCCAGCCCTCCATCGCCATCATGCCCATCCCCGGTGACGCCACGCGTCGCCTCCATGTCGAATCCGTATCATCCTGGGCCCCCGCGTGCATTGGCCCCTACTCCCAAGCGGTATCATGGCCAGGCGTCGTCGGTGTCTCGGGCCAGATCCCCCTAGCCCCAGACTCTATGTCACTGACCAACACCCAGGGCGGCGTCGACATGTGCCGGGCCCACATCTCCTCCATCCTTGACGAATTCCCGGGGGCGGGGGACGTCCACGAGGTCATCTTCTACGACAGGCGGTATGCTGAGGCCGCGGGGGTTATCGGGGGGGCGCGCGCCGCCATGCTGCCCAAGGCGGTGGACGTGGAGATCGTGGCGTTCGCCGGAGAGGAGGCGGAGCGGTATGCTGAGGCGGTGGTTAAGGCCAATGAGATGATTGTCACAGAGTTCCAGATTTAGATTAAGATAAACGGGTTTTGACGCATGAAGTTTCTGTTGGTTTCTGTTGGGTTCGACATAAGTGATTTATAAAGTAAGATCAGAAAGCTGTACATGTTTCTAGATCAGCGCATACTAGCCTTCCTTGTCCCATTCACGGTCTGTTTCACCACGGTGTTTTTTGAGAAAAGTTGTCTCCGCGAATGGATGGGCTCCCTTATCCCATGAGGGGCAACCCGGCGTCTGAGCCCCATAATGGGCCTCATGTCGCCAGTGTAGCACCTCATCTCGCGTCTCCAGTCTCCTTGGACAGCAGGCTCGAACATCAGCTACAAGCGTGGCTGTGCTCATCAGAACTGTCCGTTCCGAGGCTTGTAGAGCTTGCAGCCATCGTTTCTGTTGAGGCCGACTTCCTAGAGTGCGACATGTACTCGTATATCGAGATTGCGGATGACGGTCAACATATAGGTGGTGTGATTGCCGATAAGATGGACCCAGCAGTGTTCTTCAACTATGCAGCCCAGGACAACCGCACCGATGACGAGTTGTGCATCGCGTTACTGACTCTTATCCGCCTGATGCCTGTCGCAGGCTTCACTCTCCATCTTGACGCTGCACCGACATACTTTTTTATCCGTCTCGCCGCGCTACTTGACGAATTCAGTGAAAATCCGACCCCAGGACCTCCTACACTCGTAGAGATGCTATGCTGGGCGCTCGCAAGCCATCTTTTCATCATTGCGGCCGAAACGGACGTTTCTCCAACGCTGCAAGACAACATTTTTGGCCTTGTTTTCAACCCACCCAATGCGGATCGTTTCGTACACATCGTGCTCACTGTCTGCGAGGCCTTGGTCGCCAGCACGACCTCGACCTTCTTCTCCGCCTCACCGTCCGAAGCATCCCTCATTCATCGCATCTCGGCTACTGTGGATAACTTCGCCTTCGTGCCGGTCCGTACAGACATTGGACTCGTTGTATCTCGCGCGGTGCTTAACCTTGCGTCTCGAGCCCTTTCCTATTCCAACATGACGACTCCAGTCCATCGAGCAGCACCGCAACTCGCTGCAGCTGTCACGTCAACAATGTCTACCGCCGCAGCTCAGCCGCTGGATGTCCAGCTCTTCACTCTGGAGGCCTTGACGGCTATCGTTGGCAGAGACCCCGTGTTAGACCGCTGTGCTCGAGACCCGGGGCTGTACGCGCTGATTGCTGGTGACTGGCACCCGTTGGCGTTAGAACACGTTGTAGGGCTGTTCGGAGCGTTGTTAAGAGACAGGGGCGACGATGCGGCTCCCGTAATCACCACTCTCGGCCAGGGCTTGCCTCGTTTCCTCGCTCGCACGGCCGGCCATTACCTACCCCCGAGACGCTTCGAAGAAGTCGCCACAGCGCTCGGTATCAACCCCAGCCAGCCCGTCACGCGCCACGTTCATGACCAATGGCTAGCTATGGACCGGCGTCGGGCAGACACGGCCTTTGCCAACCTCACGTACCTCGTAGCCATCCCGCACGCCCGCCACATCCTCGAGGGCAGGAGCGACGCCGCCCCCGACCTCCAGGTGGCCGCGGACCTCGTCAACGTGATGTTGCATGGCGCCACGGTATACAGCCCCGCCGTCACAGCGTTTCGGGCACTCATCGCCGGCCGT
>PPCM01001020.1_pt1 | contig 15256 bp, 14 predicted proteins | sample 1555541 | NCBI WGS metagenome assembly PPCM01 (sample SAMN05284479, study PRJNA326546) | Marine sediment metagenome, whole genome shotgun sequencing project. | isolation source: marine sediment | place: Germany: Wadden Sea | collected 2012-09-05 | reverse complement strand
GGGCCAGAAGAGTGTCCACACACTCGAAGACGTAGCGGTCGATCAGAGACAGGTCCGTACAGTGCGCTACGAGGCCTTTGTATGCCAGGATGGTAATATGAACATGGTGAACACGGTACTTCTGGATGTCCCGATGGAGCTTACGGTTCAACTGGCGGCCAATCTTGGGTAACTTAGCTGGAGAACGCTGTGCATACTGCGCAAGCTTGTCAATACCCTTCATATTCTCGGGAACGGAAAGGTCTTGGTCCAAAGTGCCTCGATGAGGCCTTCGAGGATAAAGATTGTTCACGAATCGTTTGTCCCGCGCACGCGGGCGACAAATAGCCCTCTTGTACGCGGTTAGCTGGCTTAACGCCCAGCTACTCATCGAGACAAACGGGCGAGAATAAATCGAACCTGTCTAACAACCCTTGTCAGAGAGTAAAACAACCCATCTGGACGCTTGTATTGTCACGATACAGCGCAGCTCTCGTGAGCCTCGCCACCAGGCTATTTATACTATTCTACTTTATAGTCGCTAGTCAGGGTTGTGCGCCCGCTGTGTGGGGGTCGTCGCACCCAGTCCAGCTTAGACCCCTTCTCCAAATTCTCCGATGCCCAGAGCAGCTGTAGGTTAGAAAGATTGCACAGCGTGACCAGCTCAGCCTTGGTTTTGGCAGAGGATAGTGGCACGATGTGGTCAATATGCCACTGGTCGCGGTTGTCCCATGACATCCCGGCATTCTCCGGAAGGGCAAACTGACTTTCAAAGAAATCAAAAGCTTGCTGAAATGAACAGCCAAGCAACTCGGAGGTGGAAGTGGGCTTCGACACGCCCAACTCCTTCCATGCTCGCTGGGTGGCGCTCCTGCGCCGGCAAGACAGACGATAGAGCTCATCATGGGCGTAGCGGTACCGTTTCCAAGCGAGGATCTTATCCTTGTGGAGTTCGAAGTACTCGCTCTTCGACGCCCTGATCTTATCCTTGTTGCGTTCGTTGTACTCCTTCTGCCACGCACTGATCTTATCCTTGTTCTGGCGACGGTAGATCTTTTGCTGAGCCTTGATCCGCTCGCGGTTCAAGGCGTGGCGCTTGGCAGCGGGCCTTGTTCGCTTGATATTCACGGGCCTTTCGCGCCCTTTCCTTGGCAGTTGCCATCAGAAGGGAAAGGTCGTTGGAGTGGTTTAATAAATACAACTAATTTATAGCAGATGTGCAGGCAACATCTTATAAATCATCAATAAAATTCTATCGAAGGCCGAGGTGAGGAATACCTTGGGCATTGGTCGGTACGCCCGGTCCCTTAGATGCCTATTCGTCAAACGCACAGAGTCAAACAACGGCGTCCACAAGGCCATTGAGGAGCGTGTGACGGACCGCAAGTCATGGCCGCCCCTTGCTTTCTTCCCGGAAGGCACCACGACCAACGGGCAGGCCGTTCTTCCATTCAAAACTGGCGCGTTTAAGCCGGGAATGCCAGTCCAGCCCGTTGTGATCCGCTACAAGTGGCACCACATCGACCCGTCCGACTGTGCCTTGGGGACCTGGGTGCACCTCGCCTGGGTCTGGTTCTCACTTTACACTTTGATTGAGATTGAGTATCTACCAGTCTACACACCCAGCGACGCCGAGAAGGCCGACCCTGCGCTGTACGCGGGGAATGTTCGCCGGTTGATAGCGGATAAGCTGGGTGTGCCGCTGTCTGAGGCGACGTTCAGGGAAAAGTTGGCGTACCTCAAGGAGGATCCCAAGGGGAAGTAGGGAAGGATCATATAGACGCGGTAAACGGATTTAACGGGCATGGATGGTGTCAGTGTGGGTATTTACGGGTATTCAAACGGCTGCAGCTTGTTGAAGCGGGCCTCAAGGTCGTCAATCTTCGGACTCTTGGGCATCGCGCGGGACAGGGGGTTATCCGGCCCCGGGGGTGTGATCGGCGCCATCGGGCCGACTGTGGGTGGGGCCAGGTTATATGGTGCGGGGTTGCTATACGGCGCGTGTCCGGGGTTAACACCGTCGTGGGGGGATGGGACGGTGGGGGGGTGAGTCGGCATCATGTCGGGTGCCCTGTTGACGTCGATGGCGCCTACCATGGGCGGCTCGGCCCCGTAAGACGGGAGGGGGACCTCGTCGTCAACGGTTAAGGCGGGGACTGTGAGCTGGTGTTGAGCCGCAAGGGTCCGGAGACACTGATTGACGAGTGTAGGGTCGGGCAGTTGCATGTTGAGCTTCTTTTGGACGAAAGGATCGACGTTTCCGTGCTTGTTTTCGAGCGCGTGCCTCACAAACGACTTGCCGTACTTCTCCTTGAAATCCTTGGCGATGGACTGGAACTCCTTCACCTCGGACACGGCGCTACACCAGATGACGGTCTCGATTGCCTCAACCATCATCGGCGGAGCCATCTTTTCTGCGGCGATGATGTGTGTCCGAGCCTTAATCAGTTCCAAATAGGTCTTGAGGATCTCGTAGGCCTCGATGACGTACTCTTCGCGCAGAGCTTGCTCTTGTTTGATTCTGGCAAGCGTTAGTTTGTGGACTCTAAGATTGGCAACGGCTTCCTTCTTCTCCATAGCGCTCAGGTTGAGCTTCTTGTTCTTCTCAAGATTTAGGCGTGCTAGTGCTTGCGCGCAGTGTGCTTTTAGTAGAGTTTCCTTGAATGCACCCATTCTTGACAGTGTGAGATTGTTCGGGGAACTTAATCTCAACTGAAATTAGTCACCCGACCTTAATCCCGCCCTTACTTCTCTAGGTGCTCCCAGCAATGCGCCCCACTACGATCACGGTAAAACATGTCGGAAAAGCCTTTATCCGTCTCTTTATAACCCAATTAAAACTGTGGGCACGCGTGAAATGAGATACTGTCTGCCGATCTTATGCTCACTTTCTACGACGCTCCTCCTCCAACTCAGCCATAAGGTGCTGGACGCGCGCCTCGAGCTTTCGGATGGTCAACTGGCTCGATCTCAGCGCCAGCAGGCGGGGCTGTGGCGCGCGCTGAAAGAGGAGTGTGACGGTGTTACACACGTGTGTGTAGACGTTTTCCTTCCACTCGCTGGTGAAGAACGGGCTAAAGAAGAGCGTTGACTGGGGGTTGTTGATGTGAGCAATGGCTAGATAAGAGCGGGCTGGATGGGGCGGAACGTACAATACCACTGGGATGGTTCTGGGGAACTGGTCGACATCTCTGCTAGTAGGGCGTGCAGCTTGGCCCTATTTTGCTTCTCAACGGCTGAGACGAGAGCATACTTTCTCAAGAGCTGCTTTGTGGTGTCCACAGCCTTAACAAGATCCGGAGACGCGTCCTTACCAAAGCGATCGACAAGGTAGGTCCACGTGCTCCATAGTTCATCGATGTTGCTCTCCTTACAAAGGCTTATGAGGTGCTTGGCCAACTTTTCACGATTAAAAGCCTGAAGCCGGTCGTGTTTGGACTCTTTCTTGAGCTGGGCAAGTGTTTCGTTCATACCTCGGAACAGGAGGTACTCCTCGACCATCTCGTCAAGCGCGGCCGAGGTCTGCATGCTGTGATCGTGGCAGCTTCGTCAAAAAGACGAAATCCAACTTCGGGTATCGCGTGGATGAATACATTCCTACGCATGTGATAGATGGCGTCACACCCTGCTTTCAGACAATTCAAACTCATAGAACTAAATCGACCCGATCAAATCAAGGATTCCGCCTTCGTTTACATGTCCTCGTCGCCCTCCTCCATCGCAGCACACCCAGCGCGGATCGAATCCGCTGTGATGAACTGCCGCGCCTTTGTCAACCTCTTGATTGTCCGCACCACATTGCTCACTGCAACCATCCTCTCCTTGGACAGACTAGCCTCCGCCTTGTCCCGGGTAGAGTCGCCGTGGCCCACGGTCGGCCGGGGCCCGCTGACCCAACACCTCCCGTTGGCCCCGATGATGAGGCCAACCCCACCAATGTTGTGAATGTGTTTTGACCCTGGGCCAATGAGGCTGGGCAGCGTATCAACAAGCACACCGTGCTCCAGCTTGCCGATCTGATCCGAACGAGTGTGTAGCGTGAAGCTGCGGTTGGCGTGGACCTGCTGAACCTCGGCCGAGAGCACATCGCCCTCCACAAAGTACTGGCGCATGTTGCGCTCATCATGGGCACTCCTACGCCGGAGCTCACCACCAGGAAGGTTCACCGCAGCGATGTTCAGCTTTCCTTCCTGCCCAGCCTTCACATCGACAAGCCAGAAGCTCTCGCGCAGCTTAGTAATCCGGCCAACAATAATGTCGCTGACCTGCGGCTGGTACCACGTCTTGAAGCTAGATACGTATAGGTACTGGTTTAGCCGCCTAGGGTAACCACATAATGATGCTACAGTTTTTCCATTAGACGCGAGTGCTCCGCTACCGCTGAATAAGACACGTACTGGTGATTGTAACATACAGCATCCAATCTCCTCTCTCCTCTCTCATCACTTCACCGGGAATGAATAGTTTGTTGTCTATCTGCTCCTCCTCCTGAGGTTCCTGCCTCTCTTGGTCCATAATACTCAGATCGACCTCTCGTTCGAATTATTAGTATGGACTAACTGTTTAAACATGGGGCTATTGTGAATGATACCGTGTGGTTTCATCGGCATGATGGTGCTGTTCATTCAACCGGTTCAACTATAAACCATCAACCAAAAAACTGAATCGGCGATGAACGCCCTGGCCCGGCTCGATCAGGGCCCGCCAAGAAGTAGAATCGATCAATATGCAATAGGAAACACAATTCCCAACCGACCACCGCTCAAACTCAAGCCGGTGACTAAAATCGTAGAATTCGCGGACCGTATGTGCAACGCACGGACTGATGACACTCTGTTCAACATCTCCACCAACAAGGCACTCACTCATGACGCGGTAACAACCACTGACAGCCTCGAGGACCTCTTCCCCGACCCGTTTGATGGCCGCGATCTCCCCCTTGACGATGCCGGTCCCCTCCGCGAGGCCCTGGCGTCCATCATGGGCCTTGCTGAGTCCTACGAGCCCCTTCCTCCGTACCATCTCCTGCTCCAGGATCCGAAACGTCCCCGGGAACTGGCAGCGGTCCCTGCGTGTCTTCAACTCGAACGCCCCGAGCCACGTCTGGCTTTACAGAGGGGCAAGGGGGACGACGTCGCCGCGTCACCTAGTGTGCGGACGTCGGCCTATATCACGGCACGTCGGAAGACGACAGGGCCTCCCGTGGCCCCGTCGTTTGTTGACATTCTACTCGACGCTGTTCGGATGAAAGATGGGAACTTTGACGTGCATCCCCCTGGACGTCCACCCGTGAGGCCGGCGGGGATGCCTGTTGATGTATACGCCCGAGAGTTCAGCCGGGCGGGGGTGTTGCTACCCGTGACGGTTGATAACACGCCCAGTCTAACCCGTCCTGTCCAACACAGCTGAGGGATGTGTACTGTACTATGGTCTTAACCCACACATTACCGATTCATCGGTCGACGAATGTGTGAATTTCTCAGGGTGGGTGGGGTGAGAAAGGATGTCATGTGGGACCATCCTGGTGGCCTCAATGGCCGACCCCGAATGCTTAATGCTAAATCTCTTGTCGTAACGGCTATCATCGACGGGGTGTTGTGGAATGACGGCTGGCATCGGGTTCGCGAGACCCCATGCTTGTTGACAAGGCTCGGAGAATCAAAACGTGGGGCAAGGTGAAAGTGGGTCGCATATTTACGAACATGTAGGTTCAAGTAAAGCACACAACTGTCCTGATCTGGATTAACCAGATACTATAAATAACAGTAAAAAAGTGATCGTTATTGATCAGTTTGTCTGGTTGTATGAGGCTTTGGAGGCATATCGAGAGCTCGATTCCCTATCTAGGGCGCAAAAAGTACATACCGGATGTTGAGAATAAGCGCCCGCTCCGCTATGACTGGTCAGTCTTCTGTCTTGTCTCACTTTCTTGCGCTATTATTCCGCTGTGTAGTGCGTTCCTCCAAGCTGCGAATGCAACCACCCCTGCGATCATCGCCTTTGCTTCATTTGAGGTCATCTCACTCGTTGCCTTCCTCCCAGCTATCATAATTACAGAGCCCGCTCTTTGTGGATCAAATCTGATTGTTGTCGGCATTCTGTCCATCGTTGGTGCCATCTTTGCCGCGTTCGGTGCCGTCTGGCGCATTGGGTTCATATTCCCAATGCTGACTGACCCTCATTTCGGTCCCGTCTTTGCCTTCCCCGTTGCTCTCCCCGTCACGGTCATCGCCTCCCTTGCTATGACCGGTGTGTACATCCTCGGCGCCGTCCAGTCCTTCCGCGGCCTCCCGCCGTACGTCTGGTCCATGGGCATCTCCGCACGCCACATACTGTCCATCGCGTGCATGACGCTCATCCCCACCGTCGCCAAGTTCCTCCAGACCTACGACGCGTCGTCCCTCTTCATCACCGAGTTCGTTGGGCCGATTGTGTCCCTGCTTGCCGTGTTTGCCATCGCTCTCGTCGCTCTAGCCATCGCTGCTGTCCCTGGGATCCCCTTCATCCATCCGACAGAGCTCCTCGCCGCTCTCGGTGTGGTGTCCATCCTTATTGGCGCTGCGGCGCGCGTGTGGACCATATCTGCCGGCCAGACCCAGGTTGCTCTCGAGCTCGTTATTGACCTAACCAGCGCGTTTGGCGAATACGCCGTAGAAATCGCCATCGTCGCGCTTGTGGTCACCGTATGCCCTGGCCAGTTACAGACGGCGCTTGTCTGTAGCCAGATAGCCCTCTTCCTCGGCCTCAAGTCGACGTTCTCCCGCCAGTTCCTGTTTGAGATGGATGCTTGGAACAAGTCCATCCATTATCTATCCCCAGCACTCAGAGGCATCGTCTCGTACGGCGGGTTCATCATCCTCGGCATCTTCGGCTTCATTCCCATCGATATCGCTGACGACGCCATCAGAGCCGATGTCATGGACGAGGCCGTCACGCGCGGCAACCCCATCAAGTACCTGTCCCAGCTGAGATACAAGATTGTCAACGGGCGGAAGCAATTCTCCATCCCGTCGGCCGTGTCTAGCACAGCCCAGACGTCCATCTGCCTCGCTGGTTTTTCCGCTGGCCTCGTCACACATACGATTTATATTCTTTTCAACATTATTGGGGACAACCAAGACAAGAACATCTTCCAGATGAGCCGCGTCTTTGGCGCCCTGTCGCCTCAGATGGGCGGTGCCATCATCTCTGCGGCGCCTCTCCTGGCCACATTCCTCGCTGCCACGTTCGGCACGGCGGCAGGAGGCGTGACGGGCATCATTGGTGCCATACTCGTCGCTCTCACCGGTGTGGCCACCGCCCTGACCGTCGGCCAGCTCTCCGGCCTGTTCATGTCCTGGACGGTGTCCATATGCACTATAGCACTGGCCTGTCAGCTTGGAATCTGTCTCTCGATCGTTCGCACAATCGGGAAGCGCGCAGCTATCATCAACGTCACCCTGTTCTTCATCGAGTACGCCATTGGCGGCTACATCGGTGAGTGGGTCTCCTTGGTCTTCGTGGAGCAAGTCATGTTCGCCTTGCCCGTCGTGGTCCTCGCCGCGGCCGTCACACTTGCTGTGTCGGGCGTCATCCTCGTCATTCATCCCTTCTACTTCGTCGGGAGGTGCGGGTATGTGTCTGTAACTCACCACCTCTTTGAGCGAGTCGTTAAGAAGCAGAAGGAGGAGGACGAACTCCTCAAAACCCTCATTGATGACCAACTCGGGCCCAGCTCAGTATAAATGTTAGATACCGTAATGTGCGATGATAAGTGTAGTTTACCCGGTATAAAACAATGCTGCGGTGACCGGCGCGAGAGTCATTCCGGCGCCCACATCATCAGCTGCTTGCCCCCAGTGACCAGCAACGCGCGATGGGGATGCCACACGCAGCACGCCACCCCGCTCTGCATCGGGTTGATAATCCGGAAAGCCTGTTTTCCGGAATCTTCCGCTTTATAGAAGCAAATTCCGCTCTCATAGCCAATACAGATGGAGGAGCCGTCTGGCGTGTAGCACGGCGCCTGACGTCTGCCTAGACCGGAAACAGCGGTGTGTCCTGTGAACATGGCCTTGTGTTTGATCGAGTTCAGTGTGCTGAATGAATGCAGTTGTCCGCCCGCTGTATTCAGTAGAACATCATGGGACGTGGGGCTAAAGCACGCAGTGGTGTACTGCACCTGTGGCTCGCTCGCCGTGTGCATGGCGAAAGGCCTGCTTGGTTGAGCGGCCGCTGAGAAAGAGAGCACTGATCCGCTGGCAATGCAAACAACAGAGCCAGTCTTATCTAGAGCAGCAACAGCCGGGCCGCGCGCCGGGACAGAATAAACAGGTGTGCCTGACCGCGGATCCCATGCCCGCACGCTCCCGTCCTCACTAGCGGTGATGAATGTGTCATCCTTGGGGTGCTGGATCAATGAAGTCACACGCCCAGTATGTCCCCGAAAATTAGTCACGATACGCGACGAGCTCGCGTCCAGGAGCCGTATCGAGAAGTCGTAGAGCGAGTTGGCGGAGTATAGGAGGTGGTTGGGCTGGCTGGCCCACGTGAGATGCCCGATGCCTTCAGAGTCTCCCTCGACAGTGGCGTGCATCGTGGAAGCGTTGCCGTCGGTGAGAGAGTAAAAAAGAAGTTGGTTATCAGACGTAGTTGCGATTGTGCCTGCGCCCTGCTCGGTAGGAGCGATGGAGGCTGTGTGGAACATGGACTTTTCGGGCTGAGTAAGCTAAAACAGTGAATACAAACGCTGCTCATCTTCGATAAGTGGATTTTCACAACGCGAAGAGACTTTAGAGCTACCGGGCTCTCACAAGCGCCCGCTGCATCCGCCATCGTGCTGGTCCTGGCAGTTTTTGTGTGGTTCGATTTACTAACGTATGTTTCAAGAAAGCTTGGGACGGCATACACCTGAATATGGTGTTCGTGATACTCCCAACTGCGGTTTTCAACCCCATTTTTTCGATAAAGTGGTTCGAACTTTTTGAAAAATCTCCGCTTACAGATGCGCCAGCAGCAGAGGCCTACCTCAGCCCCTCCTGCCAATAACGCAGTGCTAAATGACGACGTGAGGCGCCGTTTCTCGCGACAAGTGATTGTCGTTGTCCGTATCCGGCCGCATTTGCCATTGGAGCGTAAGCAGAACTCTACAAACATCCTGAACGTCGTTGATGACAAGAGCGTGAGCTTTGACCCTCGGGAAGAGGGCGAAACATACCGCCACGATGTGTGGAAGCGCACAGCCACAACCTTTGGCTGCGACCGTGTGTTTGGACGAACCTCATCGCAGTTTGACGTCTACTCGGCCACAGCACAGCGCGTGATAGAGCCCGTATTGTCCGGGTTCAACGCCTCTGTCTTCGCATACGGGGCGACTGGCAGTGGGTAAGTTTTCTCAAACATGTCTAACACAGCAAAACGTTCACAATGATGGGCAACGACGAGATGCCCGGCATCATGATGCTGACCCTCATCGAGATCTTCAATCAAATCCACCAACTTCCAGTCGATCGGAGATTCTCTGTCTCAGTCAGCTATGTTGAGATATACAACGAGCATATCCGGGATCTGCTGGACGAGAGCAAGAAGGATCTTCCCCTCCGCGAGGACAGGCAGCGCGGCACGGTGGTTGCTGGCGTCACGGAGCGTAAGGTCGACTCCTCTGACGGCATCATCGACATTCTCCGGGAAGGTTCCTCGATCCGCACAGAGCACGCCACGGGCGTCAACGAGCACTCGTCCCGGTCCCACGCGGTGCTTCAGATCAAGGTCACGCATCGCTCGGGATCTGGGTTGAGGACGGGGAAGTTAAGTCTCGTCGATCTGGCTGGGAGTGAACGGGCCAGCCGGACGGGGAACAAGGGCGATAGGCTGGCAGAGGGGGCGGCGATTAACCGGTCGTTGCTGTCCCTGGCGAACTGTATCAACGCGCTCTGTCAACAAAAGAAGCGTCGCGGCGTGCATGTCCCGTACCGCGACTCCAAGCTGACGAGACTCCTCAAGGACAGCCTGGGCGGCAACTGCATGACGTGCATGATCGCCAACGTCAGCCCCGCGTCCGTATGCACCGAGGAAACGTTCAACACGCTCGTTTATGCCGGCCGGGCGCGGAATATCAAGTCCAAGGCTACAGTGGGCAAGGTCATCGCCGCCCCCGCCCCCGCCGCGCCTACCAACAACGAGGCGGACAAGGACGATGAGATCGCCCGTCTCAAGGCCCGCATTGCCGAACTCGAGCGGGAGAACGGCGCCTTGGTGACCAAGGTCGCGACCCTTGAGGCTAGGGGGCCGGGGCCCGTCGCCCGTCGTGATTCACCCAACCCGACCCAACCCGTGCGACGTATGGTCATCGGGCCTGCCCCGGGGGGTGGAGGTGGGGTCAACGGGCAGACACCGGAGCCCCGGAGTGCGTCGGCCATGGATGGTCCCAAGCCAACCCAACCCGACCTTCAGTTAATCGGTCGGGGGCCGAGTGGGGCTCACCCGATAATGTTCCTTGACGCGGATGAGATCGCAAGAAAGATGCCGCCGCCCGCCTTCAACGATCAGGCGAGAGGCAAAGAAAACGCCCCCGCAGGCCCCCGGCGCCAAAGACAAAGTGCTGTCCCGCTGCAGGTGGCCGACCTACACAGGGCTCAGTCTGCCCCGCGGTCCCCTACGACCAAGCTCCCCGCCGCCCCGGTGAGACGTGGGGTGAGTCGCCTCAAGGCGGGTGCCAAGGGGGCTGCACGGGGTAGGGTCAGCCTGGCGCCGCTCAGCCTTGAAGTGAATACGGCCCACGGGGAAGATGCCCATGCAGGCGGCGCGGTGACTGACAGGGGTGTGGGTGGGGGGGTGAGACGTGGAGTGAAGGTGGCAGTCGTGCCCCGCCCCACCCAGCCACACGGATTGATGGTCGGGCTGGCACCCAACCCTTACAACAGACCTCCGCTCGGTCGACCCCACCCCCAGCAACCGCCGAGGCCAGACACCCGCGCCAGGAACCTCCAGCGGGAGCGTTCGGCGCGGCTGAGGCGGATGAGAAACGACCTCAAGGTCACGATGAAGTTCGAGGAGTTGACCAACATGCATGGCCAGCTGCCGGGCGCCCCAATCCGGATGTAGGGCGTAGATGGTGTTAGGTTACAATACTATATTAAACTGCCGGCGCAGCGTTGCCTGTTATACTTCCTGACCATCAGCCCTAAATGCGCAGTCTCGGATTAAAGCTTCGAACTTTATGAGGTAATTTACAATGGCGGCAATATGCACTGACACAGCATCCCCGTACAGACCTCCCAACGGTCTCCCTCACCAGGCACCCCAATAGTTCCGATCTTCCCCACTCGAACTTCTGGACTAATCTGGACATCTGGACTAATAAACCGTCTTCGAAGAGAGATTTTGTTTCGCACTTTTTGCGTTGATATGTCCACTGAACAGCTGTTGAAAGCAGCAATAGGAGGCGATAAAACCAAGATCTCGAGAATTGCGAAGCGAGGCATCGAAATCAACGCTGTTGACGATGATGGCTTGACTGCGGTGCATCTCGCTGCCCAGAATGGCCACCACGACTGCATCGAGCTGCTTCACAAGCTGGGTGCCGACGTTAATCAGGCCAATGAGGATGGTGTTACCCCCGCGTTCGTCGCAGCCGAAGAGGGCCACTCGCAGTGCATCGAGGTGCTTCACTCGCTGGGGGCTGACGTCAACAAGGCCATGAATGATGGCGCAACCCCCATACACACGGCCGCCGGGTGTGGCCACTCACAGTGCGTTGAACTGCTTCACAAACTCGGTGCCGATGTCCACAAGGCTGATGATGATGGGTTCACCCCCATGTGCGTCGCAGCCGGGAACGGCCGTTCGCAGTGCATCGAGCTGCTTCATAAGCTGGGGGCCGACATCAAACAAGCCGATGATGACGGTGCCACTCTCGTGCACACCGCCACCGAGAACGGCCACTCACAGTGCATCGAGGTGCTTCACAAACTGGGGGCTGATGTCAACCAGGCTGATGATGAGGGCATCACAACCATACACACCGCAGTCTTGATGGGTCACCCGCAGTGCATCGAGGTTCTTTACAAGCTGGGGGCCGACGCCAACAAGACTGATAATGATGGGCAAACCCCCATGCACATCGCCGTCCACATGGGCCACTCAGATTGCATTGAGGTGCTCCACAAGCTGGGGGCTGACGTCAACAAGCCCAATCGTCTTGGTGCTACCACCATGCACATCGCAGCCGACAAGGCCAACTCGCACTGCATCGAGTTGCTTCACAAGCTCGGTGCCGACGTTAACCTGGCTGATACTGCTGGGTACACCCCCACAATCATCGCAGCCGGGAATGGCGACACGCAGAGCATTGAGCTGCTTCATAAGCTGGGGGCCGACGTCAATCAGGCCACGAATGATGGCGTCACTGCCATGCACATCGCAGCCGATAAGGGCCACTCACAATGCCTCGAGTTGCTTCACAGGCTGGGTGCCGACATCAAACAGGCAGATAACGATGGGTACACCCCCATGCACATCGCAGTCGGGAATGATGACACGCAGAGCATCGAGCTGATCCGCCGTCTGGCTGCAGCACGGGACCCGCCCATCCGAGCGGGCAGGCGGAGGCCGTCTATCGCCACGGACCCAAATGCCGAAGGCTACGGCGACCGGACGCTCTCGTTCGTCCGCCCTGTTGACGTGGCTTTCCGCTGCCCCATCTGCTATAACGTGATGGTCGACCCGACCTGCACCGTCCATGGTCACACCTTCTGCAAGGCCTGTCTTCAAATGCACCTTTTGAAAGTGGATACCTGCCCCTTGTGCATGGTAAAGGCTCGGCCGATCACGCCGAACGACGCCCTGAAGCAGCTCATTGGCAACCTTGAGGTGCGATGCCCCAACCCGCCCCGAGACGGCATCGAGTGCCCGGTGTTGACCCTCGACGGCCTCGACCGCCATCTGAGTGACTGCCCGTGCGCTGACAAATGTTGATAAATGTCTGTATTCCGCTCCGGCTGATCCCAGTCGATTTCAGTGATGATGGCGATGGTGGAGAGGCACGATGCAGTCCATCCTGTCCGTGGCCCCTGCTCTTGCTGCGCTGGAGCCGGAACGGTGACGACGACCTCGACGTTAAGAAGCCCGCCGAGGCCAGGCTCAAGTTCTGCTGAACACCAGCGAGTGTCTGTCAACAAACTTTGTTCGCTCGGATAGGATAAACACTGACAAACCAGGAAGGTAGGGTCGCCGTGGCTCGCCACTGCCGGTCCTGGCGTGCGTGTTTCTTTGCAAAACACCTGCTGGGTCTAAACAGTCAACCCCATTTGCAAAGTTGCACAGTCCGACAGAAATCAAGAAGCGCATTGCAATGCTGGCCTGGTGTGGGACAAGAGCCCGGGGTGCTCGAGAAGAGAACCGCGGGCGCCCTTTGGTGTCGACCCTACCCGATCATTGGTTGACCGTGTCACTCGACTCACTGGTTTCCGTCATTCGTTGCCGCACTTAGGCCGGGCGGTTTCAAACAGAACACCGAAACGTCTGGGTCAACCTCATGTACATTTGGACCGAAATAAACTCATCAGCGGTGGATAATGGTCTTCAGCCTCATCGGGAACACACACACGTCCAGATGTAAGATTTTTTGAAAAATTCTTTCAAACAAAGGCAGACGACATGGCCACGACATTGGTAAGAGGACGGGAGGTGTGCTTCGTCAGATATCCGATTTGATTACGGCCGGACTCAAATAATTTTCCTGCTTCTCTGCTTGATTGGTAAAGGCTCACACGATGACCTCAAAATAAAACTTTATAGACAGAAAAGAAAAGAAATCGGATCACTCGCCATGGACTGAGCTGCTCAGTCCTGGTCCTCCACTGAACCCGGATCAATGCTCGACTCTCGTCCCAATGCGGCCGTCAGCAGGGACCGGTGTGTCGACGGCGTCGCCATCTCGCTGTCGTACGACTCGAACAACAGATTAATACCGGGCACGTTGGGCGGTCTGGATATGATATGTGCCATGGGATCTAGCCGCAGCGTCTCGGGCGCCATGAGGAGGTCATCGCCGTCCGTATCGGAGATCATGTGGTCATCTACAACGCTCATCTCCTCCTCGGCGATGGAAGTGATCGGGCCGGAGGATTGGGGATTCAAAGCATGGAGTGAGGACCGGGAGATGGGCGTACGGTCGTCAATGGATAGGCTATTGAGCTTTGCATCAAGGCTCATCGACTGGGTCGGCGTGCTCGCGGCGTTATCGACGTCTTGAATGAGAGCGGCTTCCGATTCGTCCACCATTCCGAGTCGGTAGGCGGCAACTGGCGAATTGAGCTGGTATGTACTTGTGCTGCTCCCTATGGTTGTTGGAAAGCGGGATCTGTAGCTCAGGGGTGCGGACAAGTCCGTGTGTGAATCGTTCGGGTGGATTTCCGAGCCCAAGAAGAGCTTGCGGAGTGTGAGAAAGGCAACCGCGATATCTCCCCAGTCGTTGGTCTGGGGAAACTTTACGCTGGACACATGGGCTGTAGCAGGCGTGCTTATTAGTTTTTGACGCTGCTCCTCCGATAAATGAGACACAATCATGTTGATGAGCATATCCACCTTCTGGATCTGGTCAATATGTGTCTTTGTGTTGTCTGGCATGAAGAAGGTCGCCGTCTGCCCTTGATGACTACAGAAACCAAACTGAACAGAGTGTTGTCAGTCGATTTATATTCTGCAGGTCACCAAGCTCAAAACTACATTGTTGGGCAAGTGGCTCAACCCCCAGTAAGTAAACGAGGCTTTAAGACTACAAAGGGCTGGAACTGTGCCTGGCGTCATTCTCTGGCCGTGTAGGGGATAAGGTGGTTGGGAACCAGCTCATTGGGACCAGGCCGAGCGGTCCGGGTCTGTGCCCCCGAAAAATGGAGAAAAACTCGGCATTTACTGCTTCCACGTGCAGCAATAGTTAAAATATGATTTATAGTTCAGATTCGATTTGGGATACGTGAAGATGCAAGAAAAACACCACACATGAGATCTGAAACCAAACACGCGCGTCCCCTCATAAACCCCCAAAATATCAGTAAAAACACCCCTAGCTTCCATCAGATCCCGCGCCTCAGCCCGAGCCGCTTGGGTGCCCGCCGCGTCCTGCTGCTGGGGGACACGAGGCACGTCTCCATCCACTTCCCGACGAGCCCAGCGTGGAAGATGCCGACCTCGCACTCACTGAGGCCCTTGGCGGACGTGTGGCGAGCAGAGGGGCCGATGGGCGAGTTGAGCGCCATGTTCATGATGATGGGGGCGCGGGCCCGGAACGTCGCCCGCA
>PPCM01001019.1_pt1 | contig 15318 bp, 7 predicted proteins | sample 1555541 | NCBI WGS metagenome assembly PPCM01 (sample SAMN05284479, study PRJNA326546) | Marine sediment metagenome, whole genome shotgun sequencing project. | isolation source: marine sediment | place: Germany: Wadden Sea | collected 2012-09-05 | reverse complement strand
TCCCATCTAGCGCCCGCCATCGGCTGGGGGACGAGGGGCGGGGCGGGGGGCGGGGTGGGGTCGCGGGATGACTGGCGGGGGACGGCCTCAACGATGACGGCGACTGACGCCATGGTAGAGACGGTGGGACGACGACGAGGGCGACGACGAGCGATGGCTGGCTCGACAATGGCGGGCTGGACAACTACGGGATCGACCGCAACAGGTTGAGCAACGGCAGGCTCGATCTCAGCAGGCTGAGCAGCAACGGGATCGACCGCAGCAGGCTGAGCAACGGCAGGCTCGATCTCAGCAGGCTGAGCAAGTGTGAGTTCAGCCTCAGGTTCGGCGGTAACAGGCTCGATGCCACTATCGGTCATGACGGGCTCCTGCTGCTCGTATTCAGCACCGTCCGCATCAGCATACGCCTCAGCATACTGCCCGTTGGGATCATTTCCCTCGTCTACCGGCGCTACGTCCTGAGGCTGCGCGTCATACAACTCCTCGACGGGCGCCGATCCGTCAACCGCACCCTCATCGGCGGGTGCGTTCTGAAACTGGTAGACGTCCATGAGGTATCGGTAAGAGACCTCATCTAGCATCTCCTCGGCGTAAAATTGCTCGATATTGGCCATATGCGGGGAGACGAGCTCAAGCTCACCAGTTTCGGCCATTCTTTGAATCATCTCCGCAGTTTCGCCTGGTTCTGGCCCCCGTACCTTGGGTTTCTTTTCTTTCTTTGAACGTTTCTTGCGAAACCGCCCAAAGAAGGCCATTCGAGCGAGATTGTGTTTCAAAGAAAAAATTATATAAATCCAGTAACAGTTGATAAGTCTGTGCAAAAGTTGCTAAACTGATGCACATCTACGATGATAATGGAATAGTGCAAATCAGTATTGACGAAATGATTAGCTTTAATAAATCAACTTTGGCGCAGTTCAGATGTTGAGTGATGCATCACTATATCATCAAATATCGCAATGCCACGGCTGGAACCAGGTTATGGGTTCACACTCAGTTTCAAAAGCGTTGAGAGCCGAGTCAAACATGAGTATCGGTGGTTCTGAGGCACACTGGTCACAAAGTCATGAATGATGGCGGTACTGATGGGCCCCATCACGAGCTACAATGAGAACCCTGGAGCAGCTCCTATGGTACCACGCGTCCAGCCAGGGGAAATCCACACGGTCAAAAGAAGAAAATTTATGGCACAGTTAAATGGGGAAAGACGTCAAAAACCTCAACTTGGCCGCCCGGATAATATTGGCCCCCGTGGATGCCAGTATAGCGGCGTGAATGGGGAACAGCGACGGGGAGATAAGGATGGAAAGAACGCCAACGACAGCAGTAGGAGCCCACATGTGGTAAAGAACAACGTACGCAGCGGCCACAGCAAGGAGTAGGATGCCGTAGAGCCCGACAACACCGACGAGATACGCCACATCGACGAGAGCGAGGAGGCGGGCCACGGAGGCCTTCCGAGGCACCTTGAGGAGCTGCCCCGACGCCATCTGACGCTTGAGGGTGTCCGCCGTGTGGTGCCTCCAGTGCACCGCAGCAGTGTAGACGCTCGTGATGGCGATGAGCGCCGCAGCTGGGAGGAAAATGATGAGAACGTCGATCACGTGGACCGCGAAGAGGAAGGGGTCAATGGTGAAGGAGCCGCGCGAGATGACACCGAACGAGAACACGAAGGCCCAGTCGTTGCGGTTAAGTTTGACTATAAAGTTGGGAAGGAGGACGAAGACGAGGGCACAAACGAGCAGAACGGGGGAGCGGCGCCACTTGACGTCGATGGCGAGGGCGGACCCGGCCTGGGCGACGGAGACGATAGCCCGTACGGGCAGGCATCCAATGACTATGACGGTGAGGATGACTGTGATCTGGAGGGTGAGCCAGAAGCGGGGCCAGTCCGTGAAGAGCACGACGGTGTTGTCCGAGGCGGACCACATGGGGGAAAGGGTGTTGATGGTGGCGAAGGGGGCGACGGTGCCGTCCACACTGAATGCTACGGACTCCCAGCGCGTGCCTATGGCGTCAGTGACTGACACGGTGATGACATGCAGCCCGGGGGTGAGGTCAGCCGGGGTCCATGGTGCGGTTAGGAGATGGACGGCCGTGTCATCGGTGATGGACGCGGGGCGGGCGTGGGGGTAGGCCACCGGCATCGGGGTGGCTACTCCGCCGGGCAGGTCCTCATCGTCGACGGTGAAGGTGACGGTGATCTCACCCTTCAGACCCAGAGCTAGGACACGAACATGGGTCGACTGGCCGATGCGGTGGAGCGGATCCGCGGCGCTGAGGTGGTGGGCGGGCTTGGGGTTGGTGATCACGAGTCTTGCGTCAAGGTTGGCCCCGGCCCCGCTGAAACTAGCGATGCCGTGATCGACTGCCATGACCGTCAGACGCTGGACGGGCCGGAAGACGCCTGTGTTGATCTCAGGCGTGTGGTACTCCCCGAAACGGGACAGTCCGTACCTGTGTGTGTGGCCACTAAGATGAGCCACAAGGTTAGGAGCCGACAGAGTATCCCCGAACCGAGCAGTGTCGAGGGTCTGAGCCTGGACCCACCGAACGGGCTGATGGGCAGCGGAGATGACGACCCCGGGCGGCGCCTCCTTGATGGCGGTCTGCATGATGTCGAGCTGATCGGGCCCCATGTTGCCGTAGAAGTTGCTGGGAACCGTGAACCCGGGGGAGACTTCAGGCGTGTTGAGGAGGATAAACGACACGTTACCGGTCGCCATGGGGTACGTGTATCGGGCTATGCGGTGTCTATCCAGCACGGTCAGGGCGGGGTGGGCCACGGGATCAGGGTCACGCATGAGGCGGCCCATCTCAGTCTTCTGGAAGAACGGGCAGTCGGGGCTGGACGGGTCGCCGCTGCCCATGGCGTCGTGGTTCCCGAGGACCTCTAGGTATCTGTCGGGTGCCGTCCACCCAGTCTCCTGCAGGTCACGGATGTATGCTGCCCATTCACCCTCGACCTGTCGACGGTAGAGGGGGACCTTGTAGATGGCGTCCGTGGTGTCGCCCGTGTTGAGGATGAGGGCGGGGCGCCACACATCTCGCGCGTGCTCGAGGAAGGCGCGGTAGTACGCGCCATTCGCCTTTCTTTCAGCATAATCTGCGTTAGTGAGTTGGGAAGACGGACGTACGGATGTCTGTGACGTGTATGACCCACATGAGGTTCTCGAAGGCATCCCCCATGACGACGTCGTCCCCCGTGGGGTCTACTGTCAACGTAGGGGTGTCGTGTTTCATGTACTCGTATTGGGCAAAGAAAAAACGGGACGCAAACGGGAGGGGAAGGACTATGACGCACAGAAAGAGCACCACGCATGTCCACTGCTTCGCAGGTATCGTCTTAACGATGTTAGCGGCGGTTCTAAGCATTTGTATCGCCAAGCTAACTCTCTGAACCACCCTGCAGGCCTATAAAGCGGAAGTATCGCGGTGGCCCTAGCGGAATGGAACCGTGCCAGCCCGCAGTACATCAATGACGCACGAACGGAACGAGGCGTCGCAGCCTCAGATGTGTCCCCTGATCATCGCAGCTGAGTGGGCGGGTTTATAGGTGAGGGATTGTGGAGCGAGTCTGGTGTCCAGAGAGAGAGACTATGGGGTGTTCAGTGCTGGGATGCTTTATCAGGGTCAATTACTGCCGTTGTAAATGACTTATAAAGCGAAACCACCATCACCATCGCCCAACCCAGCCGTCGTACATGGCAACTATTTCAGCCACATGCCAGCGAGTCCTGGACCTGCCAATATTCTCCAGTCAAGCCGACCGGGTGATAAGCCATCGTCCCATAACCTAGTCTTCTCTCGATCTTCCAGGCGGGGTCGGGTCGGCCCCAGTTCCTCCCATCGCATCTCACTGTGAGCGCCGCCCGTCCACCACCATACAACGCGTATCTTGCCATTATCGATGGTAAACGGGGTGTTGTAGAAATGAGTCACTGAGATGGAGATCACTCAAGAACGCGAAACGTCAACGGCATGAAGACGTTCTCGGTGGTTACATTCTGCCTTCTTGTGGTGTTATACTGTACTCTGATGCCCAAGGCGCGCGATTGGGCGAACGAGCAGAGCTACCCTCTTCGCTCTTCCATTGACATCGAAGAGCAGCTCTACGACGGCGCCAAGGCGCACGCTCACCTGCTCAACTTTGTTACTCCTCGTGAATACGGCATGCCCGAGTGGCACAAGGCCTGCAGCTACTTTGTCGACGCACTGACGACCAAACACCACCCGACACTGAAGATGGATGTCGAGAGCATCACAGGCTCCGGTGTACAGGCCTTCCGCACCGGGTTCTACTCCTACAGCGACATGAAGGCTATCGTGGTCACGCTGTACAACCCCGAGCTCAACCCGAACCGGGACAACATTCTTTTGATGTCGGCCCATTTCGACGGCCACTACAACTCATCGGGGACGAGCGACGACCTGTCCGGCGTGATGGTCATGATCGAGGCCGCCAACATCATGGCCACCCGCCCCGAATACGTCGGTGCGAACGCCGTGTCCTTCGCTTTCCTCGGCAGCGAGGAATCTGGTCTCGAAGGGTCCCACATGCTGATCCATGACGACATGATCACCCGTGTCAAGGGCGTCATCAACATCGAGGCCATGGGCGGAGGGGGGCGGCCCAACGTCTGCTCTGTGTCCCCCGGCGCCATGTCCATCATCCGCCACCTTGACGGTGTCACCCCATTCACCTCAGTCGCCGGCCACGGACTATATAGCGACCTGTTCCTCGGTGGACTCATCCAATCAAGCACCGACACCCAGAACTACCGTGCGGCCGGGATTCCTTCCGTTGACCTCGTCCACCTCAACAACACCCATATTTACCATACCCACCAGGACGACCCCGACCATGTCACCCCGGCCGACCTCGCCGCCGTGGGGGTCACCCTCCTCAAGGCCGCCCGGACCCACGCCACGCGGACCGTGTTCCCTACGTCGGGCGGGGCCATCGCGTACGACTCGGCGTTCGGTGTGTTCGTCGCCCTGCCCCTCGCTGCTGTTGACCGCCTCGCGTGTGCCGTGCTCGCCATCCACGGCTGCTCCCTCCTTGTCGGGTTCTTCCGTTCTGGCCCCCGTGCCGGCCTCAAGTCCCTCCTCGCCCTCACTGTTGCCACCCTCGGCGCTACCCTGCCCATTATCGTCGCCTGCCTCCTCCTCGGCACCCAAACCATCCCCCTCCTGTGGTACAGGAACGCTACAGGCACCACACTCGCTGCACTGGTCGCCGCCCTTGCTGGCACCCTCACCGTCGCTCCCCTCACCAAAAAGCTTTGGGACGGCGCCGATATGCTCACCATCACCGGTGCTTCTGGCGCCATCCTCGGTGGCATCGCCCTCGCCGCTGCTCGTTACGGCATGGCCAGTGCCCTCATCGGTCTGGGCCCGTCCCTCGCCATCGCTATCGCCGCCATCGTCTACATTGTCCCCGCCCCCATCATTTTCCGCTCCCCCCTCCCCGCAGCGGTCATATCTGGGATCGTGCTTTCATTCTTTCACCATATCTCGATAGATCTCCTCACGACCCTTGATGTCATCGGTCTCTACGACGAAGGCTCCGACCGCCTCGTGTACGCCATCGCGGGCCTCGTCACCATCATCGGCCTCCTCCCTGCCCTCCCAGCCGTCGCTCGGGTCCGGTGGCCTCTCCTCCTTGTCCCAGCCCTCGCTGTGTTGACGTTCTGGTTCCTTTATCCTGATGATGGTGCCCTTGGATTCTCCGACGCTAGACCATCCATCGTGGTGGTCGGTCACCACGACTCCATTGAGGGCTCGACCGTCGACTCGACTGTTCAGCTATGTTCCGTCCGCCCCCTGGACATTGGTCGGGTCTACTCGCCTCTCCTGACCACCGCTGGCCTCGACCACGTCCCATGCACCGGGAACCTCATCATGGGGACCTCACCACGGGCCTGCCTGTGTCTCCCTGCAGCCGACAGGTCGACCCTCGTGCCTGGTGTCGTACATTCAACACGGACGTCGCCCACCACTGCGGCTTGGACGGTTGACATGACCAACACGACCGCCGTCAACGGCCGTTGGGTGACTGTTGTGACCTCGGACGTCGCCGGCACCCTCCGCTGCCCCACCCTTGACCGTACCTGGGCTCGCGACGTCGCCCCCGGTGAGCCCGTCGAGTTCTTCCACCAGGGACTCGCTACACACGCCCCAGTCAACTTTACACTCGAATCGGAGTCGGATTCGACTGTGACAGTCGTGCTGACCACCCGCACGGCCATCATCCCGGCGGACGTTGACGCCTTGCTCGGCGCCATCCCCGCCTGGGTCCGCCCCTTCGGTAAGTCGGCGGCTCTCGGCCCGGACGCCATCAGCGAGAAGTACGTTGTGTAAAGATCAAGTGTTATTATAGATGTTTATAACTCTCAGTCAAGAGCAAGGGACAGACCCCCTCCAACTCACCCCCAACCCCTCAGATGCTGAGTGCGGACGTCACCTCCTCCTCAGTCAGCAGCGGGGAGATGGAGGCTCCGGCAGAGCTCTCAAGGCTCTTCAACTGCCGTGTCCGCAAGAACAAGTCGACGATGGCATCGGCCGCAGCCTCCGACACACGCGCCGCATCGATCTCCTCGGGAGCGATGACGCGCTTCTTGGGCCTGTTCTTACTCATGGCAGCCTTAACGATCGCGCTCGACGCCGCAGCCTTCCGCTTCTTGAGATCCTTAGCTGCCTTGCTATGATCCGCCATGATCTGTCGATGGATGGACGCAGCCTCCCGTACACGGAACGAGTTCACCATAACGAGCCTCTTGCACGCCATCTGCAGTCTATGACGTCTGAAATAGCTCTGGGTGGTCGTCACGCACCACCGGTACTGTCTGATGGCCGTGCATATCCGAGCTGTATTCCTCAGCTGCTCGATGAACTCCACGATAGTCGCAGCGGCCTCCTTCTTAGCCTTAACTCTCCGTCGCAGCAGCGCGACGACCATGGCAGCTCTGATCTTGTCGCTGGCCCCCTTTCGGCGTTTCTCCAGCATATCACACATAGCAGCACGCCACTTGTTCTGAATGAGCGATGCGGCCGCGTGTTCGGCCACATCCCGCTTCCTTTGCTCTGCAGCAGTGATTGCTCTCTCAAGAATGACTCGATGTCTTGATAGCATGGATATGGCGACTTCCCAGCGCCTTCCCTGGGCGATAAGGGCAGGGGATCGCATTGCTAGCTTCTGGAGAGTCGTCATGGTCGGACCGCGTCGAGATTCCTGCCGGGACCGCAGCACTTCCTCTCTCTCGACGTTCCGCCGCTTGTTCTCCGCTACAACGTATGCTAGACGGGCTTCGTGGTCCGCGGCCTGCTGTGCGATGTGTGCCCTGACCAAATCCGGGGTTCTCACGCGGGCCTGGCTGATATTATCCCTGATGATATCGCGATCACCATAGTTACGCCGAAACTGGGTCGACCGCTCGTGTGCAACCAGCTTGGCCTGTTGCTCGAGCTCGGCGCGCGCGTCGGCTGGCCTGTACCGTCCAATTTTTCGCTCCAGTCTCTGAGTGGCCGAGATCCGTTCCTCGGCGATCGCAGCCGTCAGCCTCTGCGGCATGTTCATTCCCATCTCGGCGCGAGGGTCCTCCTTCTCCACTCGACTCTCGGGCCGTGGCTTGTGCTCGGTGGGCCGTTCGCCGCCCTCTACCGTGCTGATGACGCCCTTGAGCTTGGCCTGCCAATCGGCCTCTCGCTGCAGCGGATCAGACGATGAAGGGAGGTTCCACGTGGACAGCGTCTGGCTCCGGTTCATACGGTGTGACCGTGGAGGCTGCTCAGGATGGTTGGCAGGGTCGTGGCTCTCGAGAATACGTGAGACACGATCGTTGTGCTTGTGCTGGGTGAGTTACACAGAAAATTTGCTTACGGTTGATGATGACATCTCAATTCTATGTGTTCTGTTCCGGGAAACCAACTTTCTGGGTGGTACCGAATGCATATGGTTGTTTTAAAAGAAATATGAGTCTTCTTCGACTTTTAATACTACGGATAAAGTGGGTGTCTGTGAGGTATATGTGGCGAATCACAACAATACAACTCCTAAATAGTAGCTATTTGAGATTATAAACAAGATTTTTGCACAAAACAACACGCAAAAAACACGCTAACGGGAGGCGATGAGGTCCTACCCGTCAATATCTACGCAGGAGATGATCCAAACATCATCACAGTTTGCCCAAGATATCATTCACCTAATCTGCAGCGTGAACGAGGAGCCGGACCCTTCTTACACGGTCCAGTCAATGGCCAAGATTACGCCCGGGGCTGTGCCGTCCACCGAGGCCGATAAGACGCGGAACAGCTATGGCCGCTTCCTCTATTACACCAAGCTCAACGTGCAAAGCGGCAATCTTTCCGACGCCCTCTCTGAAATCAACAAGGCCCTCAAGATTTACCCCGCCATGACCCAGCTCCGTGTCCTGCGCGCCAGTATATACGTTATGCTCCGAAAGTTCGACAAGGCGAGTGCGGACGCCGAGGATGTGATTGGCTCCGATACCGACGCTCTCGATAGAGCCCAAGCCTACTGCGTCAGAGCACAATGCGACGTGCTCAAGGGCCAATACCGCGCGGCACTGCGGCGTCTGTCCGGGGCCATCAAGCTCCAGCCCCACCATTACGTCGCATACCTGTGTCGGGCCAACATTCACCTCGAGCTCGCGGCCCCCGACAAGGCGATGATAGACTTCCGACACGTCGTCAACGAGATCCGCGACCAGCTCAACTCCAAGAAGGTGTTTGCTGCGGTGGCGGCGCTCCATCTCCCAGCCATCCACGGAGGCAACGTGACGTCGTTCATCGTCGCTCTTCTCACCTTGGGTTTAGACGGTCTAGGCCGCGTCGCACACAACATGGGAGCCTTCAAGAAGGCCATCACCTTCTACCGCCAGGCCCTGGAGACTGATTCCCGTGTATCCGACATCAGACGGCATATCGGGGAGGCACACGAGGCCATGGGTGACGATACAGCAGCCCTAGAGGCCTACGATAAGGCCGTGATGCTCAACAGTGAGTTCAACGAGGACGGGGCGTGTAACGACCCGACGGTTCTCCGACTTAGGGCCCAGCTTCATCTCAGGCATAGGAGGTGGTCCGACGCCGCACCAGACCTTCGCCTACTGCTGACATTCAGCCCCGACCCGGCCGTCACGGCGGACCTGGGCGAGTGTCTCCTTCAACAAGGCGCCATAGCGGAAGCCCTCGCATTGTTTGATTCGGCCGGTGTCGACGCGGCGGCCCACCCCCGAGGCCAACTAGCACGCGCCATGATGCATCTCTCCCAGGGCAGGATCGCTCAGGCAGGTACCATCATCAATGCCCTCGTGGTGCGCCCCAACGCCCCCGCCTTAGCTTACCTCTGCCGGGCTTATATCGGGCTTAAGGACGGTAACCTGCAGGTAGCACTCCGCGCCCTCGCTTCAGTACAGAAGAAGGGCCCGCAACTGGCGGCAATGCCGAGCGTCAAGTACAACACCGCACTCGCTACCGCACTTCAGGCCATCGATGAAGGGAAGAACGCCAAGGCCCACCAGGCGTTGACCAGGGCTCACACCACCCAACCCGACGAGGCCCTGCCCCTCGCACTCCGGTCGTTGACCATCATATTCAAGAGTGTGGCACATCTCACCCACGCGTCCGTCGAGGCCGCACTCAGTGAGGTCGACGAAGCCATCACCATCGCGGAGGCCACGTCCAATGACTGGGGGTACACCGAGGCCACACAGGACCCGCCCGCCGGCCCCCACCGCCTCTTCTTCATGAGGGGGTGCTATCTGGCCCATCTAGGGCGGTACGAGGAGGCTGGGCACGCGATGTCGGCGGCCATCACGGCCAGCGACGGAGGTGACCCGGATTACTTGATCGCTTCGTGTTTATGCGACGCGTTGATAGAAGATGACCCTCACGTGGGTGTCGACGGGTTGACTACCATCATCAATGAACTCGGGCCGATCGCTCCTGCCCGGGCACGACGGAGTCGACCCGCACCCATCGATACCACACCGACGACACCCCTCAAACCCACCACACCCGCGGCGGACCCCGCCACTGCCCGCCCCATCAGCGCGGCCTCGACGGAGTTCTCCCACCTCGCGCCCTCCCCTCTCCCAGGCCCCGCCCGTCCCGACACGCCCCCCGCGGGCCTCACCGCCTCCCCGCTGCCCCACCCGACCGGCCCTAGCCAGGCGATCGACGACGACGCCCTCAGCGACATCCCCACCGAGCGGCTCTTCTCACCCTTCCCAGGTGCCGCGGCAGACTTCCGTGCGTCGCCATCGGCAATGCTTGATGTTCCCGTCCCAACCTTCATCGACCGCGTGAGACGCGTACTCGATGTATGCCCACATAGGATATCACCGTCGCTACTCCTGTCAATGAGAGGGCGCCTCAATCACGCGGCCGGGTCACTATCCGCCGCGGTCGCCGACCTCGACGCGGCCGTCGGCCTGGCGACATCCCCCCGCGCCAAGGCGACCCGTGCCTGTGAGAAGGCCGAGGCGCTCTGGTGGGGAGGCCATCTCCGCGACGCACTCCTCGCCTATGACGTCGCCGCCACAGCATACCCCCGAGGGGTCAGAGCTGGACTGTGTTCGGCCCGAATCCACCTCGAGCTCGGCCATTGGACCGCCGCTGTCCACTCACTCAACGCCGTTGTCCAGCACCACCCCGCGGCCCGAACCTTCCTCTTCGATAGGGACGTCGCGGCCCTTATAGCGTCCCTGTTCGACTGCCCCATAGATTTCTCTGTCACAGGCCAGGGCCACACCACCAATCGTTTCGTACTAGGCGTGCTACGGAAGCTCAACTCCCTGCTGGCCTCCGACACGGCCAAGCAGCGCCACGCGTCCCCCAAGACCCTCCCGATCGTCGACGCCACCATGTCTCATCCATGGCACTTCGTTGAGACCGAGCCCGACGCCCTGCCCAACGCCACCCACATACCCGTCGCTGACAAGGACGGTAAGGCGCCCCACAGGGGTGAGGGTAGGGTGAGGGAGACGCTGGGGACACCGGCCGTGCTGCCGTCGCCCAGCATCCACAGGAAGACATACGATGGACTGTTCAGCCCCAGGAACACAAGGGCGCGGACCAGAGGGGGGAAGGACGTGTCAGGCCTCGATACTCACATGGCGTTCGTCTATTCGGTGAGGGGCGTCGTCAACCATTGCATCGGGAACGCTAGGGCCGCGTTAGAGGACTACGATCACGCGATAGCGATCGCTGTGGCCGCTGACGGCATCTCCATGCCCTCACAGCAACTCGTCCTCAATAAGATGGTAGCTCTGATGCAGCTCGGGGAGTTCAACCACGCCCTAGACCTCGTGACCAACTGCCACACCTTCAGGTCCAACCCCGCGGCCCTGCTGCTCAAGGGGTTAATGTTAACGCATCTCTCGGACGCGTCGGGGGCCCAGGAGGTATTCCGCGAGCTGTGTATCACAGATAACAGCTATGCAGAATCATATCTTTCGGATACGGTTAGATATATAGAGGTTCTTCCACCGAGCCTGCCGCAGATCATAGACCTGCCCGTACGGCTGCAGATAGCCGATAGGGACGTCTTCGTGCGGCTGGCGATGCCTTCGTTCCGTGCGACGCCGCCGTTGACCATCAATATCCAGGGTTGTTTCGACCCTCGGTGGCTGACTCGCGGGATACTTGACATCGTGCCCATGAGGCCCGTCGAGGCGTGGGCGACGGAGCGGAACACTAACGGGTGAAAGTTGAATCGGGGGGCAAGATGTAATGTTATATGAATATAAAGTAGGAGGAGTGGGGATTGGGTTAATTCGATTGGTGTCTGTGATATCAGCAACATTTATCTTATCGTCCTCAACGTCGATTACGCGTTGGGCTCAGGAAGAATCATCACATTAAAGTCTGGCTCCAGGGCATTCAACTTCCCGGAGACCTCGTCATTGACTGGGGTCCACCCGGGGAGAAGAGGGTCATCGTCAGGCCCGTCGATGAGGTCGGCCTCGGGGACGGGGATGAAGGTTTCCTCGAGATAAATGCCCCTCCCAACCCACGCCCCGTCCGTCAGCTGGACAAAGACGGTCACCGGAAAGATGACGGCTTTCACGACGGGCCCGGGCAGGTCGAGCGGGGTGGGGGTGGTGAACTGGGGCGTTTCGTTAGATGAGATTTGTCGATTCAGATTGCAACCGCAGCCGAAAAGGGTGGTACCTGACCGGATGATGGTCACGTCGTCAACAATCATGACGTCATCCACGGGGATAGACAGGGCCACGGGGGTGAGTGTGGTAACCTCGTCATCGGTCGGCCCAACCCCGCACTGGCCATCGTCGTTCTCACCGCATGCCAGGGCATGGCCATCCTCGCTGAAACCGAATGTGCAGAAGTAACCCCCTCTCCACCGGGTTACCCCCTCGCTGCCCGGGATGAGGGTGGGGGCGGTGACCTCGTCAGTGTGGCCTAGCCCGAGCTGACCATATAAGTTGTCACCACACCCAAACCATCCAGAGTCAGTTCTAAAGAATGATGTACCAGGTAACAGGGATACATCCAGCACGTCACCGTCGATCGGCACGCGGTGGGGCTGCCTAACACGATAAACATCATCGTAGCCAACACCAAGCCTGCCATCGTCGTTACACCCCCACCCGTATAGCCCGCGGGTCGTCTTAGCGAACCAGCGGACGTCACCACACCACACCTGCAGCACGGGCGGCAGGCGGATGAGGCGGGGCCCGGTCACCTCGTCCTCTGCAGTCTCGATTCCGCATTGGTTTTCGCGATTGTTGCCATCTGAGTACAAGCGACCACAGTCGAGAGTGACTGTTGTGATCCTATCACCATCATTATCAACGAATACAACCTTGCTCTCCTCGTACTGCCTGCTGGCCAGAAAGAATTTCTTGCACACGGCCACCTACGCCTTTCTCGTCGCATCAGTCACTTCAGCGCGTCCAACGATGGCCTGGACGAGGCGTGGCGGGAGCGTGTACACCGCGTTGGGCAGACGGCCGGCGATGTCCGTCGTCTTGTCTACCTTTCTGTAGAAGTCGCTCGAGAAGAGCAGCCGTGAGACGGTTTCGATCGGTGCAGGCGATGTCTGACAATCTCCTGAGATTTCGGAGGTGGATGAACCTGAATCATTGTTCGTATCTCTGGCCATGCCAATCTGGGCTCGAAATCTTTTCGACTTTGACTTTGACTCGAGCGACAGTCATTAAACTGCCGGGTTGGCGGTTCCGGACGGGCTGACATGATCATGGTCGTTGATGCGACAAGGCCGAATCAGGAATTCCTGCTGAATGCAATCGTCACAATCATGGCAAATCTGTAATCGTTGTGAACCATAACAATCAACTGTGAATTGTGCTCAGCACGGGCGGCACTCCTGGTCGGCTGTGTAATAAAGTTAGACTGCATGCCATTTATACTATGCGCCAGGCCGGGTTTGGTCGGCCACGACGCTATGCTATGTTCACAGAGCGCTAGACGCGTGGGTACATGAAGCCGCCGACGTTGTGGCCGGCCTCTGTGTTGGCGCCCCCCGCCATGGTGTTGTCGAAGATGTCGGCGACTTTCTTGAGGACGATGAGGTTGAATGAGGTGCCGCGTCGCCGGACCCTCCTCCTCGCTGACCTGACCATAGCTGACAGGACCGAGGCCTCGGACAGGGTCTGGCGCTGCTGCTGCATGTCCCGCACCATGGTCGAGTACATTGATGATAGCCGGAACCTCGTGAAGCTGTCCTCCAACATGTGGCTGACATCGACGATCGACGACTGGAAGACGGCCATCGAGACCACCGCCGAGGGGTCCGTCTCGCACTGCTTGGTGAACTCGGCGTGGTACTCGGTGATCGCGCGCACGATGGGGTCGGGCAGGTTGATCATCTCGGCCGCGGTCTGTTGGACGAACGCCGACATGATGCGATCCAGCAGGGCGCGCGCGGCGACAGTGTCCTTGGCGAGCAGCTGCAGCCTGCGGAGGGCCAGGATGTAGCGGAGGTTCTCCCCGGAGTACTCAGTCTCAAGGAACGCCAGGAAGGCGCGGCACCCGATGGGGTTGTGGAGAACGGGGGCGATGGTCGTGGGCCACAGTGCGACGGGCATTAGGAGCATCAGCGTGATCACAGCGATGGGCATCATGAACACGATCCCGTGTCTGACGAGCTCCACGGCGACCTTCCCGTCGTAGACATCGACGGGGAGGACGAGGCAGATGAAGTACGCTGAGGACAGGTACAGACTCGCGATGTGCAGCTGGGACACAGAGTACTGCGCAAGTTTGGCCAGCGTGATGGCCAGCCCCCAGCAGAACACGGCCAGCAGCCTGAACCAGATCCGAGTGGAGTTGATGAAGCCGTTTTGAAAGCCCAACACCAAGTCAAAGCGCTCCCACGGCCAGTGACCGTCATCCGGGTTCCAGAACACTGTCGTGTGCACGATGTGAGCCATCAACGTGACGGCCAGCATCACGATCATCGAGATTCCAGCATCCGAGATGTATCGCAACTTGACACGGTGCTGCACGAGGTACGAGATGATCAGGAAGTGAATGAAGGGGAACATGGGGGCCAGAATGAAGAGTGTGCCCGACACGAGCGACTCGTACACCACCAACGACGGCACGAATCGCTGAGTGTTGGTGGCATACAAATCCAGCTTGGTCGTGATCTTCAAGAAGAAGGTTACTATGGTTGTGTATGGGATAATGAGGCATGACATCACGTGTGTGATCATGATGGAGCTACGCACGGTCTTACTGAAGCATACCATGGGAAGTACAACAATCAACGATGCTGACACAGCCATCAAGCAGCCCATCGTAATTGATTCAGTTACATTTGGTAGTAACGCGGTCAGTGCCATCAGCAACTCAAGCTACACCTCTATGATCCTCGTTTCTATTGACTACCCAGTTTAATAAGTATACACATTTTGGCCTCAATATGGTAGTTAATTATCAGAAATATCGTTAAGGGCCTCAATTATCGACTTCGCAAAACTATAAAATAATTTCAATAAAGGCGGTCGGGGCTCGAGGAGATCTCAGGCTTCCACACTCAACTCACAAGACAGGCTTTAAAAGGGTTTATGAAGAAGTTGGCATCGGTACATCTCGTGTTTCAGGCCTCGGCCGCTGGTGAGGTCATATCAACGTCGGGCCCCCCTTTCACCATGGGCTTGCTGAGCTGGCCAACGGCCTTGCGGAACTCGGTGAGCCGGACGGGCTTGATGAGCACGGTGTCGAACAGACCGTCGGTGTTGTCGAATGATACGTCGCCCGTCATCAAAATGAGGTGGATGTCCGCCCCGAGCCTGTCCCGCA
>PPCM01001018.1_pt1 | contig 15325 bp, 1 predicted proteins | sample 1555541 | NCBI WGS metagenome assembly PPCM01 (sample SAMN05284479, study PRJNA326546) | Marine sediment metagenome, whole genome shotgun sequencing project. | isolation source: marine sediment | place: Germany: Wadden Sea | collected 2012-09-05 | reverse complement strand
CTTCTCCGCCACGACGGGTCCAGCGTCCTTGTGGAGGATGTCGCAGTCGGCGATAACCTTCTCGGCCCCGACGGCCAGCCCCGCCGCGTCGAGCGCGTGTGGGAGGGCGACGCAGAGATGGTAGAGCTGTGTTGCTTCAGCGGAAGTGGCAATGGAAGACGTGAGTACCGGACCACAGTCACCGCCGAGCACATGGTCCATCTGGAGCGCCACAGAAGAACGAAGAGGAACGGTCAACATGTGTACATTCACGAGGCCGCTGACACCCCGGTGGCTGACATTCTTTCGGGTGAGATCACCCTGACGGGTGAAAACAAGTGGCACGTGAGCACGTTCCGGCGCCCCGTCCTGACGGATCATGAGGACACGCCGGTCAGGGTTGTTGTCACCGATGTCGGCACTGTGACGATCACTGAGGACATTGCCCAACTGATCGGCCACTGGATCGGCGACGGCGTCGCAGGGACGGCCGAGGTCACTTTCGGCGAGGATGTCAACTCAAACGAGATTCGCGACCACTTCATGGGCATGATCGAGAGGATTGCCCGCGACACCCCCGGCCTCGGCACCACCTTCTGCGTGCAGAAGCATCATACTGCGGGGGACTCCCTGTTCTATTGCGGCCTTCAGGGGCCTACCGGGCGCAGCTTAACGTCTCCCTTCTTCCTCCTCCTGCTGGCCTTGGGGTTCGTAACCCGTACGCCACCCACCCTCCATAAGCAAGTCCCCCTCTCCGTGTGCTCGTGGCCTGTGAGCCTCCGCGTTGCATTCATCGCCGGACTGTCCGCTTCCGACCAAAGCTCCAACTTTTCTGGTCACAGTACCACCATGTGGATGTCCAAAGAGCACGGCGATCGCTTCCTCCCATCTCTTAAGCGCCTCGGCGTTTCCCTCGGGATCGGGGTGACTTCTACAGTGCAAGCAGAACGCACGCCGCCCATCATACAGGGTCGCTCCGTCATGTCCCGCCCTTGCTACGTTGCCACCTTCAACTTTGGTAGCGAGGCTCTGATCTCCCAGTTCAACACGAGGTCGCCTGCGTGCAAGCACATCCCCCTGCTGGCCGACGTGAACGGTCCCTGGAAGGACTACGTCATGCCACACAACATCGACGTTGAGAAGACCACCAGCGTCGGCGATGGGCACTTCCACGGTATCCAATTGGACGGTTCGACCGATCGTCTGTATGTCGACGCCCAGCTCCTGGTCCATCATAACTGCGATCACTATGACTTCGGCATGCGTGCTGTCAAGTCCGTGCTCGTCATGGCGGGCGGCCTCAAGCGCGGGAACCCCGACCTCGGCGAGGATATCGTCCTCATCCGGGCTCTCCGCGATTCCAACGTCCCCAAGTTCCTTGCCGAGGACGTCCCGCTCTTCATGGGCATCATCCAGGACCTCTTCCCGGGCGTGGAGATCCCCAGCGTCGACTACGGCAGCCTACAGACCGTGATCGAGGAGAAGTTCGTGGAACAGAAGATGCAGGTGTTGCCGACGTTCACCACAAAGGTGCTGCAGCTGTTCGAGACCATGAAGGTGCGGCACGGCGTGATGCTGGTCGGCCCCACGTCCGGCGGCAAGTCTGTGTGCCTGGAGACCCTCCGTCGCGCGCTCTGTGAGCTAGCCATCCGTGAGCCCGACACCTACACGTCCATCCAGGCCCAGTACCTGAACCCCAAGGCCATCTCCATGGCCGAGCTGTACGGGTCCTTCGACGAGGTGTCCCACGAGTGGCAGGACGGGCTCGTGGCGTCCATCGCACGGGAGGTCATGCGGGAACAGACCAAGGAGGAGAAGTGGGTCGTGTTCGACGGGCCCGTCGACGCGCTGTGGATCGAGAACATGAACACGGTGCTCGACGACAACAAGATGCTCTGCCTGGCTAACAGTGAGCGGATCAAGCTCGACGACACGGTCCACATGGTCTTCGAGGTCCAGGACCTGGCCGTCGCCTCCCCCGCCACCGTGTCCCGGTGCGGCATGGTGTACATCGACCCCACTGACCTGGGGTGGCGCCCATTCGCGGCCTCCTTCGTCCAGCACCACCTGCCCGAGGCCTTCACCGACGAGGACCGGGTCTACCTCATGGACATGATCGACCGACACGTCCCCGCTGGCCTAGCGTGGGCCGCCAAGACCACCTCCACGGTGCCTGTCGTCGAGCCCGCCCTGGTCAGCTCCATGTGTTACATCTTCCTGTCCCTGTACACCGCCAAGACCAAGGGCGGCCTCGTGACGCACGACGAGACCCCCCCCGCCGACGGAATGGACAAGCCCGTGGAGCCCACCCTGGACCTGCCCAGCCTCGAGGGCAAGACCCGCGAGGCCTGGCTCAACATCATGTTCCAGTACGCCTACGTATGGGGCATCGGTGGGCCCTTCATGGCTCACGCCGAGGAGAGCTTCGACACGTTCGCCCGGGACACCCTCAGCGGGCTCCAGCCCCCGCTGTCGGCCCGGGGCACGGTGTTCGATTGCTGCGCCTCGGTGTCGCTCAACACGTTCATCCCGTGGCCCGTACCAGCCTTCACATATGACCCCAAGTTACCGTTCTTCAGTATGCTTGTCCCCACGGTCAACTCCGTCCGTTTCGGCTACCTCACGGAGATCCTATCGGCCTCCCAGCACCACGTCCTCCACACCGGGTCATCGGGCGTGGGGAAGAGTGTCATAGCGTCGGGCGTGCTCAGGCAGCTCGCGGAGGCCGGCCGCATCATCAACGTGCCCGTCAACTTCTCCGCCCGGACGTCCGCCTCCCGGACTCAGCAGATGATCGAGGCCAAGCTCGAGAAGCGCCGCAAGAAGATCCTCGGCCCCCCCGCCGGCCGTCGCGCCGTCATCTTCGTCGACGACCTCAACATGCCCGCTCTCGAGGAGTACGGCGCCCAGCCCCCCGTCGAGATCCTCCGCCAATTCCTGTGCTACGGAGGATGGTACGACCGAGGCGGGCTGTTCTTCAAGCAGCTCCTGGACCTCAGTCTGGTGTCGGCCTGTGCCCCCCCCGGCGGTGGCCGTAACAACGTCACCCCCCGCATCGTCCGCCACTTCGTGATGGCCAGCATCCCCGAGCCCAACGACGAGACGCTCGACCGCATCTTCACCGGCATCCTGGGCGGGTTCCTGGGCCAGTTCGGGGCCGATCGTGCGGCTCTGGCCCCCCCGACCGTCAAGGCGTCGATCGCGGTGTTCAAGGCGTGCCTCGAGACGCTGCGCCCGACGCCCAGTAAGGTGCACTACACCTTCAACCTTCGTGACCTCTCCAAGGTCGTCCAGGGCATGACGGCCGTCCGGAAGTCCACCGTGGCCGACAAGGTGTCCGTCGCCCGGCTGTGGGTCCATGAGTGCTCCCGCGTGTTCCACGATCGCCTCATCAACGTCGACGACAAGGCCTGGTTCACTGGGAAGCTCACCGAGCTCGTCAACCGGCACTTCGGGCTCACCTGGACCCACGATGAAGTCTTCGGCCCCGACGCCCAGCCCATCATCTTCGGGTCCTTCATGAAGATGGGCGCCCCCGCCGAGGAGCGCCACTACGAGGAGGTGACCGATATGTCGCGGTGCCACAAGGTGCTGACGGACTACCTCGACGAGCTCAACATGTCCGGGGCACAGCAGATGAAGCTAGTGTTCTTCCGTGACGCCATCGAGCACGTCGCCCGCATCTCTCGCATCATCCGGCAGCCCCGGGGCAACGCCCTGCTGGTGGGGGTCGGCGGGTCGGGGAAGCAGTGCTTGACACGCCTGGCAACCTTCATGGCCGAGTATCAGTGCTTCCAGATCGAGCTGTCGAGGCACTACGGGACAAGTGAATTCAGGGAGGACCTCAAGAAGTGCTACCAGACGGCCGGTGTTGAGGGGCAGCCCATGGTGTTCCTGCTGAGTGACACCCAGATCGTCAACGAGGGCTTCCTTGAGGACGTCAACAACATCCTCAACAGCGGTGAGGTCCCCAACCTGTTCGAGCCCGACGAGATGGACCAGATCATCACCACGCTGCGGCCCATCGCCAAGAAGGCGGGTCTGCTGGAGTCGCGCGAGGCTGTCAAGGCATTCTTCGTGTCGCGCGTCCGGGACAACATGCACACGGTGCTGGCCATGTCGCCCGTCGGCAGCACGTTCCGGACCCGGATGCGGATGTTCCCTAGCCTCATCAACGTGTGCACCATCGACTGGTTCGTGCGGTGGCCCGAGGAGGCCCTGCTGTCCGTCGCCCAGTTCTTCTTCGCCGAGGAGGCGATGGACGACACCACAAAGTCCGCCATCGCCCAGCTGTGCGTCAAGATCCATCTTTCCGTGGAGCAGACCGCGGAAACGTTCTACAGCACCGACAAGCGGCGTTACTACACCACCCCGACGTCCTACCTCGAGCTGATCGCCCTGTACCGCGGCATGCTGGCCACAAAGCGCGGCGAGCAGGAGCGTGCCCTCAACAAGCTCCGGATTGGTCTCCAGAAACTCGAGGAGACTGATGAACAGGTCGCCGTGCTCAAGGGCGACCTCGTGGCCCTCGAGCCGCAACTCAAGGCCAGCGCCGAGGAGACCGACAAGCTGCTGGCCACGCTCAGCACCGAGACGACGGCGGCCGAGGCTCTTCGGAAGGTGGCCGTCACCGAGGAGAAGGTCGTGTTGAAGCAGGCTGCGGGATGCAAGGAGATCGCCGACTCAGCCCAGAAGGACCTCGACGAGGCCATCCCCGCGCTGAAGGCCGCCGTGAAGAGCCTCAACGCCCTGAACAAGAGCGACATCTCCGAGATCAAGTCGTTCAAGACGCCGCCCGAGCTCGTCAAGGTCGTCATGGAGGCCGTGTGCGTGCTGCTGAGGAAGAAGCCCGACTGGGCCAACTCCAAGGAGCTCTTGGGCGACCCGTCGTTCCTGACCCGGCTGTATGAGTACGATAAGGACGACATCCCCGACGCCGTGCTCAAGAGGCTGCTCAAGTACATCGAGAACCCCAACTTCGTCGTCGAGAAGGTCGAGAAGGTGTCCGTCGCCGCCAAGTCGCTGTGCATGTGGGCGCACGCTATGTATAAGTACGCGCTGATCTTCCGCACGGTCGAACCCAAGCGACGCGCTCTAGAGGGTGCCCAGGCCGAGCTCGACAAGGCCCAGAGCCAGCTCAAGGTCAAGCAGGACAAGCTCGCGGACGTCGAGGCCAAGCTGGCCGCGCTCCAGAAGACGTTCGACGAGAAGCAGGCCCAGAAGGAGGAGCTCGAGGCCAAGATCAAGCTCACCGCCGCCCGATTCGAGCGCGCGACCAAGCTCACGACGGCCCTGGGTGAGGAGAAGGGCAGGTGGGGCGCCACGGCCGAGACGATCGCAGAGGCCATCAAGAACATCGCGGGCGACATCCTCGTGGCGTCCGGGGCGGTGGCGTACCTGGGAGCCTTCACCGCGCCGTACCGCGAGCAGCTGATGGACGAGTGGGCCGAGCTGTGTGCCGAACACGGCATCCTGACGTCCGACAGCGTGACCCTGGTCAACACGCTCTCCAGTGCCGTCGAGGTGCGGGGCTGGGCCCTCCACACGCTGCCAGCTGACTCATTGTCGATCGAGAACGCCATCATGTGCACCCGGGGCCAGCGGTGGCCGTTGATGATCGACCCCCAGGGCCAGGCGGTGCGGTGGATCAAGTCGCTCGAGAAGGCCAACGGGCTGAAGATTGTCCGGCCGACGGACCCCAACATGCTGCGGACCATGGAGCACGCCATCCGACTGGGGAACCCGGTGCTGCTGGAGAACGTCGAGGAGACGCTGGACCCGGCCCTCAGCCCCATACTGCAGAGACTGACGTTCAAGAGGCGGGGCCAGCTGATGATCCGACTGGGCGAGACAGACGTCGATTACGACACAAACTTCAAGCTGTACATCACCACCAAGCTGCCCAACCCCAACCTCTCGCCCGAGACCCAGGTCATGGTCACCCTCATCAACTTCACCGTCACCGAGCGCGGGCTCGAGGACCAGCTGCTGGGCCACGTGGTCCGGCATGAGCGGCCCGATCTCGAGCAGCAGCGAGACTCCCTCATCGTGACGGTGGCGGCCGACAAGAAGCAGATCGAGGAGCTTGAAGACAAGATCCTCGAGCTGCTGTCCAAGTCCGAGGGCAACATCCTGGACGACGAGGTGCTGATCGCGACCCTCAACGAGTCCAAGGTCACGTCGGCCGCCATCAAGGAGCGGCTGGCCGAGGCCGAGGCGATGGAGGCCGAGATCAACGCCGCGCGCGAGGGGTACCGCACCATCGCTCTGCGGGGGTCCCAGCTGTACTTCGCCATCGCGTCCATGGCGAGCATCGACCGCATGTACCAGTTCTCCCTGGGTTACTTCCAGCAGCTGTTCGGGCTTGTTCTGGAGAACACCCCGGCCAACGCGGACCTCACCACGCGTCTGAACGACCTCATCCAGAACTCCACCGTGTCGGTATATAACAACGTGTGCCGGGGCCTGTTCGAGCGCCACAAGCTGGTCTTCTCGTTCCTCGTGTCGACCCGCATTCTCCGGGGCTCGGGCGGGGTCAGTGAGGCCGAGTGGGTCCAGTTCCTCCGTGGTCCCCTGGCCGTCACCCCAGACAAGCTGGAGGCCCTGACGGCGGCCTCCCCCGCCCCCGACCGCATCCCCGAGAAGGCCTGGGCCGTGCTGGCCTCCATGCAGCTGGGCCTCCCCGAGACGTTCGGGGCCATCCTCCTCAGCGTCAAGTCGTCGACCGAGGACTGGCTCGAGTGGGCCGCCCTGCCCGACATCGCGTCCGCCCCGCTGCCCGACTGCTTCGTGGACCCCGACAAGCCCCCGGTGACGACGTTCCAGCGCCTCCTGCTGCTCCAGGCGTTCCGCGAGGAGAAGCTGGTCTTCGGCATCTCTCACCACGTCGACACGCATCTCGGCCGGCTCTTCATCGAGTCGCCGCCCATGTTCCTGCCCGACATCTTCAAGGACTCGGCCTGTAACGTGCCCCTGATCTTCGTGCTGTCGACCGGCGCTGACCCGATGGCCCAGCTCCAGGACTTCGCCGCCGACAGTGGCATGGCCGACCGCCTGACCATGGTGTCGCTAGGCCAGGGCCAGGGCCCCATCGCCGAGAAGGAGATCGCGCGGGCCACGAAGGACGGTTCCTGGGTGTTCCTTGCCAACACGCATCTGGCGGCGTCCTGGATGACGGACCTGGAGAGGCTGGTCGAGGGGTTCAACGACCCCGAGACCCGCCCCGTCGACGGGTTCAGGCTGTGGCTGTCGTCGATGCCGTCGCCCAAGTTCCCGGTCGTGGTGCTCCAGAACGCCATCAAGATCACCAACGAGCCGCCCAAGGGCCTGCGTGCCAACGTGATGCGGTCGTACCGGTCGATGAAGACGTCGTACATCACGGCGCTCGAGGACCACAAGCACGACCACGCGTGGCGCAAGCTGCTCTTCGGGCTCGGGTTCTTCCACGCGCTCGTGCAGGAACGCCGTAAGTTCGGCGCCGTCGGGTTCACGGTGCCGTACGAGTTCTCCAACTCCGACTACGAGGTGTCTGCCAAGATGCTGCAGATGCTGCTGACGGACCAGGCCGAAGTGCCGTGGGAGGCGCTGCGGTACCTCATCGCGGAGATCAACTACGGCGGTCGGGTGACCGACGACTGGGATCGGAGATTGATGACGGCCATCCTGGACCAACTGTTCACACCGACCATCCTCGACGAACGGTTCCCCCTCACGGCGTCGGGCGGCGTGTACTACGTCCCGGACGACGCGCCTCTCGACGGGTACATCAGGTATGTCGAGGGGCTGCCTCTGACCGAGCCGCCCGCCATCTTCGGCATGCATGACAACGCCGACATCGCCTTCCAGCGTCGCGAGGCCGCCACGGTCGTCGATGCGATCGGGTCTGCGGCGGGGTTCGGGGCGGGGTCGACCACGGCCGGCCCCTCGCCCGACGCCATCGTGTCTGATCTGGTGAAGTCCATCCGGTCGACCATGCCCGATAACCTGGACAAGGAGAACGCCGGCCCGACCACGTTCATCCCCGGGCCGGGCGACGGGTCGCTGCTCCATTCGCTGTCCACGGTGGTGTCGCAGGAGATGCTGCGGTACAACAGGTTGCTCGATGTTATGCGGGCAACCCTCGACGAGCTGCTGCGGGCCGTCCAGGGCCTGGTGGTGATGTCTGAGGACCTCGACGCCATGTTCGGGTCCCTCTTCGCTAACTCCGTCCCCGCCGTGTGGGAGACTGCCGCATATCCGTCCCTCAAGCCCCTGGCGTCATGGGTGGCCGATCTCAAGGCCCGCGTGGCCTTCATGGACGACTGGCTGCGGACTGGCCGGCCCTCGTCGTACTGGCTGCCCGGCTTCTTCTTCCCACAGGGCTTCCTGACGGGCGTGCTCCAGACGTTCTCCCGGGAACACAGTGTGGCCATCGATTCGGTCCACTTCAAGTTCGCCGTGCTTGAGTCCACCGACCCGGCTGCAGTCGACACCGCTGCCGTGCACCCCGATGCCGTCCTCCTGCACGGGCTGTACCTGGATTCCGCTGCATGGGACCCCGCCAGCCGCACCCTCGTCCTCCCCGCCCCCCGCCAACTTTACAGTGCCCTACCCGTCGTCCACATGCTGCCGACCATCGACGAGGTGGCCGCCAACACCAGCGACGTTCCCGGCACCGAACTGTACGCCGCACCGCTCTACAAGACCAGCGCTCGGTACGGCGTGCTGTCGACCACAGGCCGGTCGACCAACTTCATCCTGCCCGTGATGCTGCCGACGACCCGTCCTCCGGCCTTCTGGGTGCTTCAGGGCAGCGCGTTGCTGTGTGCACTCGATGACTGATGACACTCTATGTATAAATTGATTTGCTTGTCTCCCATGTCTGCGGGCCGGTTTCAACAATGACCAAGTGCAGCTACGGGTTCTGGGACGATCCTAGAGATTGATACAACGACAACACTCGCAGCACCCGTGCGGGACGTGTGGATGACGCTGGCACAAGCGTGTTTTAAAAAAACCAGTTAAAACTTCCCGAGTAGGTTTGAGATACTCAGGACTATAAATTCTGGCGAACGACAACAGTTTTGAAAAAAAGAAGCACAACACTTGAATTTGATGTTTTGAGTACATGCAGGCATCAACCTTTTGATTGGGAAACCTTTCCACATGATGCTTCGTCTTTCAATTGTGGATGTCGTAAAAACGACCATTATTGAGCACAGATAGCATGTTCTCACTCCTCTCGTCTCAGGACTCTCCAACCGTAAGCCCCGACACCAAAATTGATCCATGACTGTTGTGTGACGATCTCCATCAGCCATCGTATCCCTCTAGAGGTCGTAGGACCCCGCGGCAAGTGAAGGGGATCCACAGCAAGTGTCCAACCCAGCCCACACTAAACTTATCGTTCTCAACGACTCCATTTAACAATATCTACTCCTTTCATCGCGAGAGATGGATTGGACAGTGTTGATGAAATAAACCACCACTTCCCACGCCAATTTTCAAATAACAACATCTGGGATCCGGCGGCACGATTCCCCGTGCCCTGGACCACACACATAAAGCCATGCCTCGCGCTGGCTATGCAAGACTCATTGGAGTTCGTGCTTGTACCTGTAGACTATTTTTATTAACCTTACAACCGTTTTAAATGGCGTTATGATACCGCTATATCTCCCACTGGTGCCTTTCTCCCCCCTCCCGCCCCCGCCCCACTCCGTCAAGGGTTCTGGGCTCGCTCCCCCCTGTCATCAACGCCTTAGACACCGATCAACTGTCGAGACCAACGTGCATGGGAGTCGCCATACGTTGCCTGACAGTCACGGCGCAGTAGATTGCGGTGCATGCCACGCGGCAGGGCCGACGGGGTGGGGCCACTCATGCCCTCCAAATTCCCAGTTCCCAGAAGCCAAGCATGTGACGCGGCCGAGTGGGGCTCACGCAGTACCTGGTCGGTGCTGGTTGGTTTATCACTCGGACTGTGAAGTGCTTTCTGAGCTGTGTGTTTATAAACCCGGTTTTCAGTTTGTCTTTTGCCGCAGTCACCGGACTATACGCACTGCTCTATGAGCAAAGATGGCCTTTATTCGAATGATCCATGATTTGTCGATTTATTATGCTCAAGATGGAAAACGCTTCTACCGTGAAGATCGACCCGCGGATCGTACAACTGATCCAGGGAAGCGCACTGCATGGTCAGCGTTGTGTCTGTGTTGTTGTCGGCCGGAACGCTCAATGGAGAACTCCGCGCATTTGGCACCTTCACAACGAAATGAAGCTCGGCCGCAGTGCTCGGCGCAATCTTCAGTGTGATCGCAACATCCTATGGTGCTACGACAACAAATCCGCCGTCAATCTCACTTCACACCAAACTCGTCGCATGAAACGCAGCAAGGGCAATCACACGGGCACCTCATCGTCTGAAGAGAGCGACTCCTTCACAAAGTTCCTCAGCCAAAACCAGATGACGTTCGTCAAGTACCGCGACGTCGCCCGGGTGACTGGCGACACGTACTCGATGCTGGTTTTGACAGATTTCGAGTCTCTCACCCCCACTGTCCTCGCCCAGACCGTTGAGACCGTCCAGACGGGCGGCGTGATAGTCCTCATCGTTGATTCTGACTCTGCTATCCAGCATCTGGAGTCTCTCATCGTTAACCCCGACCGCATGGACCGTGACACCTCTATCGTGGCCCGTGCCCGCCTCACAGCCCGTATCGCCATGTCGCTTCAGCATTGCCCGGCAGCGCTGTTCATCACGGACGAGTGGACCGTGTTGGAGGGCATCAAGGACTTCTCGCCGCCCACCAAGACGGATGAAGGCCAGGCCTCCGTCGACGAGGACAAGCAACTCGCCCAGGTCAAGACCGAACTGACCATCGGCAAGGACAGCTCCTCCGTCGAGGCCAAGCTACTCTACCTCACCGAGACCCTCGACCAGGCCCGTGTCACCCGGGAACTCATCCGAGGCATCCCTTACGACGAGGTACTGTTTACAGTTACTGGAGGGCGTGGCCGCGGGAAATCGGCGACGCTGGGATTGGGTGTGGCCGTCGCCATTCACAGCGGGGCCGGCCGGGTCGATATCACCGCCCCCACGCTTGCGGAGGCGCAGCAGGTGATCCACTTTGCAGCCCGGGGGTTGAACTCGTTAGGCTACGACGACATGGTGAATATCATCTTCAACAAACCGCACGTGGAAGCGCAGGTGAAGACGGTGTCGCACACGGCGCCGCCGGGGGCCAGTGCGTTTGTCGACGGCTTGACCATCACCAGACCGTCAACACAGACCTCCATTGGTGCGGATAGCAACGCAGGCGATGACGACGAGCCCGTGGCCGTGGTCGCCCCCACCGTCCAGCAGACCGTGAGGTACATATCTCCGGCGGAGGCAGCCAGATCAACCGCGGATGTCCTCTTCATCGACGAAGCAGGAGGAATATCGGATCGACTCCTCCCGAGTCTTCTTGACCACCCCCGAGTTGTAATCGCGTCGACGACATCCGGCATGAACGCGTCCGGCGCCGGCACGACCGCCCGCCTCGCCTCGTTCGTCACGTCCGCCACGCCCCACCCCCACCCCATTGGGTTGACCCTGACCAAGCCTGTCCGGTACCATAAAGCCGACCCCGTGGAGGGTTGGCTCCATGGTGTGTTGTGTCTTGATGTCGATAGGCTGGGGGCCACCCCCACCCCCCTACCTGGCCTCGAGAAAGGGAAGGGGTTGACGTTCACCGACCCCGCCGACCACACCCACACCCCTGACCGGGATGCCGCCATCCGGCGCGCCACCACCTGGGACCTGTACAGTGTCGACCTGACCACGCTGACATCCACCGGGCCGGGCCCCGCCGAGGACCGTCTGAGGGACACGATGGCCGTGCTGGCGGGGAGTGGGGGCGCAGCGCCAGAGACGTTGCAGACTCTCACCGATGGCCCCGGCCAAAGACTGTTTATACTGTATAACGCCAAGCACGACATGAAATCTGGAGGGGACGTGGTGGCCGCCATCCAGGTCAACCTTGAAGGAGCCATCCGTAAGGCCCACCGCGACGACCGCCTGGCGCACGGGATGACCGATCTGGGCGACACGATTCCGTGGATCATAGCCAGCCACCACAAGGCGGCGAACAGGGGCACGTTCTCCAGAATGACGGGCGCCCGGGTGGTGAAGGTGGCCGTCCATCCCGCCTACAGGGACCAGGAGAAGGTCATTGCCGCGGCCGCGATGGAGAGGCTCGAGGCGTTTTATAGAGGGGATTTACGTGTTGAGGGTGTGGATGGGGGTAGTGGTTCGGATGATGCCGTCCTCATGCGATCCGTCTGCCTGACCGTCCCCGAGCCGGTCGACTGGCTCGCCACCTCGCATCCCGCGACCGAGGAGTCCTTGATATTCTGGGGTGGGTTGGGATTCACGGCCGTCCACGTCGACCCCACCCCGGGCACCTCATGTGTGGAGCCGGGCGTCGTGCTCATCAAGTCTCTCGAGCGTGGGGCCAACGTGGGGTGGGTCGACGTTTATCGCCACCACTTCATCCGGTCGACCCACTGGCCGAGTCTCACAGCACCCCTCCCCGTGGTTTATCTGCTGTTGGAGGCCCCAGCGTGCTTCGAGCCGACCCACCCGGCCCCCCTCCCCACGATCGCTGCCGCCGTCAGCGGGGTCACCCTAACTGAAGGGGCCGAGGGTGGCGTCGACCTGACCACACCTGCCGCCGCCCGGTTCATGAACGACCTTGCTGCCCTCCGACGGTACGGCACGGGGCGGGGCGGGTCCTATGGCGATGTCCAGCACATGCTGCCCACCCTGGCGTCGTTGGCCGTGTCTGGCCGTCTCTCCCCTTTCGAGTCGAGCCCAGCACCGCCTGACGTTGCTACCCTCTCGGCCACTTTGATTTCCCTATGTGTCTTGCGTCGCCCACTTACTGCCGCCGCGTCTGAGGTCGTTGCCCTGCGGTTGGGGGGGTCGGGTCGGGAGCAGGCTGTGTTACTGTCCAAGGTGGTTAATGTTGCCGCTGGATTTGCCGCTGCTATTGACCTTCTGGTCGAGAGATCCTGTGATGTCGAGGGAAGGGCTGGGAAGAGAGCCCGCGCCGAATGAGATAAATACCGCGGATAACTGAGCTTGCAAAGAGCAGGGCATATATTTTTCAGTGCTTGGCTGGCGAAGAACACGTTTCTCGTGGCAAAGCAATAAATGTCAATTGTTTTTATAACAACATGTTCAAAAGAAACATCCGCATTGTGCTCATTTTTTTGCACGCGTTAGATGTAATGAGTTGTTAAGGAGAATTACATAATGACTATAAACCATAATCCAACAAAACAGCGCTTCACCTGCTTATGGACGGTCGCGGGCAGGAGGTATTGATGAAGATGAAGCAAGAATGGTAAGTTCGGACTCGTTTGTGTGGTTATTTAGGCTATCAGATGCTGTCGCTCGGCGTCAAAAGGAATTTGTAGAGTGGGAGAGCCTCAATGTGTTCTGCGGCACGTGGAACGTTAACAACAAAAAGGCGCCCTCGGTTGATGAGCTGGCGACGTGGCTTATGCCCGACGACAGCGATTTTAGCCCAGATTTGATGATTATTGGCTTCCAAGAAGTAGATTTGACGCTTCAGGGTGTTATAGCCCAAAAGACCGACAAGGCGGGCCCCTGGATCGACGCCATCCGCGACACGGTCAACCGAAACGACACAGACTACGATATACTCTCTTCTCACCAGCTGGCGGGGATGCTTCTTGTCGTGGTCGTTCGTACTGCGATCAAGACGCATTGCAGCCACCCCCAGACGCTGGAGGCCGGCACGGGCATACTTCAGATGATGGGGAACAAGGGTGGGGTTGCCCTTGCCTTCCGCTGCTACTGCTCGACCATCTGTATTGTTAACGCCCACATGGCTGCCGACATTGGCCAGGTCGCCCGCCGCAACCAGGACTTCAACGAGATCGTCAAGCGGATGCGGTTCCCCCAGCCAGACGTGATTCATGTTCACAGCGGCGTCATCACGGCGGAGACAGGCGTGGATGGGAAGATTGGCATTTACGACCACGATTACGTCTTCTGGGTCGGCGATCTCAACTACCGGCTGACTACGCTGGACAGTAAGCTGGCATTTGACTGCATCAACCAGGCCGCGGAGGAGGCAGCGGCCGCCTCTGTCAACGTCACGGCCGACCCGCCCCAACCCGAGGGCATCAAGGAGCTGTTGAAGCGCGACCAGCTGACGGTTGAGCGCCGTGCCCACACCGTCTTCCTCCACTTCTCAGAGCCCGCCATCACGTTCCCCCCGACATATAAGTTCGTCCCGGGCACGTCGGACTACGTTCCACAGGGTACAGACAAGCCCCGCCTGCCCGCTTGGTGCGACCGTGTACTCTACCGTGCTAAGGACGGACGGGTCGACCCTCTGCGGTACAGGTCACACCCCGAGCTCTGTATGTCGGACCATAAGCCCGTCAGTCTCACCCTTAAGGCCCAGGTCAAGACCATAATGCAGGGCAGATACCAGACCATCCTAGGTGAGATCGTCCGGGAGCTAGACAAGCTGGAGAACACCTATCTGCCGGACGCCACCCTCAACACCAACACACTCAGCTTCGGCGACGTGGCGTACGGGGACGTCGTCACGAGAGAGGTCATGCTCACCAACACGGGCAAGGTGCCCGTCCAGGTCAGCTTCACGCCCCGCCCGGGGGCTGACTCGGCGCTGCCGATATGGCTATCCACGCCTGTCGAGTCGCACTCGGTGATGCCGGACACGACAGCGGCGATAGAGCTGACGTTCAGGGTCGACCCGGCCAACATACACACGCTGAACGACGGGCCCACCCGCCTCGATGACGTCATTATAGTCCATTTACAGGGGTCAAAGGATCACTTTATAACTGTCGACGCGACGTGGCGGCCGACCGTGTTCGGGGCCTCTCTGACGGATGGGGTCATCCCCCGCCCCCTATGGCTCTTGGCTGATGCCCTGTACCGCGCAGGCCCGGCATCCATGGAGGGTTTCCTCGACGGGGCCGTCCCGGACGAACTGACGACCGTTCGGGACCTGTTGACGGCCTCCGAGCCGCTCCCGTCGACCGACACCGTCCAGCCGTCCACCGTGGCCGCTGCGCTCCTTGCTTACCTCGACTGCATCACCCCCGCGGTCGTCCCCGAGGAGATGTTCAACGCGGTGTTGACGGCGGCGACAGAAGCCGAGTACCGCGCGATCCCCGCCGCCCTGCCCCACGGACACTACCTGGCCTTTGTATACACCCTAGCGCTGGCACGGGAACTGCTGGTACACGATACGGAAGGGCTGGCCGAGGGGCTGGCCATCGCGCTGGGCCGGGTGTTGGTGAGAAAGCCGGGCCGCGC
>PPCM01001017.1_pt1 | contig 15331 bp, 6 predicted proteins | sample 1555541 | NCBI WGS metagenome assembly PPCM01 (sample SAMN05284479, study PRJNA326546) | Marine sediment metagenome, whole genome shotgun sequencing project. | isolation source: marine sediment | place: Germany: Wadden Sea | collected 2012-09-05 | reverse complement strand
GCATGGACAGCGAAACACAGTTTAACTCCTTAAGTCAGGGCAACGGTGGTGGAGAGATTGTTCACTACGACTGGGACTTTGGTGATCCTGTTTCGGGAGTAAACAACAACAGTGACCTGCAACATCCAACGCATATCTTCAGCGCTGCCGGTACTTATACCGTGACCTTAATGGTAACCACGATTAACGGCTGTACGCATGAAGTGCAACAGGACGTTCAGGTGAACGATCTTCCTGAGGTGGACTTTGATTACACGCAAGGATGCCTGGGTGAAGCAACAGCCTTTAACTCTTCTGATTTTGTAACGGGCATTGCCGGTTATGAGTGGAGCTTTGGCGATGGCGGAACGGCAAACGATCCTGATCCGGAACATGTATACAACATGGCCGGCACCTTTACAGTAAGCCTGACTGTTACCGATACCGAAGGTTGTAGTAATTCTATTGAAAAAGAAATAACAATAATCAATGCTCCTCAGGCGGCCTTTACCTTCTCGGGTAACAGCTGTCCGTTTGAGCAGATTGCATTTAATAATAACTCCTTTGCCGATGAGGCCATTGCCCATTGGGTTTGGGATTTGGGAGATGGAAACACAGTAACCATCGATTACCCCAACAACCCGGATATTGAGCACCAATACGCACAAGGCGGCACCTACCTGGTTAGCTTAAGCATAGTAACCCAAAGCGGTTGCGAGGCCAGCACCAACCAGCAGGTGTTTATCGGAGCTCAGCCCGAAGCATTGCTTGAATTTGAAAGTGGTTGCATGAACAGTGAAACCCAGTTTACAGGCGATGCCCTGTTAAACGGTGGGACTGTAATTGCCAACTGGAGCTGGGACTTTGGTGATCCAAACTCCGGCATCAACAACAACTCTACCTTGCAAAATCCAACACATATTTACGGTGCGGCAGGTACTTACAATGTTTCGCTGATCGTAAACAATATGGACGGATGTGCTGATACAACCAGCACCCAGGTTACCATCTATGATTTACCGGTGGCTTCCATGATCATCAATCCTGAAAGCACCTGTCTGGGTGATACCATTTTCTTTGATATTGATAATACCCTGACTGATATCGATGCCCTGGAATTCACCCACTGGCAGTTTGGTGATGGATCACAAAGCTACGATGCCAGTACATGGCATATCTACAGCATTGCTGATAGCTACGAAGTGAGTTTAACCGTTACCGATACCAGCGGTTGTTCGCACAGCATTTCTCAAGAAATCAACCTGATTCAGGGGCCGGTTGTGGAATTCATTGCTGCGGCAACCTGCGAAGGCGGACCGAGTCAGTTTACAGACATGAGTTACACCCCAACGGGTGAAGCCATCGTTGCATGGAACTGGAACTTTGCCGATCAGGGTACCAGCGATGTGCAACATGCTGAATTTACCTTTGCTGATCCGGGTACCTACGATGTGACCCTGGCCGTTACCACCCTTTCGGGTTGTACGGACAGCATCACCAAGCAGGTGGAAGTATACCAGGCCCCAACGGCCGACTTCACTTACGACACCACCTGTCAGGCCGGTTTGATCCACTTTGGTGATTTATCCACGGCTGTGGAAAGCAACCTGAACGAATGGATGTGGACCTTCGAGCAAGGCATGCTCAGCGACATGCAGCATCCCGATCACACCTTCTCTCAAGCCGATTCCTGCTACGATGTGCAGCTGGTGGTAACCGATTTACGCGGTTGTCGCGATACGGTTATCAAACCCGTTTGTGTTCCTGCAGGCTTTGAGGTGGATTTCACCTGGGACGATGTTTGTTTGGGTGATGTGGTGCAGTTCAACGACTTTTTAGTGGCTGATGATAACGATACCATTATAGCCGTAAGCTGGAACTTTGGCGATCCGATGTCGGGAGTGAACAATGTTTCGACCAACCGCAAACCATCGCATACTTACGAGCAGGCCGGTAGTTACGTGGTAACCCTTCAGGCCATCAACCAGCATTCCTGTGAATACGAAATTCAACATATTGTTACCGTTCATGATCTGCCTCAGGCGGCCTTTAGCTGGGAGAACATTCCTTGTGAAGATACCGTTCGCGTTCATGATCTTTCCCAAGGCATCTCCGGTCAACTGACCGACTGGACCTGGTATTGGGGAGATGGTACCTCGCCAACACATATCACCCTGCCGGATAATCCGGATGTGGGACACTCCTACGCCAATGAAGGTGAATACACCGTTCGATTGGAAGTGGTAAATGATCAGGGGTGTGTGGCTTCTTATACCGATACAGTGGAACGTTTCCATTGCCTGAAACCGATGTTTGATGTGAACGGTGTAAGCCTGCATTGCTCGGGACAGGATGTGATCTTTAACGATCTGTCCATGCCTCAGGATCTGATTACCAACTGGAGTTGGAACTGGGGTGACAACACACCGGTTGTAAGCTATATCAACGCGGTGGACACCGTGGTTCACAACTTTGATCAACCCGGGGAATACCTGGTTTCGCTAACAGTAGAAACCAAGCATTACAGCGGGGCCATCCTGACAGAGACCTACGACAGTTTGATCGTGATTGAATCAACACCTCTTGTTGCCTTCGATGCAATGGATGTGTGTATGGGCAGTCCGATTGAATTCAAGGATCAATCCAATGCGCAAGGCGATAAACTGGTGTCATGGACCTGGAGTCTGGGCAATGAGGATTCGCTGTTTGTTCCTGAATTTAGCTATACCTACGATACATCCCTTGTTTATGAGGTGGAACTGCTGGTAGAAAACTTTAACGGCTGTAAGGATTCTCTTACAAAGAATGTGCAGGTATTTGCTTTGCCGGTGGTGAACTTTGAATGGGATACTTCCTGTTCGGGAAATGCCACGCAGTTTACCGATCGTTCAACAGGCGTGGATTTGAATGATGTGATCGATACCTGGTATTGGGACTTTGGTACTTCGGATGCAGAAATCGATGGCTCGACCGAGCAACACCCGATCTGGATTTACGAAAACCCCGGTTCTCATCAGGTGACGCTAACCGCTACAAACAACCACGAATGTAGCAACAGCAAGATTCAAACCATCAATACCCTGCAATCGCCTTCGGCTGCCTTTAAGATTATTGAACATTACAACAATCGTCAGGGACATATTCGCCTGAAAAACAAAAGCGAAAGAACGGGTGAATATGCCTACTGGAATTGGGAAAAAGGCGACGTGGTAGAATGGCATACCACGGCTGTATTTACCGAAGACGGTTTGTACTCCATCCGCCTGGTGGTATTCGATGATACCGAATTGTGCTCGGATACCGCAGCAATTGTTTACGACATGATGTTCAAAACACTGTTTGTGCCCAATGCATTCTCACCAAACAACCCGGCACAAAGCGTGCATGAGTTCCTACCGGTGGGACGCAACCTGAGTACCTATACCCTGCAGATCTTTGATCTGAATGGTAACGCCCTGTTCGAAACTTCCGAACTGGATGACAAAGGAAGACCTGCAGTTGGCTGGGACGGTACCTACAAGGGTATCCCGATGCCAATGGGAACCTTCATCTGGAAAATCAATGCCACATTTAAAGACGGTACCATCTGGAACGGGAAGGTGATCGGACGTGATGAGGATAATCCGGGAGCAAATCATGGTAGTTTGATATTGATTCGATAGGAAAGGGAGTTAGTCCCGATTTGAACATTTCAGATAAAAGAAAAGACCTTCAAGTCATTGAAGGTCTTTTCTTATTTAAAGGGCCAGCCATCGGGACTAACTCCATGGAAGTCCCTTTGATACTTATCGTAAATATGTTTCGGGTTTATCAGCGCTTTTTTATATATTTCACTCCGTAGTTTTGACCAGTAAATAAACATTCATGACAACAAAGGATATCTATCGTAAGACTTATATTGGGCGAATCAATAAGGTGGTGGATTATATTGACCAGAATATTGATGAGCCATTGAATTTAGAGACACTAGCCGAGGTCGCAAATTTTTCTCCTTATCATTTTCACCGTTTATTTTCCGCATTTGTAGGGGAAACACTCAACCAGTTTGTAAAAAGGTTACGTTGTGAGAAGGCAGCCAGTATGCTTTTGAATAATCGATCAAGGGCTATGGCTGAAATATCAGACCTGTGTGGATTTAGCAGTCAGGCTGCTTTTGCAAGGGCTTTTAAGGAGTATCACAAGATGAGTGCTACTGAATTTCGCATGGCGGATAACAATAGCAAGAATCGTAAAACGGAAAGCAATAATGGTAAATCCGATCTGACTTCAGCCAGCTACCTTCGCAATATCAATTATAACCAAAAAAGAAGGAAAGAAATGGAAACAAAAATTGAAGTAAAAGAGATGCCGGCTTTGGATCTGATTTATGTACGTCACATCGGACAGTTTAATCTGATTGGGCAAGCGTTTGAGAAGTTGATGAAATGGGCTGGACCTCGTGGATTATTGAAATTTCCACAAACAAAAACGGTTACTGTATATCATGATGATCCGAATGTTACCGATATTGAGAAAGTTCGTCAAAGTGCTTGTATCACTGTAGATGAAGAGGTGAAAACGGAAGGTGAGATTGGGAAGATAAGTGTTCCTGCCGGGAAATATGCCGTTGGTCGTTTTGAAATTTCAGAACTGGAATTTGAAGCAGCCTGGAATTCAATGTGTCATTGGTTGTCGGAAAGTGGTTACCAGCCTGAGGATGGTAGTCCGTATGAACTGTATCACAATGATCATATGCAGCATCCGGAGCGAAAGTTTATTCTGGATATTTGTTTGCCTGTGAAGCCGATGTAGTTTTATGTTGATTACTCCATGTCCCGGACTGGGTGTTTATGCTCCTTGTCCGGGATTTTTTTTGTAGTATGGCAGAAATTAAGAGTATAACGTTAAAAGTACCCATACTCATATTATGATATAACTCAATGTGGTCACATACACTTTCAGTCGTTGACTATGATAAAAGATAAATAGATCCTTCCTCACCTGGTTTGTCACTCCAAAGGAGAGCATCGACTGTGGAATCTAATGGAATAAATTAAACATCTTATTTCGTAGCTATTAAATCTGGCAGCTAAAGCAGCCGGCAATAGTTATGGGGATTTTATCCTGAAACCTGCATCCCTAAAGGCAGGCAGGTACTGATCCCCTTTTAAATATTCCACAACCCCATCAGGCTCCCACCGCAGCAGGGACAGGAGCGGCAGCCGGCAGTAGGGGAGGGCTTGTTTTTTGTGGGCTGGCGGAGGCTGAGGAACGAAGCCCACGCACAGATTATACAAAAACAGACCGACACAATGCCGCTATAGCGGATGGCCCGGGTGCTGCCACATGATAGTATTTTGGAATTAGAAAACAGGATTTGGGAATGAATTATTTTACATCCCCCTATTTGATATTGTGATTAACAAACAATTAAGAGAAATATATTGAAAAGTCAAAGGTTAAAGGATGAGGGCTAAAGTTAAAAGTTAAAGGGGGATGTTAAATGTAGGATACATCCTATCGAATACCGCATACATACCATGATTTTAACCGTTTGTTCTCAATTCGTGTTGCAAGGGTTGAGTAATAAACGTTTTTGTGTAGATTTACATATTAGAAATTAATCAAGAGGAAACAGCTCTCTGGTTTTGCTGATCAGTGGTTTAGGGAGCATTGTTTTATCACGCCAAATAACATGAACGAAATGAAGAAGACTTGTATTTTTATGCTTGCTGTGCTTTTTAGTGTAATAGCATCGGCAGGTAGTTCGGAGTGGATTCGCTATGCAGCGATTTCTCCCAATGGTGAACAGATTGTATTTACGAAGATGGGCGATTTATACCTGGCTCCGGTTAAAGGAGGTGAAGCCCGTCCGTTGACTTTCCACAAGGCGCATGATTATATGCCGGTATGGAGCCATGATGGGAGCAAAATCAGTTTTGCTTCGGATCGTTACGGTAACTTTGATGTGTTTGTGATTGATGTGAAAGGAGGATCACCAGAACGTTTGACCTATCATTCTGCTCCAGAGCTTCCATATTCATTTAGCAATGATGATAAGCAGGTGATTTTTGGTGGACTGCGTTTGGATGCTGTAGATCACCGTCAATATCCAACCGGATCACAGCCTGAGTTATATCAGGTTTCTGTAGATGGAGGCCGGGTTGATCAGGTATGGACCATTCCTGCTGAGGACGTACAAGTGAGCAAAGACGGAAAGATGATGGTTTACCATGACAAGAAGGGTGGTGAAAATGTTTTCCGTAAGCATCATGTGTCGGCGGTTACTCGTGATATATGGAAATTTGAGAACGGTACACACACACAAATTTCTACTTTTAAAGGTGAAGATCGTAATCCTGTTTTCACTACTGATGAAAAGAGCATATACTACCTGAGTGAGGAAAGCGGAACTTTTAATGTGCATAAGATGAATTTGGAAAATCCTTCACAGAAGGAGCAGATTACCAATTTCGAGATGCACCCGGTTCGGTATTTGAGTATGGCCAACAATGGCATGCTTTGTTTTACTCACAATGGTGATTTATATACAATGGCAGCAAATGCCAATCCGGTGAAAATTGACGTAACTGTACGTACGGAAGCTAAGAGTAACAATGAGCAGGTTATTTCAGTAAATGGAAGTGTACGTGAAATGGCTATTTCTCCTGATGGAAAAGAAGTTGCTTACATCGTTCGCGGAGAAGTTTTCGTTTCTTCTGTTGAAGGAAAAATGACAAAGCGCATTACAAAGACTCCTGCACAGGAACGTTTTGTGAGTTTCTCTCCTGATGGTAAGAATATTCTATATGCCAGTGAGCGTGATGCCAAGTGGGGCATCTACCAAACTAAAAGGGTGAATGAAAAAGAACCCTATTTCTATGCTTCAACTTTACTTGAAGAAGAGGAAGTTATTGTAAATGATGAGGAAAACTACGAGCCAAAATATTCTCCGGATGGAAAAGAGATTGCTTTTATTGCCAATAAGCGCAATTTGAAGATCTACAATGTTGAGAAAAAGAAAGCCCGTACCATTATGGATGGCGAGGAGCTGTTTTATATGGGTGATGGGGATCAGTATTTTGCATGGAGTCCTGATAGCAAGTGGTTGCTTGTTGAGTACTCTCCCGTATTGGCTAATGGCGAAGTCGTAATGATTGATGTTGAAGGCAAGAAGGAGATGATTAATATGACCGAGAGTGGTTATGGTGATTATAGTCCAAAGTGGGTGAACGGTGGTAAGCAGATGCTATGGTTTAGTGATCGTCACGGTTTGCGTTCGTACGCCAACAGCGGATCTCGTCAATCGGATGTATACACCATGTTTTTCACCAAAGACGGTTGGGATCGTTTTAACCTGAGCAAGGATGAGTATGCTTTGTTGAAGGAACTGGAAAAGAAGGAGAAAGAAGAGAAAGACAAGGACAAAGATAAAGACAAGAAAAAAGATAAGAAGAAGGACGAGAAAAAGGAAGTTAAGAAAGACAGTATTCTTAAGTTTGATTGGGACGGTATGAAGGAGCGTAAGAAGCGACTGACCATTCATTCTTCAAGCTTGAGTGATGCCGTTCTTTCGAAAGATGGAGAAACCCTTTATTATCTCGCTCGTTTCGAAAAAGGTTTGAATTTGTGGAGTACAAAACTACGCACCAAGGAAACCAAGATGTTGGTGAAGCTGGGAGCCCGTTCGGGGAGCTTGCAGTGGGATAAGAAGCAGGAGAAACTGTTCTTATTATCGGGTGGAAGTATTTCTACAATCGATGTTAAAGGCAAATCGAAAAAGCCGGTTGCTATTCGCGGAGAGATGACTCTGGATCTTGCTGCTGAGCGTCAGCATATGTTCGATCATGTGTGGAAGCGTAATAAGAGCATGTTCTATATTTCGGATTACCACGGAGCGCCATGGGATGAGCTGAAAGAAAACTACGAGCCTAAGTTAGCATCTATCAGCAATGATTTTGAATTTGCGGAGGTACTTTCCGAAATGTTAGGAGAGTTGAATGTTTCGCATTGTGGAGCACGTTATCGTTACTCGGATCCTAAAGGCGACAAGACAGCTTCGTTGGGTATTTTTATCGATTACTCATATAAGGGTAATGGTTTGAAGATTGCTGAAATCCTGAAGAATGGTCCACTTGATAAGGAGAGCATTAAAGTTACAGCAGGTATGATTATCCAAAAAATTGATGGAGAAGAGATTACTGCTGATATTGATTATGCAAAATTACTGAACCGTAAATCGGGAAAATTTACTTCATTGCATATCTACGATCCTGAAACCAAAGAGGAGCAGGATATTACCATGAAGCCGGTTTCGTTAGGGAAAGAGCGTAGTTTGCTTTACAAGCGTTGGGTGCGTGCCAACGAGGAAGAGGTTAAAAAACTAAGTAAAGGAAAACTGGCTTATGTACATATTCCAGGGATGAGTGACGGCCCTTACCGTAATACTTACGAAAAGGTGATGGGTAAATATTTCGATTGTGATGCATTGATTGTTGATACCCGCTTTAATGGTGGTGGTGACCTGGTAGGTGACCTGAGCATGTTCTTAACGGGAGAAACATTTATGCAGTATGCTATTGAAAGTCGCACGGTTGGTTATGAGCCTGGTTTCCGATGGACCAAGCCTTCTGTTGCTATGGTAAATGAAGGTAATTACAGTGATGGACATTGCTTCTCTTGCATGTATCAGGATCTGGGTATTGGTAAACTGATTGGTATGCCAGTTCCGGGAACTTGTAGTTTTGCAGGTTGGGAAATGTTGCAGAATGGCCGCGTAATGTGGGGGTCTATTCCTGTAAGTGCGAAGAATAAAGCCGGTGAATGGCTTGAGAATAATGAAACAGTTCCTGAAGTTCAGGTGAAAAATATGCCTGGTATTATCGACAACGGACGTGACCAACAGCTTGAAGCTGCGGTTGAGGAGTTGATGAAGACTGTTGAATAACAGGGTGTAGGATATAGGATTCAGGATATAAGATCCTGCCCTTGCTTTTGTGAGGGTGGGATTTTTTTTATGCTCAAGATAACATTGGCATAAAAAAATCCCGGTAAAGATTAATGCCTTACCGGGATTTTTATTCAGGTTATGGAAATTACTTTCTAACCAAAAAATTCTTACTTCCAGGGATGTTGTTTACAATGTATGTAATCGAATACAATCCATCAGAGAAATCTGTTAAATCAATTTCTGAAGAAGGATCGCTGCTATGACCTGAGTAAACCAACTGACCATTCATATTATAGATTCTGAAAGCCGTTGATGCTGAAGCTTCAAAATGTATGAAGTTTGTAGCAGGATTGGGGTAGATGGACACAATTTGGTTTGCATCATTTTTATCCACTGAAATAGTGGGGTCGTAAGCTTTTGAAAAGAACAGGCAAGCTCCCAATGCTCCTTTTGCCACCTCAAAGGTGTAATCCATATCCAGATTGGCCAGGATATCGTTTGTTGTGTGCCCATGTGGAGAATAATTTTCTTCAAATAATCCGGTAATGATATAACCATTGTTTTGGAATGGAACATAATCGGAACCATATGCATAACTAATGCTTGTATTCAGGTTGGAGTATGTTTGCATCAACGTGGCCAGCGAATCGGTGTATGCCCATGAACTGGCATTGTTTGATGTTGGAGCACTTTCGTCGCGTTCACAAACAATGGTATTGTTTGTCATTCCGGCAACGCCTCCCACTTCATCAATATTAAATACGAGTAGAATATCGTCGTTTTGTGGAACAAGGATATCCTCCACATATCGTGTGCTTCCGATCAGCCCGTCTTCTTCGGCGCTGAAGTGAATAAAACGGATGGAGTATTTTGTGGGGATGTCTTTCAGAAGTCGGGCCATTTCAAGCAAAATGGCTGTTCCTGTCCCGTTGTCATTTACTCCCGGACCGGTGCGTGTATCGTAATGGCCGTCGATGATCAGATATGTATCCGGGAATTCGGTGCCTTGCTTGGTTACAATTAAGTTATCCAGATCATGATTCATGTGATTGAAAGTATGCGTATCAATGTCTGTATATCCATATGATTCATACTGATCCTTGATCCATTTGTAGGTTTGGGTTAATGCCATTGTTCCGGTTTCTTTTACTCCAAGGTCTTCAAAAGTCTGCAAATGATGCTGTAAGGTGTCGAAGTTGCATTCCGAAACAATGTCATCATGAAATTGATCGTATTCCTGGCAGTACGCTTTTGAAAATGCCAATAAACTAATTAGTACAATAATTGGGTAACGCTGTCTCATAGCTATAAATATTTGGGGCTAAATTTAATAAAAAGCTCAATTGTCAATGCTTTTCTGTTAAGACAAAGTATAGCAATTTATTGTTGCAGAATCTTCGCTCAAGTTGGTGTTCACTGAAAATCTCAAAAAAGCGCTGTTGTCGATGATACAGATGAAATGGAGTTGCAAGGGTGGGTTTTGCCGTATAGGTATATATTCGGTAATCTGAATGATTGTACTTCTGAGCTGGATATCCCCAACTTGGTCAGGACTTGACAGGGTTGATTTCTAAGCTTTTATTTGTATCAAATAAACCCTAACTTTAGGCATGTATTAAATAACCAATAGTACATTTATCTAACTAATCATTTAACAACGAGAAAACTATGGAAAAGCGATTTTTACTATTACTCAGTTTACTAGGCTTACTGATTTTTGGACAAACCTCTGTCGTATCTGCTCAATGTGATATTGTAATCGATATGGAAGATAGTTATGGTGATGGATGGAATGGTGCCTCAATTAAGGTTTATCATGGGGATGATTTATTAGGGACAGCAACTATAGCGAATGGATTCACCGGCTCAGAAACAATATCAGCACCGGATAATGCTGATATTAGTTTGGTTTGGGTACCTGGATCTTATGATGAAGAGATTTCCTTTACGGTCACCAATGGTATTGGTATTGATGTTTATGTTTGTGAATTGTTGGAGTCTCCGGATGAGGGAGAGTTTTTTGTATTCACAAATGCATGTTCCTCTGTTGGTCTCGACATCAATCTCATTGACTTTATTATTCCTTCAAAAGTGGCTGCCGGAGCTCTCGAAATTACGGGAGTTATTCGTAGTGAAAGAGATACACCCGTTACTTCTTTCGATGCCGTATATGTTCTTGATGGTGTGGAAAGTGATGTGTGTACTTTTGATAACCTCAATATAGGATTTAATCAAACGTATGGATTTACTCACGTACAGGTTGCTGATATCGAGGTGGGAGAGCATGAAATTTCACTCCGGGTTCAGAATATCAATGATCAGGGTGATGATGATAATCCCAACAACAATTCACTCGACGCTCAGGTTCTGTGCGTGAACGAATTATTTGTAAAGAATGTTGTTTATGAGGAAGCAACCGGAACATGGTGTGGATGGTGTCCTCGTGGATTGGTTGGATTAAACACCATGGGACATAACTATACCGATGGTACCTGGATTGGGATCGGTGTTCATAATGACGATCCAATGATGGTTACTGAATATGATGATGGGATTGGAAACTATATCTCGGGATACCCAAGTGGTGTGATGAACAGAGGGGATGTGTATGATCCTGGTTTATCAACACTTGAGCCTGCATACCTGGCAGCTAAAGAGGAAGTCCCATTAGCGAAAATTATGATTACTGAAAAAATATATGACGAAAATACCCGTGAACTTATAGTTGAAACAACTTCCAATTTTGCCATGGATATGGCGGGTACATCCTACAACCTCTCGATGGTTATCGTTGAAAGTGGCGTAACAGGTACCGGATCAGATTGGAACCAGTCAAATAGCTACTCAGGTGGAGGTGCTGGTGATTTAATCGATTGGGATGGAACCAATTGGGCCGATCTTCCTAGTTCTGTTCCGGCGGCAGATATGGTTTATAACCATGTAGGTAGAGCTATAATAGGTGGATTTGATGGCATTTCAGAAATTATTCCTGCTGATGTGGTTTATGGAACTCCTTATATGTATGAATTTACTTACACCCTTGATGAGGAATTTGATCCAGCTGAAGTGGATGTTGTAGTGATGCTTCATGATGCTACTACAGGATTTATTGTAAATGCTTATCAGCTACCTCTTGAAGGCGGTATTTTGACTCCTGAATTTTCTGCTGATGTGGTGACCGGACTAGCTCCTTTATTGGTTCAGTTTACGGATGAGACTCAAGGCGATAATATCGCTTCATGGTCATGGGATTTTAACAATGATGGTACTGAAGACTCTAATGAACAAAACCCATCATTCACATTCGAAGAAGTTGGTTTTTATACCGTTTCATTAACAGTTACCAATGATGAAGGAAGCAGTTTTACAATTGTAAAAGAAGATTACATCCATGCCCAACCGGATGGATTAGAAGCAATAGTTGAAGAAAATTTTAAATGCTATCCTAATCCAACATATGATGTTGTTAATATCCAAAGTATAAATGATTTGAACAGTATACGAATTATTAATATTAGCGGACAAATAGTTTATGAAAACCATCATGTGAACCCGAAATTAAATACCATTGATATCTCAGCATTTGAGAAAGGTGTATTCCTTTTGGAATTAAGGACTAACGAAGAAGTTCAAACGAAAAGGATTATTGTTCAATAAACTTCTTTTGATTTAATAATTGAAACCTGTGAGTTTGTTAACTCACAGGTTTTTTTGGCTTTATTATCCCCCTCTAAAGCTCATCCTACCTCCGGCAGGTAAGCCTAAAGGGGAGACTTTCGCGCCAAGCTGATGTTGTTTTGTGACAACCTTGAAAAAGTGTGGTCATCCCAAATGAAATGGGGGAACTCTATAAGAATTGATCCCTTACAGCTTATTGCAAGACCTTTACTACAAGGTATTTGATTCCCGTAGAATTGAACAAATTAGTTTTATGATATTTTTCCTTGCCTTACTTATTTCTATTTAATAACTAAAACATCAGCCAAAGAATTCAATGGCTAAAAATATCAGATCCTTCCTCACTTCGTTCGTTAGGATGACATAATGCTGGTCCTCCACACTATCAGCCCTTGGATGTCATTCCAAAGGAGTGCAACGACTGTGGAATCTATTTTTATCTTTTTTCTTTCTGCTCTTACTTTCTCCTTAATGAGAAAGTAACAACCCCGAAAGCTTTCGGGGCAAGACTGATTATTGCATTCCAAGAGTCTCTAATTACTGCTTGGGATCGGCCCGCGATACGAATAAGTCGTCTCATATAAAAAATCATATGGGTAGATGATTTAAAGGCCATTACTCTCAGTTAAGCTGTTGGCAAGCCCGGGCCTTCATTTCAAACCATTTACCGAATTTCCCATACCAGCATCTAAGGAAACAATAATAGGCGATCTCTAAACTTCAAGCGTATCATAATTGCTTCATTATTTGGTTAAATAACCGTGCCAATCAATATAATAACCGTATAAGCGATGTATAAAAACCCAAAAAAAACTAAAAAGAGCTTGTTAGAACGTATACTACACGTGTAAGATCCATTGCTACACGTGATAGACCCATTGCTACACGTGTAATACCCATCACTACACGTGTAATACCCATCGCTACACGTGTAATACCCATCGCTACACGTATATGGCCCATTGCTCCACGTGTCTAAAACAGGGTGTGTATTTTCGTTGACCATCTTGTCTGCTATAAATAACCAGAGAAGTGTGATCAGGTGTTTTAATAGGTTTTAATATCCTTGTTGAAAATGATTTGTTGGATGTATTTGCTGTTTGTTGAGTTGTTCAGGTGAATCCTCGTAATGATGTAATTGTACGTTCTTTAACTTGTTGTTTCTGCAGTCGCTTTCCTCATGTCCATTCAAGTGTGATCCCCTCTATTCTGTGTTTGTATATTGTTGAAAACTATGTTCGATTTACATGCTCTTAACTCATGTTTATTTTTATATTCGTCAACTGGTACGCTTATCCACCCATATAAGCATGATATCACAAACACATTTTTATAAACGTTTTAATACGTTTATAAACGGATAGCTGATTTATTTGTGTTATCTCTTATACAGTAGCTGGATATCTCTATGTTTTTTAGGGGATGGGATAGCGACTAGTTAGCGGTCATTGAATTTGACAGCAGCGTAAACTAGAGAATTTTAAGATAAAATGAGAATAGAAAAACATATCATAAAAGACACACACATAGCCGAGTTGATTTCGGATAATATTATAATACAGAAAAATGAAGATGGTTTTGATTTGTTGGGAAACTTATATTATCAAGGATTTGACAAAGTAATTATTCATGAAAAAAATATAACCTCGGATTTTTTCGATTTGAAAAATAAAATGGCAGGAGAAATACTCCAAAAATTTTCAAATTATCGGGTCCGACTTGCTATCGTTGGGGATTTTTCAAAATACACGAGAAAAAGTATAAAAGACTTTATATACGAAAGCAATAATGGAAAACAAGTTAATTTTGTTCTTTCTATATCTGACGCATTAAAAGTATTGACAAACTAATAAGCATTGACAAGACAAAGATGGATTTAAAATCAACAATAAATGATTTATTAATAGAAATACAGGCTGGCGAAGTTGAATTGAGGGATGATAGGATTAATCAAAAATGGAAAGTTAATCTCGACAGTTTTTTATTATCAAAATACCTCATAACTCAAGATGTGTATTTTCAAGTAACAAAAGAAAACCCAAGTGTATTTAAAGGAGATAAAAGACCTGTTGAAAACGTCAATTGGATGGAAACTGCTAATTTTTGTAATTCTTTATCAATCCAGTTAGGATTGAAACCATATTATTGTTTTAAGGAAAATGAAGTTGTAGATTCAGACCAAACAGCAAATGGATTTCGACTTCCAACAGAAGCAGAATGGCAATATGCTTGTAAAGCGGGAACAACAGGAACAAGGTATGACGAGTTGGATTTGATTGCATGGTTTAAGAATAATTCCCAAAATCGGACTCAGGAAGTAGGTTTAAAAAAGCCTAATGCCTGGGGACTTTATGATATGCTGGGAAACGTTTGGGAATGGTGTTCAGACCTTTATGATACAGAAATTTATGGTACTTACCGTATTTTTCGAGGCGGTGGTTGGTGTGACGAAGAAAGAAGTCTTATGGCAACAGTCAGACGGAGAAGTCATCCAACAAAATTCAAGATTGATGACCTCGGATTTAGAATTGCAAGAAATAAAACAACGAACCGCTAATATATAAGCATCGTTTTCAGCTCCGCTGAATATGTGCTTAGTGTTGAACGTAAACCGGAGGGTTTGTTCGGCGGATAATTAAAAGCAGGTACCCCTTAATCTATTGTGGAATTAAATTATTGAGTGCAGGGCTATTTGCATTACCCGTTGGAGTTGGATTTATGCTTACTGCATATAATCTCAGGAGA
>PPCM01001016.1_pt1 | contig 15340 bp, 12 predicted proteins | sample 1555541 | NCBI WGS metagenome assembly PPCM01 (sample SAMN05284479, study PRJNA326546) | Marine sediment metagenome, whole genome shotgun sequencing project. | isolation source: marine sediment | place: Germany: Wadden Sea | collected 2012-09-05 | reverse complement strand
CCTATTATATTAAAAGCAAAAGCCCAAAATAAATTCTGTTTTATATTTTTCATTATAGCCTTTGATAAAGAAATGGCTGTAAAAACTGACTCAATCTTACTGCCAACTAATACAACATCTGCAGATTCAATAGCAACATCAGTACCTGATCCCATTACAAAGCCAACATCTGCGGTAGCTAGGGCTGGAGCATCGTTAATGCCATCACCAACCATGACTACCTTATGCCCATTTTTTTGCAGCCGCTCAATGCGATGTGCTTTTTCATCTGGATGAATCTCGGCGATGACTTTTCCTATACCTGCCTGAAGAGCAATCGCTTTTGCGGTTAGCTGTTGATCCCCTGTGAGCATTACTGAATGAACTTTCTGTTCACTCAGTCTCTTTACTACTTCAGGAACACCTTTTTTAATAGTATCAGCAACTGCAATCAGCGCAACTAGGTCTTGATCGACAGCTAGAAATAGCACTGTCTTGCCTTGGCAGGACAATTGTTTAATCTCTCCACTGAAAGCATCTGTGGGAATACTGTGTTGCTCAACAAACTGCTGGTTCCCACAAATAATCTTTTTATCTTCATAAAGAGCTGAAACACCTTTGCCAACCTGATTTTGAAATTGTTCAACTTCAAGCAGTGAAATATTTAACTCTTTAGATTTTTCAACAATTGAAGACGCCAAAGGATGTTCAGAATTATTTTCAAGTGAAGCAGCAAATGTAATAATATCAGCCTCTGATAAATCAGAGGTTTTAATAATATCCGTTACAATTGGAGTTCCGTGGGTTATTGTCCCAGTTTTATCAAACGCAACCACACCTGTTTTCTCTGCACGCTGCAACGCTTCACCGTTACGAACTAAGATTCCAAGCTGTGCTGCTCTACCAACACCAACCATTATAGAAGTAGGTGTAGCAAGCCCCATAGCACAAGGACATGCGATAACAAGAACTGCAATAAAATATTTAAGTGATGCTCCAACAGGTAAACCACCTATAAAAAACCAAGTAAGCCCTGTTATCATTGCAATACATAGAACTGCTGGAACAAAATATAAGCTAATTGTATCGGCAAGGGCTGCAATTGGAGGTTTTGCCCCTTGTGCCTGTTCAACCATTTTTATAATACCTGAGAGTATAGTCCCCTCACCAGTCTCTACGGCTTTAACCTGAATTGCACCATTACCATTCAAAGTACCAGCAAACACCTGATCTTTAGTCGATTTAGCGACTGGTAAGCTTTCGCCAGTCAACATGGACTCGTCTACTGTACTCTCACCTCTTACAACAATAGCATCAGTAGGAACCCTCTCACCAGGCTTAACAAGAAGAATATCTCCTTGTTCTATTTCTTCTATACAGATTTCCTCTTGGCTTTCTCCTGTGATAAGAATTGTTTTATCAGGAGTGAGCTCCATTAGAGCTGAAAGTGCACCAGAGGTTTTACTCTTCGCTTTAGCTTCAAAATATTTGCCTAAAGAAACCAAAGTTATCAACACCCCAACAGATTCAAAATATAAATCCATCGCACGCTCTTGGGACATATCCCCTAAGGCAATCATAAGTAAGTTAAAAAAAGAATATATAAACGCAGCACTTGTGCCAATTGCTATAAGTGAGTCCATATTTGGCACTCTTCGCCACAAAGCAGGAAATCCATTTAAATAGAAGCTTCTACCAAAATAAAGCATAGGAATGACTAGGAGACTTTGAACTGCTGCATAGTTGAGTGGGTTTTGCGTGGGATGCAAAATGTTTAGTATTGGTAAACCAACCATCTCTCCCATTGAAATGTAAAACAATGGCAAACAAAAAACTATCATCCAAAATAGATTTGTTTTTTTCTTTCTTAGGTCATTTTCTGTCTCTTTTTGTTTTTTTTCAAACGTATTTTCTTTTCCAGATACAAGCTCAACATTAAATCCTAGTCTAGTGATTTCGTTTTTAATTTTTCGAAATGAAATGACACCGGAGATTACTGCAGATTCAGTAGCTAGGTTAACTTTTGCTGATTCGACACCCTCTGTTTTTCTTAACACTTTTTCAATTCTGCTAGAACATGCAGAACAATGCATACCAAAAATATTTAAGTAATATTTTTGGTATGCTTCATTATTGAGAAGATCTAACTCAAATCCTATTTTTTTTAACTCTTCGGATATTTCCTTAATTTTAATGGAATTTTTATTATATTTTATGGTCAGTTTCTCAGTTGTGAAATTAACCTTGGCGATTTGCACTCCAGGTAGTTTAACTACAGTCCTTTCAATTCTAGCTGAACATGCAATGCAATGCATACCATTTATTTTATAACGTTCCACATTCAATCCTATTTTGATTTTTTGCCAATACCCAAGAACAAATAACAATAGAAAAAAAACATCTAATTCACCAATTCCTCGGCAAATTATAATTTGTGCCTAAATAGGGGTTTAGTTTTTCTTCATGGCAATTTTCTCATGTACCTTGAAGCGATAAAGTCACATCTAAAGAGACCTACAAGCTTCTTAAAACAAATGTTTAATAAAATAGGTAATACTGAAAAGATTCACAATAGAAAACTCACTACAAGCAGAGATTGTTTTAAGATTAGGATTGGACTTGAGGTTACCTTTAAAATCTGCGGTAATTGTATTTCTTAAAGCTGCTTTTGAGAAAAGTATTTTTCTCTGTCCTCTTTGCTAAATAAGCCTATCCCAATTAACACTAATATGACGTTTTTTTAACGACTTCTAATAGTGGTAATAAACTATACGTTGTAATCAACACATTATTCATAATACTTTTTCTTTGAGCTTCATATTTTTAGCCTGTTTCCTTTTTAGCAACTAAATCATAACAAAATAAAGAGGTGAAGCTTAATTCACTCAGCATGTTACAGTCAGTTTGTTTGTAAAAAACCTTTTTAAATATTATTGAACATTAAACTTTTGCATAAGGATCATATTGTAAAGATTAATACTTGAACTAGAGAAAAACAACTCTGTTTTAAAGGCATGCTAAATATGAAACTGAATAGAGACTACTTAAAAAGAAAAAGGGAGATTCTACTTACAGCCAAGGCTATCAAAAAAAACTTGACCGCTATCGGACATGCAATAGTCAACACCATAAGGATTATGAGGAAGCTCTTGCATTAAACCATTTGTTATTAGTTTGTTTATATCATTGGGTAATTCATTATACTTTTGTTTATATTGTATAATACCATTTTCTAGCTGCTTTACTCCCTGCAAAGCAACCAGTCGATTAGTTAAATCTTCATAACTCGGCTCATCTTCACTACGACCAATAAGCATAGATTTAACTATTAATATTGCAGTATCCGTATCTCCACCTTTTTGAGCTAGACGGGAACCAACAATACCTAGAAAAGATGGCGAATTTTCTACTCTTGATGCTTTTAAAAAATATTGCCCTGCTAACGGTATGTTTTTTTCAAAATAATAGGCATTAAATGCCATAGTTCGATAGGGTTGCCAATCCCAATAACGATATTTTGCGTGAAACTGTAAATAATCTTGAGTTTCTTCAACCATGTTCGCAGGCGACCATGGCATCCACCCTTGCATAACAATAGCTGGTTGCAAAAAGGCAGGATCCAGTTTTTGGATAGCTAAGAATAATCGATATATTGAAGACCAGTTATAGTTTCTTGTAACTTCTTTGAAATGCTCGCCCTCTCTAACAATCTTAGTACCAAGCCTTGATCCAACTTCAAGAGTCAGGTAATCAGAAAATAAACCTTTAAACTCACCTGCAACTACAAGTAAAATCCCACTAGGTAAATCCCACAAGCCCCTCGTACTCTTATCAAGTGCGGTTTGTTGCGAAATCTGCTGTAATTTATGATGGGAATAGTTACAAACAAAAACAAGTATAAGAAACAGAAGAATAAAATTTATTTTTCTTGTTATTAACATGCTAACTCTTTTCTTTTAAAAACGATTGTTGCCAAAAACACAAGAATGGCAGAATAACTAAAACAATAGAGTGACAGAAAAAGAAATTCCTCGAAAGGAAAAGGTAAACCATAGGCTGCCACATATTTTTTATCAAAAAGAGAGAGGTTAGGAAATGTCCACGAAACAATGTTAATTAACCATTTTTGCCCACTCACAACACCTGCTTGTGCATTTTCGTTAATTACCTTTCTTAAAAGCTCCATATTCTGGCCGACAAAGTAAATCAAAATAGACAATAATAGAGCTATAAAGGTATGGCTGGCAAATGTAAAACACAGTAGACAAACAGCTAACATAATAATTAAAGAAGCAAGTTGGCAAATGACACTCATAAAATATATTTGCCATGAAAAATTAACTGGTACAAATGCAGATTTATATTTTAAAAAATATAACATAGACAAACTAGAAGAAAATATCAAAATCCCGGTTACAACGAAAAGCACAAAGGATAAGCCTAAATATTTCCCTAATAAATACTCATGGATACTAACTGGTTTTGATAAAATCATAAAGATTCTATCTCTTTCTAGATCATCTGCTAGGATTTTTAGACCAAGGAAAAAAACAATCAACAAGCCTGTAAAAGAAACAGAAGAAAGGCCAAATTCTACTGATACCTTACCTAAATCCCAACCAAAAAGCTCAGTAACAAATACATTACCTACAGCTAATATAGCTGAAAAAACTATAATTGCCCATAAAACACGGTGTCGAATAGCCTCAATATAAGTATATTTACTAAGAATATATATATTACACAGTGTTTGCATTATGTTCCTCTATCATCCCAATAAATTTTTCTTCTAAAGATTTTGAGCCATCATATTGAAATTTTTCAAGTGCTCCAGTGTATAATAAGGATCCCTTATTTATAATCCCTATGCTATCACATAATTCTTCTATATCACTTAGTATGTGTGAACTAAAAAAGATCGTTTTCCCTTCACCTTTCAGTTCACGTATTAATTCCTTTATCATGTGCCTGCCAAGAGGATCAAGACCACTCATAGGCTCATCAAAAACTAGAATAGGTGGATCATGAACAAGGGCATTAGCAATACCTAAACGTTGCTTCATACCTTTTGAAAAGCTTCCTACTTTTTGATTAATGGCATGGGATAATTCCATACGAGATATTAATATAGGGATTCTTTCTTTTAAAAAAGATGGTGTGCAATCAGATAATTGTCCTGAAAGCATCAATGTTTCAAAGGCAGTCAAATGATTATATAAAAATGGTGTTTCAGGAAGATAGCCAATTTGATGACGAAATTCATTAGTTTTGATATTTTTTCCATTTATCAAAACCTCGCCCTTACTGGGATTTAAAAAATTAAACAGAATTTTGATGGTAGTTGATTTACCGGCGCCATTAGGACCCAAAAAGCCAAAAACCTCATTAGCCTTTACAAAGAAACGAACCTTTCGCAAAACCTCTATGTTCTTTTTACCAACAGTAAAAGTCTTGGATACTTCATTTATGTGTATTGTTTTCATAAAAAAAAAGTGCAAATTTTTTATTAAAAAATTTGCACTTCTCAATAACCTACAAATAATTTTTAATTATTGAACAGGCAACCACTCAGCAGTCGGGCTACCAGCACCACCTGGAGGGCCTGCTGCAGGTGACAGTGAGTTGATACCATCTAAAGGTGCGACTGCGGTCGCTCGAAGTCCAGCAAGACCAGGCCAACCAGGGTTTGAAACACTGTATAAAGTATTCGCTGCTGCTGCACATGAACCATAAGCAGTATCTCCATTTAGAGCACGACTAAATACATTATGTGTACGAGCTGTTGCTGTTGCTCGTACATCCAAAATCATATTATTACCAATAGTTGGTTACAACAGGATTAAAAATATAATTTTCTCACCTTTACATAGACTTACACGTCTTGCAGAAGAATTCAGTACTGAGGATTCAATTTTCTTTCCTAGTCAACTTGGCAACAACCAATTTAACAATCTATCAGTTGCCTTAAATGGAATGATTACTAAAATTAAAACAGACCAAAAAGCTTTAGAAAAAAACCTCTTTCTTTTAGAACTAAAAAACAACGAGCTAGTCAGTACTCAATCACAACTACTACAAGCTGAACGATTTGCCAGCATAGGCAAAGTCGTTGCAGGACTTGCTCATGAAATTGGTAATCCTTTAGGTATTATACATGGCTACATAGAACTCCTTTCAGACCCTGATTTGCCAACTGACAAACGAAAAGATTATTCAAATAGATGCTTAGGAGAGCTTGAACGAATTTCAGAGTTGATGGAGAAACTTCTCACCCAAAAAACAAGTCAAAGTCATCATCCTTCCAAAACAGATGTGATAATTACCTGTTCCGAAGCAATCAATAACTTACAGAAAAAATTCGACCAGTATAATATCAAAGCATCTCTAAAATTTGAAAAAAAGCCTATTATTATTAATATTAGTAATTCTGCACTCTATCAAGTGATCTTAAACTTGCTTCTCAACTCCATACATGCAATTTCTCAATCAACATTAACTACAGGTTCTATTAAAATTGAGATTGTAGATTATTATAGTCATGATACAGTTTCTATAATTGTTAAAGATAACGGGCCAGGGATAAACTCAGAATATAATACCAAAATATTTGAACCTTTTTTCACAACTAAACAAAGCAGCAAAGGTAAAGGGCTTGGCTTATATACATGTCACCAATTACTTAAAAATTATGATGGCACCCTTAAACTAAAAGAAACATCTTCTCAAGGAACTGTTTTTGAAATCATTTTACCAAAAAAATAGCATGAAAACTCTGCTGATAGTTGACGACGAAAAAAACATGCTTCATATGTTAGAAGCTTTATTAGAGCCTTCAGGGTATGCAATTACAACCTGTGACTCTCCTATTACCTGTCTTGAGCTAATTGAAAATCATTCTTTTGATATTGTCTTGTCTGATATAAAAATGCCTGAGATGGATGGGCTAGAACTATTAAAAAACCTGAAACAAAAGGTTCCTAGAACTTCTGTGATTATGATGTCCGCCTTTGGCACCATACGATTAGCAATAAAATCATTACAATTAGGTGCTGATGATTTTATATCTAAACCCTTTAAAAGAGATGAAGTATTACTATCATTAAAAAAAGTAGAACATAGAATTGTTCTTAACCCAAAAGACACGAAAAAAAACGTAATTGCTACAACAACAAACAAAGTACACTCCTTTGGAGATTTGATTTACAGTCATCAATCTATGGTTGCTTGCATTACTTTAGCTCAAAAAGCCTCTATATTTCCCGTGAATGTCTGTATTTCAGGAGAATCAGGTACGGGCAAGGAGGTACTTGCCAAAGCCATTCATAACACATCAGAAAGAAAGGGTTTTCCATTTGTACCAATTAACTGTAGCAGCATATCACCTGAGTTGATTGAAAGTGAACTTTACGGTCATACAAAAGGTTCATTTACTGGAGCGACTGAAAGCAAAACAGGTTTGTTGGAAAGCGCTAACAATGGTACAATATTTCTAGATGAAATAGGCGATATGCCAATGACAATGCAACTCAGTTTGTTGCGTGTTTTACAAGAAGGAGAAGTCAGACCTGTTGGCCAGAATAGACCAACACCAATAGATGTGAGAATTATTACAGCCACCTCTAAAGATCTTTCGGAAGAAATTAATATTGGTAATTTTCGAGAGGATCTTTTTTATAGAATCAACGTACTGCCAATTTTTATTCCACCTTTACGAGACCGTCATTCTGATATTGCTATCCTCATTGATTTCTTTTTGCAAAAATCAAATACTCAATTAGGAACATCTGTAAAAACAATCAGTGAAGCGGCATACATTTTATTAAACAATTATAATTGGCCAGGGAATGTACGTGAACTTGAGAATATTATACAAAGATGCGTAATCTTAACGAACTCCAGTCAAGTAAAAGTTGAACATCTGCCAGACGAAATTAAACTTAATGATGGAAGTGAAGTTAATCCACCACAATCACTTCAATCACTTGCCAACGTGAAATCCCTGAAATCAGCTAAAAACATAATTGAACCTGAACTTATTATTAAGGCTCTAAAAAAAACTAAGGGTAACAAATCACAAGCAGCAAAACTGCTTGAAATTAGTTACCCAGCATTATTACAGAAAATCAAATTTTATAAAATATAGTACAAATTATTTCAATTTGTCCATACTCCATTGATTTTTTTCATTTTTTTGTTACTCGTCTCGTTATTAACAGCATTTTGTTTTGTGTTACTTTTTTCTTTTGTCTCAATAATCATTATTTCTTCTGCTTGGAGTTTAGGTTCACTACCACTAACTCTAACACTAACAATGTTTCCTTCTTTAATGGAACTAAAAGGAATAACTGTATCAGAATTTTCTTTAGTTACCTTAGTACCCCAGTAACCCTCTTTTTTTGTCACAGAATCTTTTAAATACACATATTTTTCCAATACAACAAATACTCCTTTGTCATAATCAATTTCCATTACATATCCTTCCATTACTTCAAATTCGTCAGCAATAGCTAAAGTAACAGAAGAAAAAGAGAGAAATAGTGCTAAAGCGTAGTAAAATATAGCTTTACTAAAAGAACTGGTATATTTGAATATTATCATTTTCCTCTCCTTTAATTATTCTCGAGTTGTCTCCAATAATAATTCTCGATTCTAGAAGGTCTAGATACAGGAACTTCCTGAAAACCAACAACAATACTTTCTTTATCCTTATGAACAACCAAAACTTGTTCCGGAGGAATACCTTTTCCTGACAAAACAATATATCTATCTGTATGTCCTTGTATACCAACCGTTGTACGATCTGCATCAACCACAGCAGCTCCAGTTCTATAATCAATCATATACAAACGACCTTCACCTTCTGCTGCGGTACCTGAACATTTATCCTCATCTACCGCCTGTGCGACATCTTGTTTAGGTACATAGGCTGTAAAATATACAACTCCTTTATAAATAGTTGGAGTTGAGACGACCTTTTCACCAATTGCAGTCCCATTTTTATCTTTAAAATCAATATGCCAGCCAGCATTCTGAGGATGATTTAATGCATCTACAACATATTTTACGAAACGAATTTTATTAGTTACATCTCCGCTTTGAATTATGTTTAGAGAATTATCTAAAATAAAATAACTTTTTGCAGTAATGTCATTAATAAACATTCCTTCTGAATCTCGCTGAGGATCAACTATTATCGCATTAGTTTTTTTGTTTCTAATTGCACCTGTAGTCATATCAATATATGCCTTAACAAACTCAGGAGCAGTCAAAACACTAGTCCTTGTTTCATCTGCTAATATCTCCCATGCCCACTTATTTTTAATCGCATAAAAACTATTAACAATATCCTTCCTGTTAGGATTAGCACGATCACCTGTACCGTAAAACACGAAATCACCAACTCTCTTTTGGTTTTTATAGGTACCAGCGGTTTCTTGTTCTATAGGTACATTGTAATATTCATTAGTGATGTTTGGCTCATAAAATATTTTCTGTCCATCTTCATTTAATAAAACAATTTTTTGATCAAACTTACCATCTTCTTGACCATCAACACCACCCATAGCTGTGACTATACTAGTGTCATGTTTTAGATTATGATGATAAACATCATCTCTAAAAGCCCACATAGTTCCCCCTAGGTCTCCAGCATAAATTCGTGTTGTATTTCTTGATTTAGGGTTTTCAAAACCATCAACTGCTATTATTGAATCAGTAAATGGAAAATAATAATCACTAGTTGCTGTAGCATCAGGAAAGAATTTGAAATTATTAACGATACTCCCGGTCCAACGATTAATTGCAAAAATTGCTCTGCCACTAGTATCAGCAATTTGACTGCTATCAGTGACATCTTGGTTGACATCATAGCCACCAGGCAACAAGAAAGCCTCAATAGGATCTGTACCTGTAGTTTGAGCCAATAAAATCTTTTTTGCCTCTCCCCAAGATTGCCCAAGAGGTTCTTTACCTGTACCTAAAAAATCTCTTGTTATAGAATATAAATAATAAGGTTCATTATAATTACTTACATCGATAGCATTATAACTATAACCTCCTCGTCGTTCGCCAAAGATAAGCATTTTTTTGTTAATAGAATTATCTACCTTTTCAGATAACTGAACCGCCCCGTCTACCATTATAACTTGATCAGTTGTATCTTTTAACTTATGAAGACTACCGAGAAGATCGGGAGGGATAAATCCCCAAAGTTCTTCACCATCATAATCATTAAAGGCATGAAGCATCCCACCATTAGACCCTCCAAAAATCACAGTATCATCTAATGTTCCATCTGAATCTGTATCGTAATGGACCACCAATGGTTGTGAATGTAAAAAACTATCAAGTGGCCAACTACCATTTTCTCTTCTGACAAGACTAATAACATCTCCAGTAAGGTCTGAATATGTTCCATCTGTTAATGATAAATTGGTGTTAACAAATTCATTAGCAGTGCTTTTAATAGTTGTGGATGAAGTATCTAGATAGGTGTACAACTTGCGAGTCCATGTACTATTTTCGATTTTGTCGAGTAAAACATCTCCAACACCACCTGCTTGAACATTTGGACCATCACCATTATCACTCCAATAGGATGTTGCTGTATCAGTTACAGCGCCACCGCTTACAGCTGAGTCACCATTTTTATCTAAAATCTTACCAGAATTACTAAGACCATATTTTTTAATATTACCCTTCCATTGATTAGCAGCTTCTGGTTGAAAGAGACCGTAATAGACAAAATTCCCAGCATATGCTTGATTAGCCTTACTGACTGGTACTGATGCTGCAATAAAACTTTCGTTACTTGCTTTAATAGTTGAGATAATATTATTAAAAGCCTCATTCAAAGTGGAAACATTATTGGCAACATAATATTCACCGCTACCGTTGGTAGCAGTATTGGCTAGCAAGGTCTGATTTGACTGGAAACCAATTGTATAGGTAGTAATTGTTTGATATTCAAAGTCACCAGGTGTGCCACAGATCATTTTCTGATCATCTGTTGGACTATCTGGTAATGGCAACAGATCATTACTTCTAAGAAATTTGGCGATATTATCCAAGTAGCTACTGGAAGAATTAGGATCTGCTGGTAATGAACTTATTCTTTTACCGGTTAAAATGTAATCAGTATTACTGAAATGACTTGTATCATCTTTTGTAGGTTCACCATCAGTCATAATAATTACGTAGTTTTTTTGACATCTATACTGAATAGGTAAAACCGAAGAATAATTAAGAGACCCATTAAACCAGCTGCTTTTACCAGAATAATATAACCCAGCCTCTGCAAGTGTTTCGGCAAGAGGAGTCCAGGTGGTACTATCCATCTTACCAACCTCACCAAGACCAGATTGAACCCAGTCATGCATTTCATCACCAGGTTCAAAGTCACCAATTAAATTTGTTACACTTGCATCAGTATCAGAGAGATACGATACAACTTTACCTCCTTGCTGGGTGTGGAATTTCATAATACCAAATCTAACTTCGCCTTGATTATCATAAATTAATTTAGCAATAACTTCTTTTGCCACTTCCATTCTTGATCGGTAGGCACTTGCTGGCTTGTTCTGAAAATTTAAATAATTACCAGTTCTGTAGTCTTTGGCACTTCCAGTACCACATGTGACTATCTTGTTTGGGTTTTTACCGCTCTTATCCAAATCACCTTTATAGTAGCCGACGTCATCTAACTCAGTTTTTGCTGTCGGACACTGCCATTTGGAATCTGTGGTAAAGTCATCAGAAAAATATTTATTCCAATTTCCGTCTTTAAGTCTATAAACTGCATTTCTGGTCTTATTTCCATGACTACTGTAGTCTGTATTTGCATCATATAGATCTGTGGGTACGTCTACATTTCCCATACTTCCTGAGTTATCAAATAAGATAAGCACATTAGGTGTAACACTAATAGAGCTTGCACCATAGATTTCTGTATCGTCAGCTTGAACTATTGTTGCCGATAATAAAAGAAAAAGAGTAACAATTAATTTTTTCATGATAAATCCTCTTATAATAATTTGAAAAAAAGCAAATTGTTAAAATTTATTCAAATTTATTGAAAACTTTAAACACACCTTCCTGAACAACACTGTTCTTATCGTTATCAGAAGAATATGATGTAATAACAAACAACCTAACTTCAAAATTTTTAACATCGAACCCAGACCCAACTGGAGGTTTATCTATATGTTCTCTTTGTGGGTACCTATTGGCAGGGTGATCTGCAGGCATCGCAAAATCGGCGACATCAGACCAATTATTAATGGTCGTCGCAGCATCCACAATATTACGAACTTTATAGGTACCAACTAAATTATTATTTCTATCAACGCATTCAGCATCATCATTGAAGCCATTTCCATTACCATCATTTCCTGGGGGTGGAAATGATGCGTTCGCAGCACCAGCAGTTAAATATGCATCAGTCAACCAAGTTCGATAATTAACTTTGGCACGACCAAGACATCTTTCCTGATTATAAAAATCTTCTTTGATAACTTTATCATTACCAGCAATTAACATTTCAATATTTGAAATATTGAGAGAAAAAATACCTACAGCAACTAAAATCATGAGGATAACCATTGCAGCAACCAGTGCAAAACCGGATTCACTCTGAATGTGATTATTTTTTATTTGCATACCAGTTCCTTAAATCATTTTTACAAAGTTAAATTCAACAGTTTTCATCCGCGCTTCTTCCGTCCAAACCACATAAAGCCTAAAGTCAATTCCAACTTGTGTAATTGTCACTGGATCGTTCAATGGGGTACCAATAAACCAAACATCATAGTCTTCTGTTTGGTTTATAAACCCAGTAGCCACCTCATTTATTTGAGTAACAACACCGCCATTTGCTCCAACAGGAAGACCCATTCGACTAGAATTCCTAGGCGTATTTAGTACTGGATCAGTTGGATTCATAAGCAGAATCCTTTCAATAGCATCGATTCCTATATTTGTCGCCTCTGTTAAGCGATAGGCTTTTGCATTGCTACCAGTTGAGGTATATTGCATTACAGCCACACCTAATATTCCAATGGATAGCACTCCTATTACAATAATAACTTCGAGCAGTGTAAACCCACTTTCACTCTGTTTATTATTTGACATAAGCACCTTTAATTTCTTAAATATATTCTGTTTATGAGCAGTCTTCTTCTAAATGCATCGTTAAAGTTATTTCTATTATTTCCTACATTATTGTCAAAATTCCAATCTCCTGCTGGATCAATACAGGCATCGTTCTGTGCACCAACAACTTGAGGACAAGAGGCTGGGTAATAGTCCATAGTGTTAAGAAAATCGCCACCGGCTTCTGGTCTTTCTGCGCGTATTAATATTGAAACAGTTATTGATTGAACCTCATCGCTGTCTGCCGTCTGGATACCATCAGCATCTAGATATAAAAACTCTAGTGCTTCGACATTCTCAACTAAAGGAACGCGTCCTCCTGCTCCCACTGTACGTCCAATATCATCATCGCCATCCGCATAAGCGTCATATAAACTATACCTTATGGTTTGTAACGTATCTGCATTATCTTGATTCTCAAAACTAAAAGTAATCTCATCAGGATCCATTTCAGTTATTTCCCCCGAATTTGTTCTTGGACTATATTTTGCTTCTCGCAAATCACGATTAATTAAACTTGAGGCGGCTCTCAATGCTTGTTGCATCTCTACTACATGACTTTGGGTAGAAGATGTTTTTTTCTGCCAGCTATAAACCCCCATTGCCCCACCAAGCAATATGCCAGAAACCGCTATTGCAACCATTACCTCAACGAGTGTGAAACCATGTTTATTTTGATTTAAATGCATTTTAGTTCCAATTGTTTACATTGAAAGGGACAACACCACTATATGTTCTCATCTTTAACGCACCACTTGTAACTGCAGTAATTGCATATGTAATGCGATTAGCCCCACCCTTTGCAGGATTGTGTGATATGAAAATTGAACCTGGTACGCCGGCTAATACACCGTTTGAATTGAAAGAAACACGAGGTGGAGCTTGTCCAAAGGTTGTAAAGTTTGCTACTATGTTTCCATCCCAATTTCGCAAGCCTGGAGCTGCAAAAAAATCCACCCCTTCATTATCCAGAAAAACTTCAAGCTCCTCCGGTTGATTAACAGTTACACTGCCATCCAAATCAATAAAGCAAGAACTAACATTTGGAGCTGCTCTTTGCATGAACACAACAGCTACAGTTGTATTGTTTTGAACCGCAAGCATTCTAGCCTTTTGAATTAATCCATAGACATCTTTACTGTAGCTTGACAAAACAAGATTGGGTTTCCAAAGAATTATTGAAGGGATAAGTACTGCGGAAACTATACTGATAATCCCAATCACTACCATAAGTTCAACTAATGTCACCCCTGAACAATCCTTAGTCACATCAAAACAAGATTTTTTTTTGTCATTTTTTATCATAATATATTCTTCGTTTGGTTAATGAATGGATAACAACTAACACTGCAAATATTACGCCAAAACTCCATATTCAAATTCTTCAACAATTATAATAAATTAACAACCGTTATAAAAAGACAGTAACCATCGACTGTTATTATATTTATATATATTTATAAAAAATATATACAATTTAGACAGAGTTATTGTTTTAAACATATTTGATAATTACTGAGTTAAAATGAAATTACAAAGAGCATCTGCAATGTCATTTATCTCTCCTTCGTCCTGACCTTCTACCATTACCCGAACCACAGGTTCTGTACCTGACAGACGGACAAGAATTCTACCTGTATCACCTAATTGTTTTTCATATTTTTTTATTGCTTCATTAAACCCTGGCACCTTATCTAAATTTATTTTCTCAGCGGTTCTAACATTTTTCAGAACTTGGGGAAAACTCTCCATAACTTGAGCTAATTCAGATAATTTCTTCTTTCTTTTTTTCATTATAGAAAGCAACTGAAGACCTGCGAGAATCCCATCACCTGTTGTATTCTCGTCTAGAAGAACTAAGTGACCAGACTGCTCACCACCAAAAGAATAACCATTCTTACGCATACACTCCACAACATAACGGTCACCGACGCCAGTACGTACCATCTTGCCGCCCATCTCTTTCATGGCAACTTCAAGTCCCATGTTTGACATTACGGTTGCAACCAGGGTTTTCTTCTTAAGCTTACGTCTGGTTATCAGTTCTTTGGCGCAAATTGCCATTATATGATCACCATCAACGACTTCACCGTTTTCATCACAGACAATTAATCTATCGCCATCACCATCAAGGGCTAAGCCAATATCAGCTCCAAGCTCTTTAACTTTTTTGGCCATAAGTTCTGGGTGTAGTGCTCCACAACCATGGTTA
>PPCM01001015.1_pt1 | contig 15348 bp, 14 predicted proteins | sample 1555541 | NCBI WGS metagenome assembly PPCM01 (sample SAMN05284479, study PRJNA326546) | Marine sediment metagenome, whole genome shotgun sequencing project. | isolation source: marine sediment | place: Germany: Wadden Sea | collected 2012-09-05 | reverse complement strand
ATCAAGTCCATCGAGCGAGGTACCAGACATAACCCCTATTATATTATATTTGCGTATCAATTTAATTATTTAAGAGTATGAGACTAATTACACAAACCATTGCTATTATAGCGTTAATTGCACTTTTCGGCTGCACGGATAAAGATAATGTAAAATCAGATTCGCTTGCAAAAAACATTAAAACCATTTCTTATGAGGTTTCACTAGAAATTGAAGCTGACAAACCTGAATGGATGGCTAACCTTAACAAGCAAAAGTTAATTGGCGATCTATTTGACCGGGTTAAAAACAACGAACTTAGCGCCTACGATCCGTTCTATTTTAAAGCAGAGGCACCCATTTCCTGGCAGGAAATAAGAGCTAACATGGGAGCTGGAGCAGACACTACCGAAGTACTTGATCTGAATACCGGTGAGATGACATTAAGAGTAGTTGATGTTGAAATTGATTTGACCGAAATTAAAAGTCTTATTTTTATTGAAGAATGGAGTACAACCGCATTAGGTGCAATTCAGAAAAATGTTTTGGGAGTAGCACCTGTAAGGCATTACGCAAGAAATAGCATGGAAGAACTAAATGAGCAATCACGCTTAAAAAGAATAGCCTTTGTTTGTTATTTTTCTGATAAAAAGCCACCTTTGTTTTCAAATTAAATTGATTACTAAAATTTTAAACAATTCATTATGCGTAAATTAACTTTAGTATTAGCAGGCTTTGGACTAATATTATTTGCTTCATGCGGTGGCGGAGCAAAAAAAACTGACGATACGGCAGCTAAAGAGCCGGCAAAACAAGCAAAAGAGGTAGTAAAAGAAGAAGCTCCGGTTCTTGATCTTGCAGCAGGTGAAGCTGTTTACAAAGAGCAATGTATGGCTTGTCATCAGCCAACTGGTATGGGTCTTCCTCCAGCATTCCCTCCATTAGCTAAAGCTGACTATTTATTGGCTGATAAGCAAAGAGCTGTTTACCAAACGATTTATGGTTCAAGCGAGCCGCTTACAGTAAATGGTGCTGATTACCCAGGTGGCGTAATGAAGCTAACCAGAGAACTAGCTGACCAGGAAGTAGTAGATGTAGTGAACTACATTTTAAATTCATGGGGAAATGAAGGCGGCACTGTAACACTAGACCATGTTGCTAAAGCAAGAGCAGCTAAAACTGAATAGTATACGCTTAAAAATATTTCAAGGAGGTTGTCAATCAGGCAACCTCTTTTTTAATTAAAGGAACCTACCCTACTCAGCTATGGTATTTAGCAGCATTACCTTCCTTCTTTACTTTTTACCTCTTTTTCTGTTAAGCTACTATTTAGTTGGAGCCAAACTCAAGAACATTGTGGTACTGCTGTTCAGCGTTGCCTTTTACAGCTGGGGTGCTCCAAAATTCATTTTCATTCTCCTTGCCTCTACTTACCTCGATTTTTATCTCGTAAGGTGGATGCACCAATGCACCGACCAGAAAAGGAAACAACTTTTACTTATTCTGTCCATTACTTTGAATCTGGGCTTACTGGCATTCTTTAAATATGCCAACTTCTTCATTGAGAATGTAAATGGCATTCTGGCACAATTTGGACAAACATCGGTGCAATGGACAAAAATTGTGTTACCAATTGGTATTTCATTCTATACCTTTCAAACACTAACTTATTCTATTGATGTATACCGAAAAGTGCACAAACCGCTTGACAAGGTAAACGACTACATGCTGTACATCATTATGTTTCCGCAATTAATTGCTGGCCCAATTGTGCGCTTTAATTACATTGCCGACCAAATTACCAATAGAGAAGCAAGCTACAACGATCGGGTGTTAGGCTTCATCAGGTTTTGTATCGGTCTGGCAAAAAAAATTCTCATTGCGAATGTAATGGGTGCCAAGGCCGACGAAATCATGGCACTCGATTTTAATGAGATTAGCTCGAGTACGGCCTGGCTAGGTATTATCGCCTACACCTTTCAAATATATTTTGACTTCTCAGGATATTCTGACATGGCAATTGGAATCGGTAGAATGATTGGCTTTAAATTCCCTGAGAACTTTAATAATCCATACGTATCAAAAAGCATTACTGAGTTCTGGAGACGCTGGCACATTACTCTTGGCGCATGGATGCGCGACTACCTCTACATTCCATTAGGAGGAAGTAAAGTTAATTCAAAACATCGCCTGTATTTTAACCTTTGGTTTGTATTTCTTGTCTCCGGACTTTGGCATGGCGCATCGTGGAACTTTGTTATCTGGGGCGCCTATCATGGTCTCTTCCTTATTCTGGAAAGACTGTTTTTAAAAAACGTACTCACCAAACTAGGAAAACCATTTAGTGTGATTTTTACTTTTTTTATTGTAATGCTCGGATGGGTAATATTCCGTATAGAAGAGTTTGACACTGCCATGCTCTTTTATCAAAAACTATTTGCTTTTAATTTCGATATGATACAGTTGAAAGGCAACCAGGAATTCTTTACCATTCTGATGATAGCAATCTTTTTTGCCTTTTTCACAATTAGCAAAAAAGGACAAGCCTTGCACGATCGTGTTTTCTTTAGTGATTATAGCAAGAGATTTAAGCTATCCGTATTCACCGTCTCATCGGTATTATTCATTCTCTCGGTTTCAGCTTTATCAACCTCTGGTTTCAATCCATTCATCTATTTTAGGTTTTAATGAAAAAGCACGGAATCCATAATGTAGTTTTGTTTGGAGCCATCATGCTCATGCTCATGCTGCCATTTATTCAGCAGGCATTCAAACCAATTGAGCTGGAACCACTGCATGGAGCTATTGTAAAAGCAGAAGCGCCTGAAACCTCATTTAGCAATTGGCTGGATGAAAGCTTCCAACAACAAACAGAAAAGTACCTAAACGACCATTTTGGTTTTAGAAGCTTGTTGGTTAGAATAAACAATGAGTTTGTATATCGTTTGTTTAAAGTCACCAGAGCCAAGAGTGTAACTCTTGGGAAGAGCGGCTATTTATATGAGAACGGTTACATAGATGCCTATTATGGCAACGACTACATAGGTAGGGATAACATCAAAAAGAACCTAGATCAGCTTGAAACTCTACAAGACACCTTAAGTAAGTACAACACAAAATTATTGGTGGTTCTGGCACCTGGCAAAGGCTCTTTTTATCCTGAATTTATTCCTGATGAACTTATTGCTGCAAAAGACACAACCAACTTTGAAATGTATATCCGCCATCTTCAGCATTCAACGCTTGACTACCTTGATCTGAATTCCTGGTTCAAGCAAATGAAAGATACCTCCAAACATATGCTCTATCCTAAAACTGGTATACATTGGAGTTATTACGGAATGGAATTAGCACTGGACACCATTATTAAACGTCTGGAAGTAAGTCTGGACATAAACATGCCTAAATATAGCTGGAACGAGGTTGAACTAAAAAGCTCTTTAAACACCCTCGATTACGATATTGAGCGCGGCCTAAACCTACTACTACCAATTAGCAAGAAAAAAATGGCCTATCCAAAAACCGTTTTTCATGCAGATGGCAAAACAAAACCCAAAGCCATTATTGTTTCTGATAGTTTTTATTGGGGCATACATGGCAGAGGAGATTCAAAAAAAATATTCGACAATGGCTCGTTCTGGTACTACAACAAAGCGGTATATCCTGCTGTAAAAAGCAACAGGGTTAAGAACCTTAATGTAAAACAAGAATTAATAGAACAAGATGTAATTATCCTGATGTCAACAGATGCGAACCTAAAAAAGTTCGACTGGGGCTTTGCCGAGAACGCACTAAAGTCGTTCGCAGCAAAAGACATCTAGATTAACGCTTACATAGCAAATAAGCACATTATTTAATATTCAATATATTTGTGAACACAAAACCTTTTCAATGATTAACACGCTGAGTATAATAATACCTGCTTACAACGAAGAAAATACCATTCAACAGGTATTAAGTCAGATCAGTTCGATTGAATTGATAGGTAACATTAAAAAAGAGGTAATCGTTATTAACGATTGCTCAACGGACCGAACGCTCGAGAAAATTGAGGAGTCGATTAAAATGTTGCCACAGTTGCCTGTACAAATAATTACTCAGGATAAAAACAGAGGAAAAGGTGCGGCACTTCATAGAGGAATTGAAGCTGCTAATGGTGAATACCTTATTATACAGGATGCGGATCTTGAATACGATCCGGCCGAGTATAATGAACTATTGAAACCTGTAATTAAAGTAAATGCCGATGTGGTTTATGGCTCAAGGTTTATTGGCAGCAATCCGCACAGAATCCTCTTCTTCTGGCATTCCGTTGGAAACAAGCTTCTCACCTTCTTCTCGAATATATTTACCGGATTAAACCTAACCGACATGGAAACGTGTTATAAACTTTTTAGAAGTTCAATTATTAAAGGTCTGGATTTAAAGGAAAAGAGATTTGGCTTTGAGCCAGAAGTTACTGCAAAAGTTGCCAGAATTGCGCATATAAAGATTTATGAAATTGGTATTTCTTACTACGGACGCACTTATGAAGAAGGTAAAAAAATAAATGCCAAAGATGGTTTTCGAGCCATCTGGTGCATTCTCAAATATCGTTTCAAAAAATAAAGACCTGATCAATACTAATAACAACCGCCATTTTAGTCTTTAAATTTATTTCAAATCATGCCTGTTAAAATCACAACGCAAACCATATCAGAATTTCTATACAAGAACCTTCCGTTTACAATTGGCCTGCTTACCGGGCTATATTTCATTAGTTTTAATATTGTTGGTCTGGGTTTATCCTATTTTCCTGGTGATTTAGGCGACGCACGATTTAACATGTATTTGTTAGAGCATGCACGTAAATTCATGCTTGGTCAGGTTAATTTATGGGATGCCCCTTTCTTCTATCCCAAATCGAATGTAATAACCTATTCCGACAATTTACTTGGTGCGGCACCATTTTATGCCTTCTTCAGAGTATTGGGCTTTGATATCTTCAATTCATTCCAGCTGTGGTTTTTATTAATGACCTGCTTTAACTATTTTGCAAGCTACCTACTTTTAAATACCCTAACTAAAAACAGATATGCTGCAGTACTTGGAGCCTTCATTTTTACTTTTTCAATTGCTCTGCAATCACAGGTAGCCCATGCACAAACCTTCCCTCGATTTGCAATACCGCTCTCTTTTTTAATGCTTTATAAATTCAGCAAACAACTTAATCCTAAGTTTCTCTTCTTTGCTTTATTATCGGTTGTGTATCAAGTATACTGTGGCATTTACATTGGCTTTATGTTGATGATACCATTCAATATCTATCTTATTGCAATATTGATTAACAAACGAAAAGAATTAGGACCTCTTCTTAAAGACAGCAAAAAACTAGGAAGAACAGCCATGGCTATCGGAGCTAGCTTGCTTTTGCTTATACCGTTTGTATTACCATACACTAATAAAGGCGCCGCACCAAGCATGGAACAATACGCTGGTATCTTGACCAACATTCCAGATATTAGCTCTTATTTATTCAGCCGAAAAGGCAGCATTATTTGGGATTTCCTTAGCAATATAGGTATGCATCATCCCAACCCATGGAACCATCAACTATTTGTTGGAGGACTTGCTTCCATTGCAATGCTTAGCTTTAGTATAATCGTCTTATATAAGAACTACAAAAAAGAATTTTTTCTAAATGCCGATCTACAGAAAACAATCTTCTATATTGTTGTTGCGGCCCTTGTCACTAAACTACTATTCTTTAGACTTGGTGATGTTTCGGCTTACCTGCTTGTATATTTCTTACCAGTTTTCAGTTCACTTAAAATGGTTCAACGCGTTATAAATGTTGAACTGCTATTTGTTGCAATCGCTTGTTCGGTGCTATTTGCCTACCTATTAAAAAAGTATGCTAAGCTTTCAATTCCAATTTTCATCATTGCACTTAGCTTATTGATCGTTGATAACTATGTTTTTCAAGATCGGGTTTCGAAAACTGAAATTACATCGGCCAGAGAACGGACCGATCCGCTAATTAAATTACTTTCAAAGGTGCCTGTTGGTGAGGTTATCTCATACGAACCTACTACTCCTGACAAACTAACCATTCATAATCATATTGACGCCATGCTAGCGGCACAAAGCAGAAATTTAAAATCCATTAACGGATACTCGGAGGCTTCACCCAATGGCTATACAAACTTTTGGCAAAATATTAATGCCGACGGTCGTAACCAATGGTTTAACCGTACTCGTTTCTGGCCAGATTCAGTGTATGTTATTAATACACCTGAAAACTACACGGTTGAATACTATGATAAAACTGTTGGTAGAAAAAAGAGATACATAAATGAAATTGATGTGGAACGCATCGACAATCAGATTCTTTTGATTGAAGCCAATAAAAAGTGGATGAAAAAGATTGAGATTAAAGCGAAGGAGAAAGTCATCAGCATTGACTCCATGCTAGTTCTCGATGCCATATGGGCCATCAGAAATCAGCCCAAAGAATAAAGCCAACTTTTCTCTAAATAGAATCTAATAAAGCAAAAAAGGCAGCTTCTCAGCTGCCTTAACTATTTTATATTAGTGTAATTATTTTCGGTTATAGGTTATTCGACCTCCTGCTTCCCATAGCCCATCATAGCCATCAACCACCAATTCAATGTCGCTCATTTTAACAATGGAAAAGCTTGTATTGTAATAAGAAGTTTCAATCGTAATCTCATCAAACTCAGGACTCAGGTCCCATGTTCCAAGCGAAACGATATCCCAATCGCTTGTATCGCAAAGTGTCTTGCCTTCCATTACGCTGTAGTCTCCACCTTCACTAAACGAATATTCATTATCAAGGTCGCAACTGGCAAAGTACTCAATAATACTTGCGCCACTTGCCTCAAAATTAACCATCTTCCAAGGGCCTGCTGTGAGCCATTCCTTTCGTTTCTCAACTTTATCACCACAAGATGACAAGATTAACATTGATACAAGGACAAAACCAAGAAGCGTATGTGATACTTTTTTCATGTCAAATAGTAATTTGCCGTAAAATTAATTTAATTTCTTACAAAATCATTTTACACTCCCTGAAAATTTCTCAGCTCCAACATCTTCAATTATCCGTTATGCATCACAAAACAGCCACGAGAAACGGATGGCCACTTCACTCCTATTTTTTAGACTTAATGCTACAGCCTATGGCTTTTGTATAATTTGGCCTAGGTGATTTTCCTTTAAGCAGTGCGTCAATAGCATCCGCTAAAAATGCCTTTTTTACTTTTGATGGATCGGCATAATTATCATCTATGGCTCCAATATATTCCACTTTCAACCCGCTCTTTACCTTATTTAACAAATAAACATGCGGAGTTTTAGTTGCACCGTAAGCTTTATAAATTGACTGATCAGCATCTAACAAATACGGAAATGTAAACCTTTTCTCCTTCGCACGCTCAATCATTCCAGAGTAAGAATCGTCCGGAGCGATGGTTGAATCATTTGGGTTAATTGCTATCACCGGGAAACCCAGTTTCTTATACTTGCGGTCTAGTTCGATAATTCGATCTTCATAGGCAACCGCATAAGGGCAATGATTACAAGTAAAAATAACAACAAGGCCTTTGACTTCATCCATCGTATTCGATGCATACATTTTACCATCAACACCTTTTAAATTAAAGTCGCGGGCCATATCGCCAACTTTGTAACCACTTTTCTGTGCATTTATTGAAACTGATACAATTAGCGCCAAAGCGATAAAAATTATTTTTCTCATGATTAAATATTTTGTTGAAATTAGATAAGAGAACAAGCATTGCTAATCAATGGTTCAGCAAGATGCACCTACATTATAAAGATTTATCAAACTAATTAGTCTCTTTTTGCGGTAAGGCCAGCTGTACAGCCTTTTCCAGTTCTTCATAGGTAAAGGATTGCTCGTAATAGAAGCGCTGCTTCTTTTTGTAGATAAGGGTATACGGGATTGCCCCCGACCACTCCGGATCAATACTATTAATCCACTCATTGGCGTTTGGATCATTTAGGAAAAACACCTCAGATTTTAGTTGATGCTTATCGATAAACGGCAGTAGCCGCGACTCCTTATGCCTTGGAAAATCGAGACTTACAAGAATTACTTTAACAGGCTGCAGTTTATAGCGCTCATTTAGCAATTCAAAATATGGCAATTCGGCAACACACGGAGCGCACCAGGTTGCCCAAAAATTTATTACATAACACGTATCGTTTTGCTTATGCAGATACGGTTCAAGTTCGGCATAGTTAAGTTCCTTTACCTGAGCGTTGCTGCCAACAGAAAGTACCAGCAAAAACAACATTGATATACCTAGTTTTTTAATCATTTAGTTTAGAAATTCCGTCTGCAATCAGTTTATTCAATTCCTTGCTCTCTGTTTGTTTCACTGCCAAGAACGCAAGCACCTGCTCATAAAATTCATCGTGAATTCCTTTTTGCTTAAGCAGTTCCAAAATTTCTATGGAGCACAGCCAGTCTTCCGCGTGATTGGCTTTTATCTCATCCCAAATAAATTGCAGTTCTGCAAACGAGCACTTTTGCTCTCTAATATCGCGCACCTTTTGGTAGAGTTTATGCAAATGCAAAGCCTTCTCTGAATGCTGAATTTTATGCGTTTTCTCAACTGGCACCGGATACTTTAATTCAAAGGCATCTGCATCTGCAGGGCCCGAGAAAGCTGATACTATTTTACTTCCAACAGCCATGTCAAATGTTCCCCAGTCAGGTAAAAACAGATCATCATCGCCATGTGTAACATGACAATCCTCAAATGTTAACATCAACAACTGATTGCCATTTCGCAAGATTCCGGTGAGAATACCTGTTACCGCAATTCCTGATTCGAATTCAAACTCAGCCAAATGATCCATCTCAACCCCCAAAGCAAGCAAATCTTCGTCGCTTGCATATTCAGGTAATACCTCTAAACCAGCGATTCGCCCGACAGGCGAACCAAATCCATGTTCATGATACTCCTTTCCATGTACTTCTAATTCTTCATTACCCGCGCACAAACTGGTTGGCCCTGTTGTTTTCAGATAAATCAGACTTCCTTCGTGTTCAAGAAAATCGGTAAAGGTACCTGATACCTGAAGCCCCGAAGCATAAACGCAAGTTCCAGTATTCTCTGAGGCTATTGCCTTTTTAACTCCTTCAATACCGCCCTGTCGCAAAGCCATTGTATCGGCAAAACGTTCTAATACATTAGTAAGATTTTCGAAATCTGGTGTCACAAAAAGTTGAGGCTGCTCTTCTGTAATATCAAAACTATAATTAACCGCATCGATTGTATATGGTATCTTCTTCACCTTATCCTGTAGGCAATTATAGCTTTCGGAAATGGACGAAAGTAATCCAGCCCCATATATTTTAGGATCATTCAGATCGCCAATCAACCCATACTCAACTGTCCACCAATGTAAATTTCTTATGCGTGACATTTCTGATGGATCTCCCAGGTTTTGCTCACATTGATGCAATTCCTCATTGGCCTTTTCTATCTCCTTAGAATCGGTGTAAGGGTCAGCTTTTAGAATTGATAGATGTCTGATGGCTTCATACATTTTATAGTCATTGGCTGACTGAAAAGCTTTTGATCCAATTTCCCCAAACCGACGTAAATATTTTGCATATTCAGGATTAGCAATTATCGGCGCATGTCCGGCGGCTTCATGAATTATGTCTGGTGCAGGTGTGTAGCCAATCTGATCGATTGGTCGTATATCTGCAGCAATTACTAAAACATTGTATGCCTGAAACTCCATGAAAGCCGAAGGAGGAATGAACCCATCTACTGCCACAGCAGACCATCCAATCTCTTTCAGTATTCTGTTCATACCATACATATGCGGAATACGCTCTATGCTTATACCTGTTTGCTCAAGACCTTCCAGATAAGAATCATGCGCAACCTGACTTAGGTAAGCAACATTTTGCCGCATCACATAACGCCACAATGCCTGATCCTGTGGTGTATAATCATTGTATGGTTGATCAATAATTAGATCTAACATATGTTTTGGTAATTTATCAATGACACTATTTGATTCCATAATTTGCATTTTTTCTGGTTAAGGCATTTACAATTAAAATGAGGCTGGTGGTCGGTTAATCTGGTTTGTGTTTAAACTAGCAGCAGTAGTTTTAAAGCCAGGGCTACTTCACCTTCACCGATCATTAGCTTTGCAAGATTGTGCATTTCTTTTCGCTGCACATCCCCATCGTTACCTGATTCAATTATCAGCTTTACCTCAGCTAATTCCTTCACTTCCACCAAGTCACTTTCTGACGGAAACTCCTTTAGGTTCCCAAGTTGTCCGAGGTCGTTTCCGGTAAGAATCATGCTATCTTGAACATGAGCGGGCAACACATCAACACCAATGCCAACTGATGTAAGCGGTTTCTCTATTTCGAAAATGGCATTGCCCGACGCGCGGCAGTAATAGTCTCCTCCCATTCTACCAACAAGATCAATCTTGTGAGGGTCAATCTTTCCAAATTCATCGAGAATATCCGGATCAATATGAATCTTCACAATTTCACAAATTACCAAATTACCAGCAGCACCTTCATGACCTGTTTCAATTACCTGCAGTACTTTACATTCCATTTGTACAGGAGATTCTTTCACTCGCGCCGGCTTCACTATATCAGAAGCTTCCTCTGTGAATCCAACTTTCTTAAACTCACTAACACCTTCAGGAAAATCAGAACTTGCCAAACTCGTTTGCTGCACCATATTGTAGGTAACAACATTAATTACAACTTCCGGTACCTGCTTAATATTATCATAGGTATGTTTGGTTGTATTATCTCTTCCTCGACGCGATGGTGAAAACACTAATATTGGCGGATTTGCACCAAAACCATTAAAGAAACTAAAGGGTGCCAAGTTGGGTTTTCCGTCGGCACTAACAGTACTAGCAAAGGCAATTGGTCGCGGACCAATTGCACCTAACATGGTACCAAACAATTGTGGTATCGGAATATCTTTGGGTATTATTTGTATTTTTTCTTTCATTCTTAAATCATATTTTCAACATAAATGCCGATCAATTGAAAGCCATAAATAAAGAGCGCATAATTTAACAATCATGCGCTCTTTATTAATCTATTTTGCAGGAAGTATCTTTGTGCTTACTTCTCCAAAACCAATTCTCACCTTATCATTCTCTGAATAGCCACGCATAATAATCGTGTCATTATCCTGAATAAACTTTCGTTCGCTTCCATCGGGCATTTTCACCGGCTTTGTTCCTTGCCAGCTAATCTCTAACATTGAGCCATAGGCCTCAGGAGTTGGACCACTTATGGTACCTGATCCGTACATATCACCAACTTTAATATTACATCCATTTACTGTTTGATGAGCAAGTTGCTGCTGCACGCTCCAATACAAATACTTGTGATTTGAGTGGCAAACCTGATGTTCCTTCTGCCCTTCAGCCTGAATAAATACATCTAAATGAATGTCGAAATTCTGCTTTCCTTCAATTTGTAAATATGGTAACACTTTCGGATCCTGCTTCGGGCCTTCAACTCTAAACGGTTCAAGTGCATCCAAAGTAACAATCCATGGAGAAATAACAGAGCCAAAGTTTTTGGCAAGGAAAGGACCTAAGGGAATGTATTCCCATTTTTGAATATCACGTGCTGAAAGGTCATTAAATACAACCATTCCAAAAATATGTTCATCGGCATTCTCAATAGTAACAGAATCTCCCAGATTGGTATTTTTACCAGTAATGAAAGCCATTTCTAATTCAAAATCGACTAAGCGAGATGGACCAAAACTAGGTACCGTTGCATCATTGGCTTTGGTTTGTCCTTTCGGACGATGAATTGGTGTACCCGACACTACAATTGACGAACTTCTGCCGTGATAACCAACTGGTAAATGTTTCCAGTTAGGGAATAAGGCATTATCCGGATCGCGAAACATGGTACCTACATTGGTAGCATGTTCAATGCTCGAATAAAAATCGGTGTAATCGCCAACCTGCACAGGCATATGCATTTGAACTGCCCCGATTAGAAATAGAACATCAGATTTTGCTGATGGATTGTCACGAATGATAGGATTGCTTTCTTCAAATATCTCAGACAATCTATCGCGCAATGCCCGCCAAACTGGTCTTCCAAGTTCAATAAATGCATTTAATGTTTTATCATTAAACACCTCCGCATCTATGCCTAAACCATCTAATACATTGTATTTAGACAAGGCATATAAATCGATAACTGTATCGCCAATTCTTGTTGCTGCATGTGGTCCTACTCCATTTTTATTGAAAATGCCGAACGGAATGTTCTGAATTGGAAAGTCGCTACCTTTATCAACATTTATCCAGGACTTTAACGCTGGATTATTTGCTTTAATCATTACTATTACTGAATTTAATTTATTACTCTAAAACTATTGGCATTTACAAGGTGCCTCTACTTTCTTGCTCAAGTTCAATTGCCTCAAACAAGGCCTTAAAGTTTCCTTTTCCAAAGGATGTTGCACCTTTTCGCTGGATGATTTCATAAAACACTGTAGGACGATCTTCTACCGGTTTTGTAAAAATCTGCAATAAATACCCTTCATCATCCCTATCTATTAAAATACCCAGCTCAGCAAGTGGAGCAAGCTCTTCGTCAATTTGCCCTACTCTATCAAGCACCACATCGTAATACGACTTTGGAACGCGAAGGAATTCTACACCCCGACTTAACAATGCTGTAACTGTTTCTATAATATTATCGGTTGCCATGGCAACATGCTGTACACCGGCTCCACCATAAAAGTCGATATACTCTTCAATTTGCGATTTCTTTTTCCCCTCGGCAGGTTCATTAATAGGGAATTTTATACGCATATTACTATTGGCCATCACTTTACTCATAAGTGCGGTATACTCTGTTGAAATGTCTTTATCGTCGAAGGATACTAATTGACTAAATCCCATAACATCGGCATAGAATTTTGTCCAGACATTCATCTCACCCCAACCAACATTACCAACCATATGATCTACATACTTTAGTCCAACTGGCTCAGGCTTGTATAGTGGATCCCAGGCAACAAAACCCGGTAAAAACACGCCCTTGTAATTTTTACGTTCAATGAACAAATGAATGGTTTCGCCATAGGTGTGTATTCCTGAACTTACAACCGTACCATTGTCATCTTTGCTGGTCTTAGGCTCTTGATATGATTTTGCTCCTCTCTTAATTGTTTCGTGATACGACTTTGTTGCATCATCAACCCAAAGCGCTACATATTTAACACCATCGCCATGCGCAACACAATGTCTGGTAATTTCACTATCCGGTACTAAGGATGTGGTAAACACGAAAGTAATTTTATCCTGACGCAGTACATAGGACGTTTTATCCTTTACACCTGTCTCAAGACCGGCATAAGCTACCGGCTGAAAACCAAAGGCCGTTTGATAATAATGTGCAGCTTGTTTGGCATTACCCACCCAAAACTCAACGTAGTCGGTTCCGTTTAATGGAAGAAAATCTTCTTGTGTACTCATTTTATATTTTTTTAAATTTATTATTCATTATTTCTACTAAGCTACATACTACTCCATCCATGATTTATAATAATCCGGATTTTCAAGTTCCATGGCTGCTTCGGTAACCTTTAGAGGTTTAAATGTATCAACCATTACTGCAAGTTCTTGTGTCTCCGTCTGTCCGATGCTACGCTCCATTGCACCAGGATGTGGTCCGTGCACAATTCCCGTAGGATGTAAACTGATCATGCCGTGCTCAACATGATTTCGCGACATGAAATCTCCATCAACATAATACAAAACCTCGTCTGAATCTACGTTACTATGATTATATGGAGCTGGGATAGCATCAGGATGATAATCATACAACCTCGGAACAAAAGCACATGTTACAAATGTTGGTGTTTCGAAGGTTTGATGCACCGGAGGCGGTTGATGCACCCGGCCGGTTATTGGTTCAAAATCGAAAATTGAAAACGCAAACGGGTAATGATAACCATCCCAACCAATAAGATCGAAAGGATGTGAAGCAAAGGTATAAGGCCAAATCATGTTGTCGCGTTTAATCTTTACCAAAAAGTCTCCCATTTCGTCGTGTGTTTCCAATACCGATGGTTTCCTAATATCGCGTTCGCAGAAAGGCGCATGTTCTAGCAGTTGACCAACATTATTCATGTATCTTTTCGGAAAACGTAAAGGTGTAAACGATTCAACAATAAATAACCTATTGTCCTCCGTGTCAAATTCGAATTGATAAATAACCCCTCTCGGTATCACTAAATGATCACCATATTCGAAAGGAATATTACCGTACATTGTCTTTAATGTTCCCGTTCCTTTATGCACAAAAATCATTTCGTCTCCGGCAGAGTTCTTAAAGAAATAATCCGTCATAGACTTTCTTGGAGCAGCCAAACTTATATGTAAATCATTGTTTACCAAAACAGCCACTCTACTTTCTAGATAGTCGTCGCATGGTTTTACATTAAATCCGGAAAAACTACGATGCTGCATGTTCTTCTCCAATGCAATTTTGGGTTCAACCGAGTAAGCTTCGCCAATATTTTTAACCAGCGTAGGCATTTGACAATGATATACCAACGATGACGTATCGGAAAAACCTTCGGTAGATACTAGTTGCTCCTGATACAGTTTACCATCTGGCTTTCGGTAAACAGTATGTCTTTTCTGTGGGATTTCGCCCAAGTTATAATAGTGAGGCATTATTAAATAAGATTAAGTTATGATTGATTAATGAAATGCAATTTATTGAAATAAATCGACATATATGAATTGTTCTATATTTTGATTTCTGGAATTGTTCCTTCAACGGTAAGCTTACCGCCAGTTGCATTTATTATTTCTTCAACAGTAACCCCGGGTGCACGCTCCAAAAGCTTGAATCCGTTGGGGGTAACTTCCACCACTGCCAGATCAGTTACTATCTTCTTCACAACTCGGGTACCTGTTAAGGGCAGTGTACATGACTGTAATAATTTCGAGTTTCCTTGCGGATCTGTATGTCGCATGGCTACAATAATATTCTTTGCCGATGCAACCAGATCCATAGCTCCTCCCATCCCTTTCACCAATTTGTTAGGAATTTTCCAACTAGCAATATCGCCCAGTTCAGACACCTCGAAAGCACCAAGTACTGTTAGGTCGATATGACCGCCACGAATCATAGCAAAGCTGGTTGCTGAATCAAAGAAAGAGGCACCATCGATAGTCGAAATAGTTTGCTTACCTGCATTGATCAAATCTGCATCTTCATCACCTTTTTTAGGAAAGGGGCCAATTCCCAACAAGCCATTTTCCGATTGCAGCACAATTTGCATATTT